>Ga0265294_10005071_pt1 | contig 16148 bp, 11 predicted proteins | sample MunlanPumphouse3_FD_192504 | JGI IMG/M metagenome (GOLD analysis project Ga0265294, IMG submission 192504) | Groundwater microbial communities from a municipal landfill in Southern Ontario, Canada - Pumphouse #3 | ecosystem: Environmental > Aquatic > Deep subsurface > Groundwater | place...
AATCTTATTTTGCCTTGGGAAGAACGGAAGAAGCGCGGAATTTTTTTGACGATTACCTTAAAGATGCCCATTCACTGACACTTACAGACAGTTACTATTCCGGAATAATGCATTTCAAACTGGGAGATTATGAACGGGCTGCAGAACAACTTTCCCTGGTAGGTGAAAGACCGGACAGCTTGGGGCAGAACGCTCTTTATCACCTGGGAGAAACCTATATTCAACTGCGTAACAAACTACAGGCAATGGATGCTTTCAGGCGGGCCAGCACTCTGAATTTTGATCCTGTAATTCGTGAAGATGCATTTTTCAATTACGCCAAACTGGCCTTTGATGTAAACCGGGACATCCAGGTTTTGTCGTTATACAGGAACGCATATCCGGACTCTCCCCGGCTGGACGAGATCCAGAATTATATTGCCGCCAATTACTTTCTTAACAGGGATTATGCTTCAGCCGTAGAAGCGCTCCAGGCACTCAGAAATCCAACCTACGAAAACAGGGAAGATTTGAAAAAAGCCGCTTATTTAAGAGGCATCCAGCTTTACCAGACCGGATCTTTCCGGGATGCGGAAAGGTACTTTTCGTTGGCCCAGGAACCTTATTGGGTTGCTGAATGCTTGTACCGGAGCAATATGTTTGGCAACGCCATTCAGATCTGGGAACAGTTCATACGAAAAAGTGGTTCATTCTCCAATCCAGAAAAATACCGCACCAGCCATTACAATATCGCTTACGCCTATTTTAAGCAGGGCGATTACGAAAATGCTGAAAACTGGTTTGCACGGTACCTGAGACTCGGTCCGCGTAACAATTCATTGATGTCGGATACATACCTCCGATTGGGTGATTGTGCTTTTGCGCAATACAAACACCAACAAGCCCTGGAGGAATATCAAAAAGCCTTGGATCACAACACAGTAGTTCCCGATTATGCCCTTTACCAAATGGGGATGGCCCAGGGAATTCTGAACCGGGATTCCGATAAGATCCAAACACTTGACCGGCTGATGCTGGAATATCCTTCTTCTGCCTACTACTCTCCCGCCTTATATGAACAAGGCCGGACTTACATACAGACAAATCAATACGCCAAAGCCGAAGAACGATTCCGGATCATTCTGTCATTTGATACGCACAGGGCCTACCATGCCAAAGCACTTATTGAACTGGGGCTGATCCAGATCAATATGCAAAATTCGGAAGCCGCCCTGGATTATTACAAAGAAGTGCTGCGACGGTTCCCCGACTCCCCTGATATTACCGATGCCCTTGCCGGAATAGAGAACATATACCTTTCGCGCAACGATTCCCGAGGATTTTTTGAATACATGGAAAGCCTGGGGATCGATTCCGGAAAAACCCCGGGTGAAAAAGAATTGATGATCTTCTCTTCGGCCGAACAATTATACCTGGATCATTCGCATGCCGAGGCAGTGACTGCTCTGAACAATTTTATCAGGGATTATCCCAAAAGCGAAAAAATCGCTGCCGCACATTTTTACCTGGGCGAGTGCCTTTCTCAATTGGGAAAAATGCAAATGGCGGCCGATGCCTACCTTGTGGTTATGAAAAAACCGTCCGGTTCTTTTACCGAGTTGGCCACCCGCAACTACGCATCCATCCAGTACGATCTGGAGCAATACGCCAATGCCGTGGACGCCTACATGAGCCTGAACGATATTGCGATCCTGGAAAACAACCGCCTGGAAGCTGTCAAAGGCCTGATGTGGTCTTTCTTCAAAAACAAACAATTCAGGAATGCTATTGTGCAATCAGGGAAGGTGTTGAAAAATAACGCCTTCGGCAAAGATGTACACGACGATGCCAAGTACATAAGTGCCATGAGCCACCTGAACCTGGGAGAAAGAGAAGAAGCACTGCCCCTGCTGGAAGTTCTTTCGCGTGAAAGCCATACTGCCTACGGAGCTGAAGCTTATTACCTTTTGTGTAAAGATGCTTTTGATTCCGGGGATTTTGAAAAAGCAGAAACAATGGTATACAATTTTGCCGATACCAATACGCCCCAGGAATACTGGATCGCGCGTTCTTTCATTCTTCTGGGGGATATTTTTGCCGAGAGAGGGGAATGGGTCCAGGCAAAAGCCACCTATGAAAGCGTTCAAAACGGATACAACCCTTCGGAACCTGACGATATTGCACAATTGACAACACTCAGGATCCAAAAATGTGAGGAGGCCCTGCAACAATGAAAAGATGGTTATTCATATTGTTAATTCCGGTATCACTGACCCTGACGGCACAGGAGCAGATCAATCCCGTGATCCGCGTGGAACGTCTTTACGATGCCCAGCTGATAGAAGTGACCAAGCCGATGCTGGACACATCTGTTCCGGATTCCGTGCTGACCATGAACACCTCCTTTCAATACAGCATATTCGACAAACCGTTGTTCAATTTATACGAATTCATTCCCCTGCCTTCCGCTACCGTCAAGGCTTTCCAGACTCCTGAAAGACACTTTGGGTACATAAACCTGGGGACCGGTTACCCGTGGACACCCCGGGCTGATGTTATATTGCACACACCCATAAAGTCCGGCTGGTTTGCCGGGATTCAGGCACGTCACCGTTCACTGCTGGATAAGGACATTCGTACAACTACAGAGGGGACCTTTACCCTGGAACACAGGGGAAAGAACAATACTTTCCGTTTGCGTGCCCTGGGAGAACACCTGAACAACACGTATGCCGTCATAGATGCGCTTTCCACACAGGGACTGAACCGGCAGAATTATTACAACACAGGCGCTGAAATAGAGACCTATTCTCTCAACAATACACCCGGTTCGTGGCATTATTACTGGAAATCGGGTTACAGGCATGCCAAAAACAATATTTTGGGGCCCTTTGACAGCTTGCCGGTAATCCGGGAAAACATCCTGGATATTGATGCTTCAACCGGGCATTACCTGGCAGAAGGTTTTTCCGTAAACCTTGGAGCTCAAGTGCGTTTTGTCAGCAATCGCTGGACTGCAGAAGGAGTTTCCGCATCGCGGGCAGTAATGAATGTGTTTCCTCACATATTGTGGAGCGGTGACAAGTATAAAGTTGGTGCCGGGGTAAAGATCGGATACCTGCTCAGACCGGACGGGAATCATTTTGGAGTATTTCCCTGGTTTGATGCCCATCTGACGATGGCAGATGACTGGCTCACGCTTTACGCCAAAATGGAAGGCAACCACCGCCTGAACACATACCAGGACAGGATGCGTGAAAATCCCTGGGTGTTTGCCAATGAAATGTACGATGCAACCATCCCGTGGAATATGAAGGCCGGCCTGACCGGTACTCTGGGAGACCGTTTTCATTACAACATATACGGATCCTACCGTTACACAAAAAACCAGTTTTTCTACGGAACACAAAACAACACACAGGGATACCCGGGCTTGTACGACCTGCATTATGCCAATGAAACCAGGTATACGGCAGGAGGTTCACTTTCATTTCGTTCCGATCCCTTTGAAGCCGGCGTGACAGGAGAATGGCATCATTATGCACTGAGTTCAGGCAACCCGCCCTGGCACAAGCCGGTATGGGAAGTCTCCGGATATGCGCGGTACAATTGGCGGGAACGCATTATTATCAGTGCAACGGGTTATTGGCGCAATGCCTGTCTTGCCCCCGACTGGATTGACGGTACTGCGGACGTTACAGTACCCGGTTTTCTTGACCTTGGAATGCGTTTGGAATACGTTATGACCCGGTTTTTATCTGCCTGGGTTTTTGGGAGCAACCTGCTGAACAAAGATATCTCCTATTTTTATCTCTATCCCAATCCCGGATTGACTTTCGGGGGAGGTATAACATTCCGTTTTTAATTAGGTTTTCTGATGCTTTTTCCATAACTTTGCATGTTATTCAAAGCATGAAAAAGTGAGCAAAGAAAATCAGTATTCTGCAGAGAGCATCCAGGTCCTGGAAGGGCTGGAAGCTGTCAGAAAACGTCCTTCCATGTACATCGGGGACATCGGATCCAGGGGATTACACCACCTTGTTTATGAAGTGGTGGATAATTCCATTGACGAGGCGCTGGCCGGTTATTGTGACCAGATAAAAGTAATAATAAATCCCGACAACAGTATAACCGTTACCGACAACGGTCGTGGTATTCCAACAGGTATGCACGAAAAAGAAAAACGGTCTGCCCTGGAAGTGGTGCTGACTGTATTGCATGCCGGAGGTAAATTTTCAAAAGACTCCTATAAAGTTTCGGGAGGGTTGCACGGTGTCGGACTTTCCTGTGTAAACGCCCTTTCTTACAAACTGGTGGCTACTATACACCGGGAAGGCAAAATATTCAGACAGGAATTTTCCCGTGGCGTTCCCCAGGCTCCCATAGAAATTATTGGTGATAGTGATGTTACTGGAACTGAAATATATTTTATTCCGGACAAAGACATCTTTACTTTAAGTACCGAATACAGCTACGATATTCTTTCTGCAAGACTGCGTGAGCTGGCGTTCCTGAATAAAGGGGTTCGTCTTACCATAGAAGACTACCGGGAAAATGCAGAAGAAGATGCCTTTACAGAAGACGTGGAAGAAGAAAACGCCGTAAGGAAAGGGTTCCGGAAAGATGAGTTTTTCTCAGAAACCGGACTGCTTGATTTTGTGAAATTTCTTGACAAAACGCGTGTTCCACTTACTGAGACACCCATTTATCTGGAAACCAATAAATCCAATATCCCAATTGAAATTGCCATGCAATACAATACGGGATTTTCGGAAAACATACATTCCTACGTCAACAACATCAATACCATAGAAGGAGGCACCCACCTGACGGGATTCCGCAGGGGACTGACCTCTACCCTGAAGAATTATGCCGATAAGAGCGGCATGCTCAGCAAACTGAAATTCGATATTGATCCGGCCGATTTCCGGGAAGGGTTGACGGCCATCATCTCGGTAAAGGTCAATGAACCCCAGTTCGAAGGACAGACAAAAACCAAACTCGGCAACAGTGAAGTTATGGCTGCCGTTTCCCAATCGGTAAGCTCAGCGTTGGAGAATTACCTGGAAGAGAACCCAAAGGATGCCAGAACCATTGTGGAAAAAGTGATCATGGCAGCTACGGCACGTCACGCTGCCCGCAAGGCCAGGGAGCTGGTACAGCGCAAAACCGTGATGTCCGGTGCCGGCCTGCCCGGAAAACTGGCCGACTGCTCTAACAGGGATCCGGAAAAGAGTGAAATATTCCTGGTGGAAGGGGATTCTGCAGGCGGTACGGCCAAAAGCGGCCGCGACCGTTCTTTTCAGGCCATATTGCCTTTGCGGGGTAAGATCCTGAACGTGGAAAAAGCCCAGGAACACCGTGTTTTCGAAAACGAAGAGATACGCAATATTTATACCGCATTTGGAGTGACAAGAGGTACCGAAGAAGACAGTAAGGCATTGAATATGACCAAACTCAGGTATCATCGGGTAATCATTATGACGGACGCCGATGTGGACGGAAGCCATATTGACACCCTGTTGCTTACTTTCTTTTTCCGCCATATGCCCGATCTTATACAGAACGGTCACGTATACATCGCTTCCCCGCCTCTGTACCTCATAAAGAGAGCAAAAGAAGAAAGGTATTGCTGGACGGAAGAACAACGCCGGGCTGCCGTGGAAGAGTTGGGTAAGGGTAAAGAAAGTGCGGTAACCATTCAGCGTTACAAAGGTTTGGGGGAAATGGACGCTGCCCAGTTATGGGATACCACCATGAATCCGGAAAACCGCATACTGCGTCAGATTACCATAGACAATGCTGCCGAAGCTGACCGGATCTTCTCCATGTTGATGGGAGATGAAGTGCCACCCCGACGGGAGTTTATCGAACAACATGCCAAATATGCAAACATAGATGCTTGATCATGGACATTTTTGAAAGAATCAAGAAAGACGAAGGCGGCCCTTTAGGTCAATACCGCAGGAAAGCACACGGATACTTTATGTTCCCGAAGCTGGAAGGTCCCATTGAACCCTATATGATGTTCCAGGGCAAGAAAATGCTGGCTTGGACATTCAACAATTACCTGGGACTTGCCAACCATCCCGAGGTCAGAAAAGCCGATACGGCCGGAGCCGAGAGATGGGGGCTGGCCTATCCCATGGGCGCCCGTATGATGAGCGGACACACCTCCCTGCACGAAAAGCTGGAGCGTGAACTGGCTGATTTTGAGAAAAAAGAAGATTCCTTCCTGTTCAACTTCGGATACCAGGGAATGGTTTCCACCATTGATGCCCTTTTGAACCGACGGGACGTTGTGGTTTATGATTCACAGGCCCACGCGTGCATAATGGACGGTATGCGTCTACATATGGGACAAAGGATCGTGTATCCACACAACAATCTGGAAAAATGCGACAAAGCCCTGGAACGCGCTACGCGCCTTACAGAAAAAACCGGGGGCGGTATTTTGCTTATCACAGAAGGCGTTTACGGTATGACCGGGGCGTTAGGATTCCTGGACCAGATAGTATCTCTAAAAAAGAAATACAATTTCCGTATTTTGATAGACGATGCGCACGGATTTGGAGTGATGGGGGCAAACGGTCGCGGAACCTCGGAACACTTTAACGTGATGGATGAGGTAGACCTTTACTTTGGGGCATTTGCAAAATCCATGGCCGGGATCGGAGGTTTTGTAGCCGGCCCTGCCGATATCATAAATTATTTGAGGTACAACCTGCGTTCCCAGATATACGCCAAGAGCTTGCCTATGGCCATGGTGGAAGGATTGTTGAAACGTCTGGAGATGATCCGTACACAACCCGAATTACGGGAAAAATTATGGCTGATAACCAGGACCCTTCAGAACGGGTTGAGAAAAAACGGTTTTGATATAGGTGCGGCAGAAGCTTGTGTAACACCAGTCTTCCTGAAAGGTGAGCTGGTAGAAGCGACAAACATTCTAATAGATTTGAGGGAAAATTACCGGATATTTTGTTCCGTAGTGGTATACCCGGTAGTACCCCGGGACGTTATCATGTACCGGCTTATTCCCACAGCCATGCATTCCCTGGAACATGTTGAATATACACTGAATGCGTTCCGTGAAATCCAGGAAAAACTGAAGGCAGGCAAATATAAGGGAAACGAGATCAGGAACATGGCTATAGAATAACCATGAAAAAATCGTTACAGGGCAAAGTAGCAATAATTACGGGTGCATCATCGGGCATAGGACTGGAATGCGCCCGTGTTTTTTCACAAGCCGGAGCTTCTGTTGTGCTGGCAGCACGTTCCGGAGAAAAACTCAAAGCCCTGGAAGATGAACTGAAAGACAATCAGGTATTAACGGTAATTACAGACGTTTCCAGGGAAGGAGATTGCAAGGTGTTGATAGATAAAACCGTGGAACGTTTTGGGCGTATTGACATTCTGGTCAACAACGCCGGTCTTTCTATGCGTGCTTTATTTAAAGAGGTTGATCTATCCGTTCTGAAAACGCTCATGGACGTGAATTTTTGGGGATGTGTCTATTGTACCAAATACGCATTGCCCCGGTTGCTTGAAAGCAACGGTTCGGTTGTGGGGGTTACTTCCATTGCCGGATTCAAAGGGCTTCCGGCAAGAACCGGGTATTCCGCGTCCAAATATGCCATGAACGGATTCCTGGATACCTTGCGCACCGAACATCTCTACGACGGATTGCATGTGATGATTTTTGCTCCCGGATTTACATCTTCCAATGTACGGGTTTCAGCCCTCACTGCAGACGGCACTTCGCAGGGAAAAACGCCCAGGGCAGAAGAGAAAATGATGTCGGCCCATAGCGTAGCTGTACATATGCTCAAAGGAATCATTAAGAGAAAAGATACCGTTGTGCTGACGCCTCTGGGAAAACTTACGGTACTGATGGCCAAATTCTTTCCCCGGTTTGTATCCGGGATGGAATACCGCATGATGGCCGGAGAACCGGATTCTCCGTTAAAGCAAAACCCTCAGGAATAAAACATACTACGCACTCAAAAGGGACAAATCTTCCAAAGGTTTCATATATTTTACGGTGTGTTCTTTCTTGAACAATTTTTCTCCTCCCCCGGTTATATTGAGCATTATTATGGCCTGAGGATCAATTTTCCCGGTCCTGACATTTTTTATCAGACTGGCGGTAGCCACTCCTGCAGCCGGGTCTATATCAATTCCCTCCAATTCTTCAAACAAACGTTTTGCCCTTTCCAGTTCATCATTGGTAGCATAATCCATATACCCTCCCGTATCTGATAGGGCGTCGTACAATCCGCCCGGGATACTGTAAGGAGGCTTCCTGTTGGCAAGGACTTTGGAATGTATGATTGCCGTTTTTTTCCTGGCTTCTTCGGCGCTCATGATCTTCAGTTCCCTTCCGTTGGAGTTCCAGGCCTCGTAAAGCGGCATGAACGGTGCATTCTGTGATGGGATCAGGCGCATGACCTTCTTTCCAAAGCGGCCGTCTTCTATCAGTCGTTTGTTGGCTTCCCAGGCGGATATGGCTCCCGTACCGCTTCCTACAGCCTGGAAATAATAATCCGGGATTTCCCCTATGGAGGTTGCGGCAGAAAGAACAGTCGTTCCCATCCCGTCACGACGCGCGATATTTTTGGCTCCTCCCTCGGCAAAAAAATGGACGTTGTCTTCACAAAACCGATTGCTCAATTCTATGGCATCGTAATAATCCGATCCGGGAGGCGAACAGATCAGTTTCACACATGGATCCAGCTGATCTTCAAACCAAAGCGTGTCCAAATTATCGTAAGGAACAAAGAGCAACAACGGAATTTTGTTTTGAGAACAAACCCGTGCAAAGGCTCTTGCCGTATTTCCGGCCGAAGCCACAATCATGGTTCGTTTTTCGTTTTCAGGAATATGAGCACAGACGGAATAGGCCTCGGTTTCTTTAAAAGAACAGGTTTTCATAAAGGCTCCCCTTTGAGGCCAGTAACCATTGAAAGTGACGTACAGGTTTTTCAATCCCAAATGACCCGCCAGGGCTTCACTCTTGTAGGTTACGGGAGCAGCAGAGCCTTTGAGTTTCCTTCTCACCGGCATCCAGTCCGCAAAGCGGTACAAGCCGTCATCTTCCCTGTCGTAATCAAGTTGTTTCTTTTTGTACAAAGCCCTTATCAATGACGGGTTTTCGCACAATGGATCGGATAACATCCATCCCGTATCTTCAAAAAGCCTTCCTGTCGCACAGTTCTTCAATATATATTCTGTACTCATACTTATTTCTTTCGCAAGATTTTTTTCATGTTTTTGTTGAGCTTGTTCAGAACTTCCACCACTGTGTTCAATTCCTCGGTAGGAATCCCTCCCAATATATTATCTGCTGCATTAATGGCAATGCGCGTTATCTCCTGCTTTTTTTCTTCACCTGTCCGGGTGACAACCACCCGGTTTTTGCGACGATCCTTAGGATTGGTTTCCCTCACCACATAGTCCTTTTTCTCCAGACCGTCAATTAGTTTTGTAATAGAATTCTTATCCTTTTGCATCTGGTCGGCGATCTCCTGTTGTGTCAGGGGACCTTCATCCCATAACAGATCTATAAGCAAATATTGCTCGGGGGTGAGATCTACGTTATTGGCTACCAGTTCTCTCAGAAAGCATTGCTTGAACAGGAAATGTGCCTGGTTCAAATAAACCCCCATTTTTTTACTTAGTAACATAATATATAGTAAACGCTGTTACAAAGATAGGAATCTCCTTCATTATGCACAAGTATCTTGAAGATTGCTTATCTTTATATATGAATTTGTGCCGGTACATACCCTTGCTACTGTTGGTTTTGATCATAAACAGTTGCAGACCTGAAAATGATGCATTGTCTGTCATCCTGTCTGCAACCGACCAGCTGATCATTCCTGAAGGAAAGATACCGGGAGATACTCTTTTGGTACACTTTTACGCTCCGGGCGGGTGGACAGCATCGTTCAGCACAGGAAACAGTTGGGTGGACGTATCCCCTAAATCGGGAACATCCGGAAATAAAACTGTGGTTATATCCATACTTGAATTGAATACATCGGGGACGGTCCGTATAGATTCTCTGCAAATATACAGCAATGAACAAACTGTTTCCGTCCCTGTTTTCCAGCCGGTTACCTATTTAGCTGTCTATCCGGGGAACGTGGTATTGCAAAACACGGTTCAAAATGAACAGTTGTTACACATTGCTTCTGCAACGGATTGGAGTATTGTCTTTAACGCAGAGACAGTTCCCTGGCTTTCTGTCCAATCGTTGTCGGGAGGTCCGGGAACTCACCGGATCCTGCTGAAAACCTTGGAAGCCAATACTTCTTATGATGATCGGAATACCATTTTAAGAACGAATGCAGGAGAGTTTTCCAAAAACATTACAGTCACTCAAAAACAAAAAGATGCCCTGTTGCTGTCAGCCGATGTTCAGAATATTCCTCCGGAAGGAGGTGATTTTTCAGTAGAGATTCAACATAATATTTATTACACGGTAACCATTCCCGCTGCCTATCCGTGGATTGTACACAACACACCTAATTCTGTGGAAACCAAAGGATTGATATCTACCGTAGAGCATTTCCGGGTACAGGAAGGAACTGAAGACGGGGCCCGGCACGGGATGGTTATTTTCAGTTACGGCACTATGTCGGATACCATTCAGGTTTACCAGGCACAAATTGACCGTTTGATCTTATCTTACGACTTTCTTAATGTTCCTGCCGCCGGCGGAGAATATCCGGTTTCCTTGCGAACCAATATACAATATGACATTACTATTCCGGGGATGCCGGATTGGTTGGAAATTATAGCCACAAAAGCCATGCGAACAGATGTAGTCAACCTGTTGGTTAATCCCCTGACCGGTGATGAAAGCCGTACAGCCATGGTGGTAGTCAGGGATCAACATTCCACTTTATCAGACACCCTTACCGTGTACCAATCTCCCCGGGAAGAACTATCTGTTGAGCCATCGGCCATAAACCTTCAGGAAGAAGCCTCTTTTACGGTCAGATTGGACACGAATGTTCCTTACATTATTGATATTCCTGAAGATGCAACATGGATAACCGAAAATGTATCTGATCCTGTCTCAAACAGGGAACTTGTATTTTCCGTTGCTCCCAATCCGTTCCTTGCTCAACGGCAAACACAAATCACAGTCCGAAGTGAGAGCGGCCAGGTAGCTGATACCCTTTCCGTTGTACAGTCTCCCTATGCCCAACATCCTTTGTTATTATGCAATACACCGGGTGTATACAGCCCGGACAACCTACCGCTTTTTGCATACATACCTTTTGTGAATCAGTGTGTTGTGCTTAATGCAGATGACGGCAACTATTTTCGCCTTCAACATATGGGACTATGCCGGGTATTTGCCTTCGGGCCCGTTCCCCAAGATGCACAACCCGGGGATCAATTTAGTGTACAAATTGTCTCACGAGGCTTTGCGGGACTTTCATCCGGAACACGTTCCGTTATACTGCTCCGTTCCCGGGAAAACACGATTTGGCTAGCAGACTTAAATGATCTTACCGGTTTTATTATTAAAAAAGAGCTGCCATGAAACGGAGATTGATCCTATTTCTGTGCCTGTTGTTTTTCTTGTGCGGAAATCCGTCCATAGTCTATGGCGTTAAAGCATACCCACACCCTGTTCGCGTTGTCCAGCCCGATGGCAGTGTATTAACCATCCGCATACACGGGGATGAGTTTCTGAACTGGAAAACTTGTAGCGGCCGGCTGGTCAGGCAGGGACCCGACCGTTTTTATTATTATGCCCGGTTCTCGGCTGATGGCCGTCAGGTTCTTTCGCAAAATCGTGTCATTGAATCTCCCATAACCCCATTGGCACAGGATCTGGTTGCAGACAGGCCACCGGCCGCAGCTTTACAGCGGGCCTCTGAGCTTCGCAGGGCCTCCGTTCAAACACCGGTCAGTGCCCCGGCACGTTCCATTTCCATGGGTGAAAAGCCGTTCCTGGTCATCCTGGTACAATTCGCCGATCTGACATTCACATCGGCCTCGGCAAACCAAGATTTTTTCAATATGCTGAATTTGCCCGGATACAGTGCGAACAGGGGGACCGGCTCTGCGTATGATTATTTTTATGAAAATTCTTCGGGAGTTTTCCATCCCCAATTTGACGTTGTCGGACCGGTGACACTTTCCCAAAATTACACGTACTACGGGGAAAATGACCAAGAGGGTGACGATCTGCGTCCCAGGGAAATGGTTGCCGAGGCAGTAAAGATTGCAGACCAGACGCTTGGAATTGATTTTTCGCAATATGACACCGATAACGACGGCTATATTGACAATGTCTTTGTGTACTACGCAGGGTGGAACGAGGCGGAAGGAGCCGGGGATGACACCATCTGGCCACACAAATGGAACATTTACAACCAGGTTACGGTAGACGGAGTAAAAACCGGTACGTATGCCTGTACTTCTGAGTTCAGAGGCACCCCTGCCGAGCAGGATTATGCGGGAATCGGGACTTTCTGTCATGAATTTGGTCATGTTCTGGGTCTTCCCGATTTCTATGATACGGACAATAGTGAGAACGGGGAGGCAGAAGAATTGGGTCCCTACTCATTGATGTCCAATGGAAATTATAATAATATGGGACGCACTCCGCCCTATTTCAGCGTGATGGAAAGAGCGCTTGTAGGATGGATCACAGAAGGTGAAGTTACCGCTTTGCAGCAGACCGGTTATTATGAACTGGATCCCGTTTTTATTAATACCGGATTCCGTTCGCCTGCCCCTTCCTATTCACAAAACTATTTCCCCAATGGGGAATATTACCTGTATGAAAACAGGCAGAAAACTGGCTGGGACACCTACCTGCCAGAAGAAGGCCTCCTGATATATCACGTGGACAGAAGTCCGGAATATCTTTCGCGTTGGGATAATAATAACGTGAACGATTATAGCGACCATGAATGTTATGACCTGATAGAAGCCAATGCGCCCAATTACAGACCTTTCCCGGGATCTGAACCGGTTACCGAATTCACCGCGTCTACCAGTCCGGCAGCTGTAGATTGGGAGGGCACGGCTACCGGGTACGACCTGAGAAACATCAGCACCGCTGTGAACAGGATCACCTTTACCACAGGCACTTCTGAACCTTTGCCGTATTACGGGATCTATATGACCAAAGAAACGTATGTTGCCGGAAATTCTTTCCTGCTTCAACTTTCCGGCAACGGCCCGGCAAGGGTTTCGGAACAATGGTTCTTTAACGGCGTTCCGCAATCGTCCGGATTCACCCTGATCCTGCCTGCCGGTGAACATACCCTAAAAGTGATCGTCTTTTACGGTGACGGTTCCAGTGAAACCATACTCCAAAAGCTACATGTGGACTAAGAGGTCTACATTGAACTTTTACAGCAACGGACTTAACAGCCGTGTTAGTGCTTCAGATATTTTTTGTGGCAAAGGTCTTTTCTCCCAGATCCTGGGAGATATCAAACGGGAATCGTTCAGGTACCGGTCAAACTGGTCTTCCAGTTCTGTGCTGACTGACGGATTGTAGACAATGGCACCGACTTCAAAATGATGGTCCAGGCTCCTGTTGTCCAGGTTGGCTGAACCGATAATGCAACTTTTGCCGTCTATACTGATTGTTTTGGAATGAATAAAGCTTTTTGTGTAAAGGTATACCTTAGCTCCTGCATCCAACAGTTCACTCACGTAGGAAAGGCTGGCGTAATGCACAAAATGGCTATCGGCTTCCAGGGGCAGCATCAAGCGCACTTCCACACCGCCCAGGGCTGCTGTACGCAAGGCATTGAGTATGGATTCATTGGGGATAAAATACGGAGTCGTTATGCTTATACGTTCTTTAGCTTCAGTAATAAAGGTCAGATACAATTGCATGATATCTGCCCAATCGCTGTCCGGCCCGGAACTAACTATCTGTATATAACAGGTTTCAGGGACCTTCTCTTCTTCCAGAGCCGGAAGCCGGTACGTATAGGGTTTCCTTCTTCTGAGATTTTTATGAGTGATAAAGTACCAGTCCATTAAAAAACTGGATTCCAGTTGCCGAACCGCCTCACCTTGAATACTCATTTGTGTATCACGCCATTCCAGGCTGTTGCCTCCGTCATAATACCTGTCGGCAATATTGACACCCCCCAGGAATCCTTCTACCCCGTCTACAATCAAAAGCTTGCGGTGATTCCGGTAATTGATCATGGTACGCATTCCGGGAAATCTTACTTTTCCGAAGGGCTGAATGTGTACGCCTGCCTCTCGCATTTGCTTTTTGAAAGAACGTGGCAAGTGCCAGCTGCCAAAATCATCGTAAATCACACATACATCCACGCCTTCTTCTGCTTTTTTGATCAAAAGATTTTTCCATTGCGTTCCTACCGAATCGTTTTCTATTATAAACGACTGCAAGTGAATGTGTTGTTTTGCACCCTCAGCGCTTTTGTACATGGCCTCCAGGGCTTCCTTGCCGGTAAAGTACAACCGCGTTCTGTTGTGTTCGGTCAATATACTCCGGCTGCTGTTCAATGCCAGCAGTACAATCTTCTTATGAGCGGCAATATCTTCCGGCAATTTGTCCCGAATAGCGTTAAGCTGTTCCACCTGTTGGGCGCTTAGATCTTTTTTCAGCCTCTCGTCATGCAGACCTTTACGGCTATAAATTTTAATACGCCTGAAATCCCTTCCTACATATATGTATAGTATAAGACCAATGTAAGGAAGCAAGAGCATGACCACTATCCAGGAAAGAGATTTAACCGGATTGTGTTTTTTGAAGATCAGATCGTATATAAAATAAATGGCCAGCCCCAGGTAAAAAAGGTAGAGCAACAGTGTCAAAACAGAACCGAAACTAAAATCCATCATCATTATCTAATACCTGTAAACAAAACGGCTATACCCGGACTTAAGCGGGTATACGACACTTCCTTAAATCCGGCATTTTCTATTTTACTGCATATTACCCCTGCTTGCGGAAAAGATTCCACAGAATCCCTCAAATACTGGTATGCCTGTTTCTGACCGGTACTTATCCAACCTATACGAGGTAATACTTTATGTATATAAAATTTCTTCAATACGTTCCCGGGGGAATTTCCTTTTTCCGGCGAAAATTCCAGGATAATAAGCCTGCCCCCCGGCTCAAGCACTTTCCGTATTTCCAGCAGCGAAGCTTCCATATCGGCAAAATTTCTAATCCCATAGGAAACGGTTACTACCTGAAAAGAATCTTCAAAGAACGGAAGAGACTCGGCATACCCCTTTTTTAAAATTACGTTTTCCCTTGCCCCGAGGCGCTTTTTGGCCACGGAAAGCATATTTGCCGAGGGGTCCAGACCGATGATCTTCGCGCTTTGCAGGCGTGCCAGCTTTTTGGTGAGGGTTCCCGTTCCGCAGGCCAGATCCAGGATCCTTTGGTGAGGCACCTTCCGCACCCGTCCGATCAGTTTTTTGTGCCACAAGGCGTTCAAACCAAAGGAAAGGATGCCGTTGGTTCTGTCGTACCTATGGGCAATGGCGTTGAAGATCCCGTTGGTCAGATCATATTTGGCGGATATTTCCGTAGGACTGGTCATCTATGCGAATATCCCCCTTTGTTACGTGGCCAAGTGTCATTACATCTATACGATTATCGAAAAGATACTGTACAAGCTCTTCATCCTTTTCAACGGGAACTGTAATAACGGCACATGTCCCGGGATCTTCAAAAAGGAACTGCTCTTCCGGAATTTCGGAATCCGTGGTAATATCAAAACCCAGTCCCGAAGGCATGGCTGCCCTCAGTAACGCTTCAAAAACACCTCCGTCGGAAACCTCCTGAACACACGATACCAGGTTTTTCCGCATAGCTGAAAGCATTACTTTTTGTATACGGTAATCTTTGTCCAGATCTACCTCTTTAGATTCGGTTTCTCCTACCAGATAGATCATATCTCCTTTCTGTTTGAATAACCCGAAAGATTCTTCCGGTGCCGGTTTATCTACTCCCTCTTTACGGAGTTTAGCCACCATTTCTACAGCCCTGCGTTGAAGTGTTGTGTGTGTGTCCATAGTCAAATATTTATCCAACAAATATAGGAAGAATAAGGAAATTTGTCTTATATTTGCCCCTCAAATTGCCCAGGTGGTGGAATTGGTAGACACGCCACTTTGAGGGGGTGGTGCCG
>Ga0265294_10005074_pt1 | contig 16142 bp, 15 predicted proteins | sample MunlanPumphouse3_FD_192504 | JGI IMG/M metagenome (GOLD analysis project Ga0265294, IMG submission 192504) | Groundwater microbial communities from a municipal landfill in Southern Ontario, Canada - Pumphouse #3 | ecosystem: Environmental > Aquatic > Deep subsurface > Groundwater | place...
GGAAGCCACAACTTTAGCCAAAGAGTTTGCTAATGCTGGGGTTGAAGCCATTATTTGTACAGACATTTCAAAAGATGGAATGTTGTGCGGAGTTAATGTTGAATTTACGGAAAGTATTGCCCATGCAAGTAGAGTTGATACCATTGCTAGTGGTGGTGTAAAAGATATTCAAGATATTATTAACTGCAAAAACAGTGGAAATATTTCAGGAGTAATTGTAGGAAAAGCTTTTTATGAAGGCAGTCTTGACCTAGAAGAGGCATTTAAAATTTTATAAACTCTTTTTTAAACTCTTTTTTAATATGATATAAAAAAATTAAAAGGTAACTCGATGAATTCGAATAAGAAAATTACTCTTATTATTTTTACAATGGTCTCTTTATTAACGCTAATAATAGTAGCGTTAGTCGCAATTGGTTCAAGACAAAGTGGCTATGATAGTGCTAAAAAACGTGCATATTTAACGGCAGAAATTGTCAAAAAATCTTTAACGGCTCATATGGTCAATGGAAACATGGATCAAAGAGATGTTTTTTTAGACAGCATGGGGCAACTGAAAGAACTCAATGACTTGTGGATTGTAAGAGCTGTTAGTGTTAGTGAACAGTTTGGAAAGCCTCATAATACCAATGAAATGGCTCGAGATGAAATTGATAAAAAAGTTTTACGAACAGGAAAAGAAGAACTTGTAATTAAAGAGTCTTTAAAAGCAGCATCTTTAAGAATTACCATTCCTTATACCGCTTCTTCTTTAGATAAACCCAACTGCTTGAGCTGTCATGAAGCAAAAGAAGGTGAAGTCTTAGGAGCAATTTCTTTAAAATTTGATATTCAAGAAGATAGAATCTCAAGCATTGCTATTTTGCTTAATATTATTGTTATTGTTATTGTCTTTTTAATTTTTATTTTAATTTTTATTAGTAAAAAAATTAAACCGTATACCTCTTCGTTTGATTCTATTACTGAAGTTCTAAAACAAGTTCATGAAGGAAATTACTCTATTCGTGCAAAAAGTGGAACTCTAAAAGAGGACAAAGAAGCATCAAAATGGCTCAATGAAATTATAGAAAAACTAGAAACGGTCTTAACCGGAATTGAGAAAAACTTAACCGCCTTTGTACACAATCGTTCAAGTAATGTTAATAACGATAAATTATTAACAGCAAAAGAGATTATTGAAGATATTTCAGAAATTTATAACTATAAAAAAACAATAGAGACTGATTTAACCAAAGATGATATCTATTACAGATTGATACAAGTGTTTAAAGATAAACTCAAAATAAAAGAGTTTTATATTTTTGAAAATGATTTAATCAAAGATGAAAGAATCACTATTTATAGCACCAATCAATCAAAATCATGCTGTAATGTGACTCAAAATGTCAAAGAACAATGTCGAGCAGAGAGAACCAATATGGTTGTAGCTTCAGAAAATTTTCCTGAAATTTGTCGAGCAGCCACTTGTGAAACATGTAAAGATTATATTTGTATTCCTTTTTCAATTAATGAACAAAAAAGTATTACAATGCATATTTTATGCGAAGACCAAGAGTGTTTAAAACATATTCGCTATCAAATTGGCATTATCAAAAAATATTTTGAAGAGACAAAACCAATTATGGAAAGCCGAATGCTGATGGATGTTTTAAGAGAGAGAAACTTAGTTGATGGCTTAACAGGACTTTATAACCGAAAATATTTAGATGAGTTTATTGATAAAAAAATGCCTCAAGAGTTAGAGCAAGGTACCACTTACGCGGTAATGTTTTTAGATATTGACTACTTTAAAATGGTTAATGATACCTACGGACACGATGCAGGAGATGCTATTTTACAAAAACTTTCAAAAACCATGAAAGATACTATAACTTCAAGTGAGTTTATTATTAGGTTTGGAGGAGAAGAATTTTTAATTATAATGAAAAATCCAACGGAAGAGAGTGCTGCTTCATTGGCTAATAAAATCAATGAGGAGTTTGCTAACCTTGTCTTTACTTTTAACAATGAGTCGTTTAGTAAAACAGTTAGTATTGGATATGCCTTTTTCCCAAGTGATACTGACCAAATTTGGAAGTGTATCAAGTTTGCAGATTTATGCCTGTATGAAGCCAAAGCAACAGGAAGAAACAGAGTTATAAGATTTAACAGAAGTCTTCTTAAAAATGGTGATAAAGATGTCTACTAAACCATGTGTTTAGTTCTTAGCTTTATATTTTCAGCCGTCGCGTATACCTTTTACGAAGACGGCAATATCATAGGCTTGAGCATTAATTTAGCTCTTGCCCTATTTTTTATTCTTTTACTCATTCGAAATATTATGAAGACTAAGAAAAATAAATCTAAAAAATAAAACTTCATTTATTTACAAAATTAAAATAATGATTAACGCAACTATATATTAAATAAAATATTATTTAAATTTTGCACACATAAAAAATTAATTGCTGAAAATTGATTGTTAAAAAAGAAGAGGAAATATAGTACAAGAAAATTCAAAAAAGTTATGCTTGATAGTTTTTAGATTTTAATAAGTCAATTATTACGCCTACGCAAGAGAGTGTTTGTATTTTGTTTTAATCAAGGCAAAAAGGGAAATTAAAGCGCAGTATCCATCAAGTACATGAGCATTTAATTCCCCTTTTTAACGCAGAGTAAAAACAAAAGACGAATGCTATCTTGCGTAGGATTCGGCTCTAATTTCTCTTATTACATTAACTTTTATCTCTCCTGGATATTGTACTTTCTCTTCTATTTCTTTGGCAATTTCTGTTGCTAGTAAAACAGCTTCATCGTCATTTACTAACTCAGCTTTTACAATTACTCTAACTTCTCTTCCTGCATTAATAGCATAAGCATTAATTACTCCTGTTTTACTTGTTGAAATACTTTCAACTTCTTCAACTCGTTTTAAGAAGCTCTCTAACACTTCTCTTCTAGCCCCTGGTCGTGCTGCACTTAATGCATCGGCTGCGCATACGGCTGCACTTTCTACATTTATTGGCTCTTCATGTCCGTGGTGTGCATAGATAGCATTTATTACGGTATCTGGTTCATTGTATCGTTTACACATTTGCGCACCTAAATCCACATGGCTTCCTGGAAGGTCGTGAGTAAGGGCTTTTCCAATGTCGTGCATTAACCCAGCTCGTCTAGCTAATATAGGGTCACCGCCCATTTGGGCTGCTAAAAGTCCTGATAAGTGTGCAACTTCTAGTGTATGCGCTAAGGCATTTTGCCCATAACTTGCTCGGTATCTTAATCTTCCTACTAGTTTTATAAGCTCTGGATGCATAGATTTAATTCCTAAATCCATCACCACATCTTCACCCTCTTTTAAAATATTACTGTCAAACTCATTTTTAACTTTATTGTAAATTTCTTCTATTCTTGCAGGTTGAATTCTTCCATCTGTTAACAATTCATGAATAGTTTTAGTAGCAACCGCTCGTCTGTAAAGATTAAAAGAAGAAATAGTAATAGTATTTGGCGTATCATCAATAATAATATCGACCCCTAAAAGCATTTCAAGAGCTTTTATATTTCGCCCCTCTTTTCCTATAATTTTACCTTTAGTCTCTTCATCGTTTATAGGAATATTATTAATTAAACGTTCAGCTGCAAATTCGCCTGCATATCTTGTAACTGCTTGAGAGAACATATTATTAATTTCATCTTTAGATTTAAGTTCTGCTAGTTTATATTTTTTTCTAAAAATTGAAGCAATTTCCCCTCTTGATTCCTCTTTGACTTTTTCAAGTATTAACTCTTTAGCTTCTTGTTGCGTTAATCCTGAGGCATTTTCTAAAATCTTTAACGCTTTTAGAATTTTCTCTTCATACGTTTTCTTTTGGTTTTGTAAACCCTCTTTTAAACTCGTTGTAATACGATTATTTTCTACAATTTCATCTTTTTCTTTTCGTATTAATTTAAGTTCCGATTCTAAATGTTCGTTAAGTTCTTTCTCTTTTCTTTGAATTTTAGAGAACATTTCATCATAGTCTCGTTTGGTGTTTCGAAACTCTTTTTCAAACTCTTTTTTTGCTTTTAATTGGGCATCTTTTAAAATCACTTCTGCTTCGTGTTCAATGATTTTGGCTTTTGCTTTTGCTTGTTCAATAAAAATATCAAACTTTGCTCTGTTTATTTTTTTAACCACAAGTGCTGTGATTAAGCTGCTCATAGCAGCTACTAAAAATCCTTCAATTATGAATACATTCATATCAAGCCTTTAAAATAAAATATGTTAGTTGTACTAACTTGTAATTATATAGTCTGCTTGAATATCGTATTGGTTACTTAAGATTAAATCAGATTTACAAAGCTCTAATTGCGTAAAAATTACAGTAGGTCTATAAGGCAGCCTATAAAAAAATCTATCGTACATTCCTTTACCAAACCCAATTCGTTTGTAAAGTTTGTCTATTCCAACAATTGGAACAATGGCTAAATCTATTTTTACTTTTAAAAATGAGTTTTTGGGTTCTTTAATTCCAAATCTTTTTTTTTCAATAGGCAGTCGATATTTTACTGCTTTAAAACTATCTCCACACATAAAAGGAACATAAACCTCTTTTTTTTGTTTTCGAAGCTCTTTTATTAAAGGAATTACATTAACTTCTATCTCTAGTGGAATATATATTAAAATCTTTTTTGCATTTAATTCTTTAATAATTTCTTGCAATTTTTTTACTATAATTTTTTCTTTTTTTATCTTTGTTAATCGATTGATACATCTTAATTTACTAATACACGATTTTCTAAAATCACCTTTTGCGTGATTCCTATTTATCATATTTAAGCCTTACTTGGGTAAAATTCAAACCCAATAAATGATTTTACCCAAAGGACTTAAAATGCAGTTTAAAAAAATGTCATTCTCTATATTTTTTTTGATACTTATTTTCGCAGGTTGTGACTCGAAAAATGAAACCTCTAGCAAAAAGAGTATAGAAAATGCCATATCAAAAGAAAATGCTACTTTTTTTGTGGATTTAGTTACTACAAACAATGAAACAATTAAGGCTAAAATCTCTAAAAACAGAATTGAGTTTGAGAGCATAAACGACAAAGTCATCCTTTTAAATTTTTTTGCTACTTGGTGTCCTCCTTGTAAAGCAGAAATTCCTCATTTAAATGCTTTGGTTAAAAAATATCCCAACGATTTTGAAGTAGTAGCGGTTGTACTTGAAAAAAACAAAACAGTAGAGGAATTAACTGCTTTTATTAATGAATTTAATATTGAGTATAAAGTAACACACACTAGCAGCAACTATTTACTTGAACAAGCTGTTGGTGGCGTAAAATCAATTCCTACCATGTTTTTACTTGATAAAAAAGGTGAAATTAAACAAAAATACCTTGGTATGGTTTTAGAAGAAATGCTCGAAATTGATATTAAAAAAGCTATCGGAAACTAAATGTTTAGTATATTCAAAAGCAAAAAGAAAGAGGAAAAACTTCAAGAAAACACAGATACTGTAACTAAAGAAGAAAGCCCAGAAATCATAAAAAAGAGTTTTTTTTCGAAAGCTTTAGAAAAAACTTTAGGAAATATTAAAACTCTAGTTCCTACAAAAAAAGAAAAAATTGCTTTTGATGATATTGAAGAAATTTTAATAGAGTCCGATATGGAGTATGAAATAATAGAAAAAGCAATGAATGGGCTTCCTCCTATGATTTCAAGAGAACAGCTACGCCATAGACTGGTTATGCTTTTTGAACACGCTCCAAAAATAGATACCAAAACGCTACCTTCTCCTTTTGTGGAGCTTATTATTGGAGTTAATGGAGCAGGAAAAACCACCACCATTGCAAAACTCGCAAATGCTTATAAACAAAGTGGAAAGACAGTTTTACTAGGAGCTGGGGATACTTTTAGAGCAGCTGCAATTGAACAACTTACTAAATGGTCGCAAATATTAGACATTCCTATTATTAAAACCAAACAAGGTCACGATCCTAGTGCCGTTGCTTTTGATACCATTTCTTCAGCAATTGCGCGAAATATTGACCATGCTATTATAGATACAGCAGGTAGGTTACAAACTCAAACTAACTTAAGCAATGAGCTTAAAAAAATAGTAAAAGTGTGTGCAAAAGCCTATGAAGGAGCTCCTCATAGAAAAATTATGATATTAGATGGAACTCAAGGAAACACAGCCATTGCACAAGCAAAAGCCTTTAATGAAATGATAGGAATTGATGGCATAATTGTAACAAAACTAGATGGTACTGCAAAAGGTGGTGCATTATTCTCTATTTCTAACCGACTTGAACTTCCTATATTTTATGTAGGAATTGGTGAGAAACAAGAGGATTTAATCCCTTTTAGCCCCGATTTATTTGTGGACAGTTTGCTAGATGGCATCTATACTTAAAAGAGCTTTAAATCATTTAAGGAAACCATTTTAATATGCGTTTTATAGATGTTAAAAGTAATCGTTATCTTCTAATTATTTTGGGCGTAACTTCAGTTTTAATTGCCATTATTTTATACATTCTAACTTCTTTAAGCAACAACAACGAACAGCTTAACCGTTTAGAAAATGCTCTCTCTATTACACGTAATATTTTAGAAGAGCAAAAACGATATGCTCTTTCATTATCTATATTACTTTGTGAAGATAAAGAGATAGTCGATAGTTTTTTAACTCAAAACAGAGAAGAGAGTTTTGAAATAATAAACAGAAAAATACAAACACTTAAAACACTTCAAAACAGCAGTTTTGAGATGCAAATTCACCATAAAGATTTAAGCACCTATTTAAGAAGTTGGGATTTTTCAAAAAAAGATATTCCTTTGGACTCTTTTCGGCAAGGGTTGGTTAAAGTTAAAGAAGAGAAAAAGCCTTTAGTTTCCATAGAGTTAGGAAAACGTTTAAATATAAAAGCCATTTCACCTATTTTAAAAAATAAAGAGTTTTTGGGTTCCATTGAAACTATTATTGACTTTGAATATTTATCATTAGAACTTAAACAAAAAGGATACTCCTTGTTTGTTCTTTTAGATGAAAAACATTTAAACATTGCCAATGAACTTAATAATAACCCTAAAATTAAAAACTTTGTTTTGGTCAACAACGCCAACAGTGAAGCTCTATACGATTTAGATTTAAACAATCTTAAGGATTATGGCTATGTTTCAAACAAAGAGTTTAGCTTCTCATATTTTTCATACCACGACTTTCAAGGAAAATCTTTAGGGTATATTTTTTCAGGCATAAAAAATGAAAAACAGTTACCTATTCACAATGCATTTGAGTATGAAAAAGAGGAAAAAAATTTAAAGAAGGTGAACATTCAATGAGACTTTTACTGCTTGAAGACGATTTTGACTATAAACAAACTATAAAAGAGTATTTAGAATCTTTAGGTTACACAGTAGATGATTTTGAAGATGGGGAAGAGGCATTAAGTGCCATTTATGAAAATAAATACCATCTACTTATTTTAGACATTCGAGTGCCAAAACTCAATGGTTATGAGCTTGTAAAGATTTTACGCCAAGAGAATAACACTATTCCCGTTATTTACATAACTTCATTAACCGACATTAACAATTTAAGTTTAGGCTATGAATTAGGGTGCAATGATTATATTAAAAAACCATTTTCTCCTAAAGAGTTAAAGTATCGGATTGAGCAGCTTATTAAACTTTTTTATGGCAATAACAACAAACTAATTGCTCTGGCTTCTGGATTATCGTATGATATTTTAAAGCAAGAATTATACAAAGATAAAGCTCAAATACTTTTAACAAAAAAAGAGAATGAAGTAGTCTTTTGTCTGTTGAGTTCTCAGAATAATTTTGTAAGCGTTGAAACCCTTAGAAGTGAAGTGTGGGAAGACAAATATATTTGTGAAGCCGATATACGAGTATGCATTAAAAAAATTAGAGACAAAACATCTAAAGAGTTTATTGTCAATCAACGAGGAGTCGGTTATAAAATTGTTCGAGAAGAGTAAGCACTTTTTATTTCAAATATCACTGCTTTATACACTTTTATTTATTTTTTTCATTGCTATTCCTGCTTATTTTTATACACAATTAGAAATTGAAAACTATAAAATTCAAGAGAATAAACTTCTGTATGACCACGCTTCAATGCTTGAAAATGCTATCTATGAGTTTTCTAATTCTACCAATGACAACTTTGTATTTCCAAAATCTTTTAAGTTTAATGTGCAACTGTTAAACAGTAAAGAAGAGAATTTATTTAAAACATTTAATCATAAAAGTGATTTCTCTTCTAGCACTATTTCTATGAGAACAAAACTCTCAAATAATCGTTTAGAAGCAGCTTTCTTAGTAGTTTCTAAAGAGATTTACTTTAAAGCCATTTATTTAAAAATTCTTATTTTATCTATTTGTATTAGTTTGTTTATTTTTATTTCTATTTATTTAATTATAAAAACAAGCGTAGAACCTTATAAAAAAGCCAATGAATATTTAGATGCTTTTTTTAACGATGCTATGCACGAACTTAAAACTCCATTGGGAGTAATTCAGCTTAATTTAGAGATTCTAGAAGAGAAACACCCCAATGTAAAAGAGCTTACTCGCTCTATTAATGCAGCTAAAAATCTTTTTTTAGTCTATGAAGATATTGAGTATTTAATCAAACAAAAAAGTGTGAATTACAACAAAGAAACTATAGATTTCTCATATGTTCTTTCACAACGAATTGACCAATTTGAAAGTTTAACCAAAGCAAAAAATCTTATTTTTAATCTCTATATTCAAGATAAAGTAATGTTAACTATTAATCGTATTCAACTTCAAAGAATTGTAGATAATACTTTGTCTAATGCCATTAAATACTCTTATAAAAATAGCATTATAGTTATTAATTTAATTCAAAAAGATGATACAATAGAATTTAGTGTTAGCAATCAAGGTGACATTATAACGGATAAAAAACAAATTTTTAATCGTTACTACAAAGAGAACTTTATAAAAGGAGGCTTTGGAATTGGGCTTAATATTGTTAAAAATATTTGCCAAGAGAACCATATTGCTATAATTGTTGAGTCCAATAAAGAGCAAGGTACGTGCTTTACCTATAAATTCTTAATTTAATCTTAAAGCAAGAGACTAAAACTCAACGTAAAAGTAACTTTATACTTATATACTTACACAAATAAAAAAGGAGACACAATGAAGAACATTAAAAACAAGCTTGTTTTAGGTCTATTTCTTTCATCGCTTTTAGCTGCAAACTCATTTGCATTTGACGTCAAAGAGTTAGAAAGAAGAAACGATAAGGGAATTAAAAAACCAGTTATGGAATACAAAATTCCTGACGAAAGTACTATTCCAAACAACCAATATGGTGATTTAGTAAAATTTGGAAAAGAACTTACTGTTCATACCTATAAATACATAGGACCTGAAGTAGAAGATGAAAAAATGAGATACTCAGGTAACAACTTAAGCTGTCAAACATGTCACTTAGATGCAGGTACAAAACCATTTTCTGCTCCTTTTGTTGGAACATCTGCTGAATTCCCACAATACAGACCAAGAGAAGATACTATTGGTACTATTAGTGAAAGAATTAACGGTTGTATGCAAAGAAGTATGAACGGAAAACCACTTCCAGCTAACTCTAAAGAGATGAAAGCATTTGAAGCTTATATGCACTGGTTAAGCCAAGGCGTACCAGTAGGTGGAGCTAAAATGGAAGGAAGAGGCTTAGCTAAGATTGATCGAAAAATGATTAAACAAAACAAAGCTGATGTTGTAAATGGTAAAAAAGTGTATGAAATGCATTGTCTTTCTTGCCATGGTGCAAACGGTGAGGGTGTAAAAAACGAAGGTTTAGCTACAGGATATACATTCCCTCCATTATGGGGCGATGACAGTTATAACAATGGCGCAGGTATGTACCGAATTTTAAAAGCAGCTGACTTTATTAAAAGTAATATGCCTTTAGGAGCTACTAAAGAAAACCCAATTTTAACAGACAAAGAAGCGTATGATGTAGCTGGATTTATGAACATTGATGAACACAAACGACCAGAAAAAGCAAACAGAAATGCTGACTTCCCAGACGAAGTAGTAAAAGCACCAGATGTTTACAGACCAGGAAAAGATTCAAAAGATCACCAATTTGGACCTTTTGGAAAAATTATTAAATAACTATTAAAAGAAGAGATTTTCTCTTCTTTTGATTTAAATATTCATACTTAAACTACAAAATATTACTTCTTCACAATTCACCAATTTCTACTTTTGCCAAATAAATAGATGTTTTTTCTTCATGCGAAGAGTAGTAACTTACCCAAATAAAATCATCGTGTTCTATCATTCCTGCGTAGCTACAATCACCACCTGAGGGTAAAACAAGGGCTTCTTCTAAGGTTGTTTTTTCTGAATCAATCCAGCAAAGTGAAGTTCGTGCGTCTTCTTTTCCATACAACCGCACCGCTGCTAAAAAATATTTATTGTTTATTGCCAACATTTTAGGTCCACCAATACGCACCCCTAAATCACTCCATTGCCAGTTGGTATAAGGTGGTTTTGAGTATCCAAGCATTGCCGTGGCACTTTGTTTATCTCGTCTTAACAAGCAATAGGCATCGTTATTTTCTAAAAATAGCAATGATGTTTCATTGCCATAACTTTCAACGTCGGGGTAGACCTCTTTTTTAACTATTTCCCACGATTTGCCCTCATATGAACGATACAAACACCCGTGTTGATCTTTTCCTGTGTAAGAAAAGCTGTATGCCACTTCTTTATTCCATGTTACACTCCAACGCCAAGTGCCTAAGTCTTCTTCACTCGTATAAGGTTTGCTCCAATTTTTTCCGTCTTTAGAAAGCCATGTAACTGATTGTAAATTAAAGCCGTCTATGGAGTTTTCAAATCGAATTCCACCATTAAGCATGAGTTCATTTTTAGGAGTAATTGAAAGCTTTGCATCTCGGACATCTCCATTTTCCCAACTCATAAGTGCCACCAATTCCCAACTGTTGGCATCGGGTGAGCGAATAACTCTAAGTTTTCCCTCATAGGACATATGATGATCTGCTTCTCTAAACGCACAATAAAAATGTCCTTCAAACCAAATTAGGTCAGTAAATGCATTATGCGGTGCTTTATCCCAAATTTTTTCTGCAGTAATTAGTTTTATTGAGTTCTTATTTTTCATTAAAAAACCTTTTAACCTCTTCAAAATATCGTTCAATGCCTTCAAAACTATGATTGCCATCTTCTTCTACTTTTGAAACTGCATGGGGAAGTTTTTCTAAAGCATCGCTATATTTTAGAATTTCATCGCCTTTTTGAAGCAGTAGCATAAAGTTATTTTCATTAACAATTTCTTTTACTTCTAAATCTTTTAACATCTGCATATGCTCTTGGGTTACTTCGAAAGAGGACAAATCATAATAGTTTGTTGCATAACCAATTTTATCCAGTGTTTTATAGGGCGTAATAGCAGGGTTGATTAATACGGCTTTTAAATCATATTTATTGGCTAAGTAAATGCTGTAAAACCCACCTAAAGAAGAGCCTACCAAACTCACTGTTTCACCTTTTTCAAGTAACAAGACAATAAGTTGTTCAAGGGTATGAACAGCTAAATTAGGAACATAACTAAGCGAGGGCATGATAATATCTTTATCAAAATATTTTTTAAATAACGTGGCTTTCCCACCTATTCCACTGCTTCCAAAGCCGTGAATATAAACTATCATACTTTACTCCTTGCATTTTTTTGTAAAATTATGGTTGCCGTTGCTGAAATAACAATTCCAATAAATACAACTGCTTCTATGTGTTCATCTTTTAAAATGTAAAGTAAAAATGCAACGGCAATAGGATTTAAATAGATATACGACATCACTTTTGTAGGTCCTAAAATAATTGTTGTTTTTTGATATAAATAAAGCGTCATAATAGTGGTGCCTATAATTAAATAGATCATATAGTAAAGCAATTCCCCTTCAAGTTTTTCCCAATGCAACGGCAAATCTAAGACCAAAATACCAAGCCCCATCCAAATGCATCCTCCTAAAAGAGTACAAAATACTAACACAAAAATGCTGTCTTGCTTGTACAGATATTTTAAACTAATACTGTAGCAACACATAAAAAAAGCCCCCAATAAAAAAATATAATCGCCCGAATTCAAAGAAAAATTGATTAAAAGTTCAATATTGGCTCTAAAAATAACCCAAAGTGTTCCCACTAATCCAATAATATAAACCAAAAATTTATTAAAACTAATTTTTTCTTTAAAAACAAAAAAGGCTAACACCGCAGTAATTAAAGGCACAAGTGTATAAAGCGTTCCCGTATTTAAAATAGTAGTAATCGTAAGAGATTTAAAAAATGCCATAAAGTAAGCCGAGTAAAAAAAACTAATCACCATAGCACGAGGAAGTGTCGAGATGATTTTTTCTCTAAAGTGCTTTTTCATTAAAATAAAAGGGGCTAAAATAATCAGTGAAGATAAAAAACGAAACAGAGTTAATGAAAAAGGGTTAATAGCATTCGCCAATGGTTGCGATGCAATAAACGAACCCGCAACTAAAAAAGTTGCAAGCAGTACATATAAATGGGCTTGAAGGGTTGAAGTGTTTGTCAAAAAATTCCTTTAAATAATCAATAGTTGAATACATACTATTTTACAGTTTTAACCTTGTGTTCGCGTTTATTCTTTAAAAAATGTTCTCTTTAAGTTTAAAATTTTTTTCTTATAAAGTTAAAAACATTGCATTATGAAATATTTTTAACAAGCTAAAACATTTTTTTGTATGATGTCATTATAAAATGGAAAGGCAAAATTATGGCAAAGAAAAAAACATCTTTATTTGAGTGTCAAAGTTGTGGAGAACAAGCCAGTAAGTGGTTGGGGAAATGTCCTAGTTGTGGTTCTTGGGAGAGTTTTATTGAGTTAAATCAAGACCAACAAGAGACTTTAAAACAGATTTCTAAAAGTACAACTACCGTTTCTAAGGCTCAACCTATTACTCAAATAAAGCAAGATGATATTACTCGTTTTTCATCCTTTGACAGTGAATTTGATTTGGTTTTAGGGGGTGGAATTGTTCCAGGTAGTTTAACACTTATTGGGGGAAGCCCAGGGGTTGGGAAATCTACTTTGTTACTTAAAATTGCGGGGAATATTGCTCAAAATGGAAAAAAAGTGTTGTATGTATCGGGCGAAGAGAGTGCTGGACAGATTAAAATGCGTGCCAACAGACTTCAAGCTAACAGTGATGAACTCTATTTACTGAGTGAAATTAAACTTGAAGAAATTCTTGCTGAACTTTTAAAAGAACCTTATGAAGCGGTCATTATTGACTCCATTCAAACCATTTATTCAGACCAATTAAACAGCTCTCCAGGAAGCGTTACGCAGGTGCGTGAAATTACGTTTGAGTTGATGAGAAAAGCAAAAGAGTCCGATATTGCCATGTTTCTTATAGGACATATTACCAAAGATGGAAGCATTGCAGGTCCTCGTGTGCTAGAGCATATGGTGGATACAGTTTTATATTTTGAAGGCGAAGCCAGCCGTGAAATACGAATGTTAAGAGGATTTAAAAACCGTTTTGGAAGTACGAGTGAAATTGGTATTTTTGAAATGAGAAATGAAGGGCTTGTTAGTGCTAAAGATATTGCTTCTAAGTTTTTTGACAGAAGTAAAGCACAAGCGGGATCTGCACTAACTGTTAGCGTTGAAGGTACACGGGCTTTAATTTTAGAAGTTCAAGCACTTGTGAGTGAATCTACTCACCCTAACCCCAAAAGAAGTGCTACGGGATTTGATTCAAGTAGGCTTAATATGCTTTTAGCTCTTTTAGAAAAAAAATTAGATTTGCCACTAAATAATTATGATGTATTTATTAATATAAGTGGTGGCATAAAAATAAAAGAGAGCTCGGCAGATTTAGCGGTTGTTGCTGCTATTATTTCTTCTTTTAGAAACCGTGCCATTTCAAGAGAGTCTATTTTTATAGGAGAGGTGAGTCTAACGGGTGAAATAAAAGATGTTTATTCTATGGACATACGCTTAAAAGAGGCTTCTACACAAGGATTCACAAAAGCAATAGTTGCAACTAAATCTAAAAATATTAAAAATATTAAGTGTTTCGAAGTAGATGAAGTAGCTAAAATGATTGAGCTTTTTTAGTTTTGATTATAAGCAATTCAAATATTACTATATTATGTTTTTAATTTAATATATTCATAAACAATATAAGATATAATTATATGTTTATTTAAATAAAGGAAAGTTATTATGAATACATTCGATAAAATTAGAAAAATTTGTAGACCAATTAGAATTGTTGTAGGCATTATTTTAATAGCCCTTGGGTTTATTACTTCAAATGCATGGTTTTACTTAGGTGTTATCCCGTTAATTGCAGGATTAACAGATTTTTGTCCACTTTGTAAATTTAGTAAGAAGTGTTCAGTTTAACTGACACTTCTTTTTTTTATTCCAATTTAAAAAGTTTTGGATACCATTTCATAAAAAATAGGTGTACAAAATGATTGAATTGGATAACCAAACCAACATAGAGATAAATATAACTCTATTTGAAAAAATATTAAAAAAACTGACTTCAAAAAATATAGAACTTATATTTACTACAAATAGCACCATTCAAGAACTCAATTTAGAACATAGAAATATTGATACTCCAACCGATGTTCTCTCTTTTCCACTGGATTTTGACTTTCCTCATATGCCTTTAGGCTCTGTTGTCATTTCCGTTGATTATGCAGCTTTAAAAGCAGAAGAGTTTAAGCACTCACTACAAGAAGAGCTTACGCTTTTATTTATTCATGGGGTGCTTCATCTTTTAGGGTTTGATCATGAAGTAGATTTAGGGGAACATAGAGCTAAGGAAGAGGAGTTAATCAAAGAGTTCAATTTGCCTTCAAGTTTAATTGTACGAAATTCTTAAATTTTGTTTAATTTTATTCTTTTAATAGTTTAACCAAATGCCATTTAGATAAGTTTTAGTTAGACTTAGTAATATTATAAATAAGAGGAATTATGTTATCAAAAATTTCATTAAGCTTTAAAATAGCTATTGCATACCTTGTTTTTGGGATATTATGGATTTTAATCTCAGATACTTTGACCAATATTTTATTGCATAAAGTTCAAGATATTCAATCAATACAGCTTATTAAAGGGTGGTTTTTTATTTTTTTCTCAACCTTGTTTCTCTATTTTTTATCTAAAAAACTCTTTAAAGATTTGCATCTTGCTAAAAACCAAGTCAATGAAGCTAAAATATTATTAGAAAATATTATCAACAATGCTCCTATTCGAATTTTTTGGAAAAACAAAGAAGGAATTTTTTTAGGAGCTAATAAAGCTTTTTTAGATGATATGAACTTAGACTCTTTTAAAAACTTAATTGGCAAAAAAGAGACAGATTTTGATATTAAAAGAAGTCAAAACAGCATTAATGATGACTCCTTTATTATAAATAATAACAGTAAAAAACTCAACTATATTCAAACAATAATCAACAAAGACGGAACAAGAAAAATATTAAACACCTCTAAAGTTCCTTTATTGGACAAAGAAAAAAATGTAATTGGAGTCATTGGTGTTTATTCAGATATTACTCAAGAAGTTGAAATTGAGAATCAAATTAAAAAACAAGAATCTATGATTTTAATGCAATCAAAATTTTCTTCTATGGGTGAAATGATAGCTCACATTGTACACCAGTGGCGACAACCTCTTAATATTATCTCTACATCAGCTACTGGTATAAAAGTTCAAAAAGAATTAGGTCTGCAAAATAGTGAATTTGAAGCGGAAGCTTTGGATATTATTAATGAAAATGTTCAATATCTTTCAAAAACAATTGACGATTTTAGAAATTTTTTTAAAGAAGACAAACTCATGAATAGCGTTCATTTGAATGTTGTTATTAACAAAACACTTTCATTAATTAGCAGCCGATTAAAAGACAATGCCATAAAAGTAGAGACAAAACTTGAAGATATTGTATTTGAAACTTTACAAACAGAACTTACTCATGTATTGATTAATATTATCAATAATGCTATTGATGCATTTGAAAAGGTTAACCATAAAAAATATATCTTTATTCAAACTCATTTAGAAGAAAATATTATTGTAATTACTATAAAA
>Ga0265294_10005075_pt1 | contig 16139 bp, 27 predicted proteins | sample MunlanPumphouse3_FD_192504 | JGI IMG/M metagenome (GOLD analysis project Ga0265294, IMG submission 192504) | Groundwater microbial communities from a municipal landfill in Southern Ontario, Canada - Pumphouse #3 | ecosystem: Environmental > Aquatic > Deep subsurface > Groundwater | place...
TTATCGCATTTCGCCATATGAAGTGGATCGGCAACGAAATCTTGGCATGCGGCAACGACTACAATTACGACCGCGACGCTATGATGCTTTATAAACGCGAATCGGTATTCGAAGTTGTACAAGCACTTAAAAACAGCGTGCTAAAAACACAAACTCTCTACCCGCAAACACCTCTGGGAGAGAGACTTAAAACCGACGATGCCTACCTTGTGGAATACCTCTCGCAAATCCTCAAAGATTCGGGCAACAACAAAGAGATCACCGCCTTTGGCATGCAGCGAACATGGGAAAATAAAAACCTCGACAAAGAGCAGATCGACGCGCTGACGATGTTTTTGTTTGAGGAGTCGTACAAAGAGTATGAACTTATTTTAGTCTATGCGTATATGCAAGCGCGCACCGATGTTGCACTTCATTACAACGTATTTGAAGACCTTGTAGCGGAATCGCAGTTTCATCTAAAATCATTCGGCAATATGATGGCAAAAATGGGGATTTTGGCACTTCCTAGAGAGCTGCACGAACTCACCTACCATGTACAAAACCTCGATCAATTCGTACACGACGGCATCGCCGAAGAGGAAGCGGCTAAAGAGATGTGCCGCGAACTGAGCAGTGCCGTAAAAGACGAGGAGCTTTCAAAGTTTTTCGACTTTATCAACTTCCAAGAAAGCTACCACATAGAGCTTATGAAAAAACTCCTCTAGTCTTCTCACATGCCAAGCGGTGACGCTTGGCATCTTCTTATACCGTTCATAAAATCGTAATACTTATCGACGTACGACATACGAACATGGTAATCCGTTTTGTGTACGACGCCGTTGCTTACGTTTTGATTGTTATTGCTAAGGCAAAAATAGCATCTCTCCACCTGCGCTTGATGTTCCTCAAGCGGCAGGGAGCAAATATGACTGCGGACAGTTTTACATTCATGGTTAGAGTTACACATGACACACCCCTTTTCGCTTTAAACGTCTTGGACGAATAAAAATAACTTTTTTACGTTAACGCACTTTACTTAAGAGGGAGTTTAATATTTTTCGCTAATTAATGTTGTTTTGAGATAAAAATGAGAGAAATATGATCCACATGCCATAAATTCGGCATGTGTTTATGAGAGAATGTTGTAACGCTTTTGTACTCTCCATGCCGTAAAACCTAAAGCGATCCCGATACTATCGGCGACGATATCCGCAAAAGAGGCGTAACGCCCCTCTATAAAATGCTGCACGATCTCAATTTGTAAGGCAAACGCAAACAAAAGAAGGGCATTTTTTCTCACCGAAAAGTTCGGATACGCATTTGCAAGCAGCAGATAGAGCACGAAAAAAGCCACAAAGTGGTTCGATTTATCCCACATATTTTCTACGATCACAATGCTTTGCGTCGTCGTAGCCAAATATTCGATCGCCGCAAGTGCGCTAAAGAGTCCCAAACGAAACCAAAAAGGGGTAAAAAATCTTTTAAGCACGAAGCACCTCGTTGATAGGATCACTCACTTGTTTATCCCATAAAAGCTCTTTATGGGAAAGATTTTCAAACTCTTTGTAGAGTGCTAAGTTTTTTACGTACGATTTGAGGTTTTGAGAGTTTTGAATAAAGGTGATCTCATCGTGTTTGCTTACAAAGAGATATGTCGGTGCTTCGATATGCTGCACATATTTCGTGTTATCAAATTTATAGCGCAAAAACCATCGAAAATTGATCGCATAGCGGCTTTTTGCAAGGTTGCCTATCGAATCGAACGAACCTATAAGAAACACCCCTTTGACTTTCATTTTACTTGCAATATACGCACTCACCACCGAGCCGATCGAAAACCCCAAAAGATAAAAATCTCCGTAGTGTTTTTGCACAAGTTGCGCTATTTTAAGCCCGTCGGCTAGAATGTTTTTTTCACCTACTATCCCCTCGCTGCGCCCGTAAGAGCGGTAATTAAAGGTAATAATTCCGGCATGCGGGTAAGTTTGACTTAGACGTTTGATAAGCCCGACGCTATCATGGCTTCTGCCGCCGAAAAACAAAAGCGTGGCATGGGGCGCACTGTGGTTATATACGATCCCCTCAAGCTCTTTGTTATCGTCGGTTTTTACGCTTAAATATTCAAAGCGCTCGTCTAAAATCTCTTCGCGATAATAGGTCGGCGTAAACACCATAAAATGCTGCCATTGGTAAAAAGCAAACAATAAAATAACAAATGTCAGGGCGGTAAAAACGATGTAGATAAGCAAACCAAGCACCTTCTTTCAAATTTTCTTGAACCGAATTATAGATTCTTTGATAAAAAGTCAAGGATATAAATAAAAGATATAGCCTGAAAAGAAAAAAGTGTTACCGATAGTAACTAAAGAAGAACAACAAAGCTTAATACTAAGAACCTATTTTTGAATTAAGGTTCATTTTATCGCCGATAACGTAGCTTATAAGCAATTCAATTTTACCCTCAATCTTGTAAAGTGTTTTTAATTCATCAGCTTGAACATCATCACGAACTTTTAAGCTTTTAATTTCAGATTCACAAAAATTTAAACGCGCACCCAATCTAGATATTAGAACCGAAAAAGCAACTAAATTAGAAAGAAACATAAAAGCAAAACCAACTAAAGAAAAAAAATTATCAACACTCACTTAAACTTCTTCGAAATCATCTGAGGGTTTTGGAAATTTTTCTTTAATTGATTTAATAGCCTCTAGCCAAGTAGTCGTTCCATTAATCATATCATTATAAATCATTTCAAATTGATTCAATTTTGAATAAGCATAAAATCTATCTATAGCATATTGATATTTTAATTCAATTGAATTATACTTCAAATCTTTAGGCAAAAAAAAATCCTTTTATTTTAATAAATGGGGTCTGCATTTTCAGAAGCAACAAATTCATCTATAGAAAATACAGAAGGAGAAATACCAAGAAATTGAGAATATTTAAAAGACAAGCAAAGAGAGCTAAATAATAAAGAAGAATGAAATACGTAAACTAAATAACCATCATTACTACCATAACAAAAAATAGAGCCTTGGCCTTTGTGTAATTCTGCTACGCGTATAATAGAACCAACATTAGAACGAAATCCAAAAGTAGAATCAATAATAGCAACAGAAGCACCTTGAATGGAATAGCCTTTTAATTCTAATAAATGAAATCTGTTTGGTTCAATAGAAATATTAGTCTTAAAATGCACAAAAGCCTCAGAATCAAAGGTAAGATAACAAAAAAAATCATCATGATACTCACCATTGCCAATAGAAACATTGCGTTTATTCCTAGATGACAATAACAAACCTAAAACTTGGTCTTTTATATATTCAGGAAGATTAAGAAGATCAGAATCAGAAAATTGATAACCGTCTCTTATCATGTCAGTTATTTGCTCAAATTGATTAATAATAGACGCTCTATCGTCAACACTTAAATCAGGTTTTTGCAAAGCTGTATTTATTGAAGTCAAAATAGAATTTGTGATTTCTAATGAAGTTGCCATTTTTTTTACCTTTAAATTTTTATTTTAAAATGCAATATGTGTTATATTGCACTTGAAAACAGTATAGGCGAAAGCCTATACTTCATAAGCACGAATTGAGATAATCGTTACCGTATCAGCTTTAACGCCGTTAATCGTTTTGTCTTTGATAGCCGAAATGATGTCAGTAGTATTTTTTGAATAATCAACAAGAATATTCAAATAAGCTTTATTGTCAGTCGCTTCGTTTCTAATCATGATCGAAACATCTTTGTATGAAACTGCGGTTAAAGCGGGTTCCTGAACTGCAATATCAATGGGAACCTTAAGAACTTCAAGTTCTCCGCCGTAAAGTGCTTGCGCAATCTCAAGCGCTACAACTTCATCAGAAGCAGGGATATAAGTGTTTTGACTTGCACCGTTAGAAAAGTTTTCTCTAATTTTAAATTTTGGCATATTTTCTCCCTTAAATCATTTTGTATTTTGCGATATTCACATGATCGCAAGATGTACCATTCGGAACTTCGACTTTACCAAGACAAGCCAATCTAATATCATCATCAGATAAAGTACTTTTTCCAAACTTAATTCCAATATAAGCTGAATTATAAGCACCATCCGTTTTATCAAAACAAGAAGCCAAAGCCTCAACATATGTTACAGGAACGGGGCGTTTCGTTCCAACAGCACCGGTAGCAGAAGGCTCATAAACCGATTGACCTTTCGGCATCAAACCGATAATAGCCTGAAGAGTAGGAGCATCCGTCTCAACCTTTAAAAATTTTTTCGCTTTTCCATTATTAAAAGATTGCGAAACTTCATATTTAGGCATGAACTATCCTTTTATTTTTTTTTATCCAACGATTTAAAGAAAATCAATAAATCATTAAAGACAATGAAAGATTATTAAAAGTAAAGGGGTGTGCGTCAAGTGTGATTTGAATTTTAAAGAAAAGAACCAGAAACACGAAGAAAAAAAAGAAAGAAAAATGTAACACAAAAGTTACACTTTTTAAAACAAAAAAACAAAAAAACAAAAAAAATCAGAAAAGTACCTCAAAAGCCCCACCCCTTGCTAACTCCACCCCCTTTTAAGAGGGGGACAAGCCCCGTGACCCGTGATAATCCTCGTTCTTTTTTTTTTGCGGTTTAGGGGGAAGGTTCCCTTCCCTCTCGACGGCTATCCCCGAGCGTGGCAGGTGGTCGGCTCAGTCGGTGGAGCGTAATGTTCGTGGAGAGTGTTCCACGCTCCTACGTCGCTACCTTATATCCTTTTTTTTTGCGAAAAAAAAAGAATGAAAAAAAAAGCTTCGCTTTGATGCCGTCTTGAACTTTTATGAATTTAAGATTATTTCGGCTTTTTGGCGGCTCCGTCCTTTAAGTGCCAAAGGCACTTGCAGGACTAAAAACCGCCAAGAGTGGAGACAGCCAAGCCCCACGGGTTGAGGAGTTCGGTGACGGGGAACCGCCCGAAGCTTAGATTTCTTTTTCTTTTTCGTCAGTCAAAAGAACTCTAAGGGCGAAATACTTTTTGCGGTAGGCGTAGTTTTCTAGCCATGTTTTGACCCATACGGGTATCGGTCTTTTTTCGTCGTTCCACTTGTTAACCGTCCCGAGATACGGAACACCCGAAAGTTCGGCGAAATCCTTACGGGAAAGCCCAACAGCTGCCAAAGCCGTATCAAATTCTACTTTAGTCATGATGATAATAACTCCCATTATTTTTATACCGTTATGGTGTAAAAATTATACCAAATTAATCCAAATTTTACAAAAAAGCTTGACTTTTACGCCGATATGGTGTATAATTATTGCATGATTAAACCAAATAGACGTAAAGAGAGGTAAGAGAAAATGAAAATTTTAGACTTTTGGAAAGAAGAAATAAACGGGAAACAAATCGAGGTTTTAAAAATACCACATGACAAATACGGTAACCCAAGATATTTTATTCCATTGGATTGTTTAGATGAAGACCTAGAAAAAGCCCTTAAAAAAGCGAAAAGTATCGGAGGCAAAAAAATATGCAGGGAAATGCTACAAAGCGGGCGTGGTTATTAAAAGTTACAGCTTAGAAAACGACCTTAAATTAGCAATGGAGGCTTAAAAAATGAAATTATCAGAAATGAGAGGGGCAGATATTCAAAATCTCCCCGACACGGTATTAAAAAATCTTTATTTAGAGTTCGTGAATGATTTTTTAACGGTTGCAAGTTTTGCGGAATATTTGGAAGTAGACACGTTCAAGGCTGAATTAATTATAGCACTAGGCAGGGAGTTGAACAAATGAAAATCGACAATAATATCTATATAGCTTATGACGATATAGGCGTAATCAAAAAAGGTAAAAAGTTTGAAGTTTTAGACGAACTTGTAAAAACAGTAAACAGCAAGGAAGTAAAGGAAATTTACAGCAAAAAAGAAAGAGCGGAAATGATAGATTTTATCGTACCGCTTTACAATAAAGAATTTGACCAAGAAAACTTTTTCGGGTTCACGGTAGATAAATTTAGAGGGATAACAGAATGAAAAAAAATAAAGCTAGGTTTTTTTACCTAGCTATTTACTCGAAATACTAGCAGATACTAAAGAATCAGCACGAGAAACTTTATCAAGATAAAGAAAATTTTTAAAATCGTCAAAAACTTCATTTACAGAACGAGAAGGCTTGACAGTTTGTAAAATAAATTTATTAATCTTATTCGCATCTTTATTACCTACAAGAAAATTAAAAGTTCCTTTATAAGTATTGATATCATCAGAAGGGTAATTAACAGAATCGGGCGCTTCGTAAACAATCTCTTCAATAGACGAAACTTGTGCAACCATATTATTATTTACAAAATTCAAAATGTTCTCATAACTTTGAGCATACAACTTAGAAGAAAAAGAGCGTTTGCCAATCTTGAATTTTACATTAAACATTTTACTCATCTACAACCCTCGAATCGGTTTAAATTACCTCTATAAACGCAATCAAAACCAAACTTAGTGAATGAATTAGAAGAAGTAAAATCCCTCTCCCAAGTACTACCAACTTCAACAGTAACAAGCTTTCTATAATCAAAAGAATCAAGAACTAAAACAACAGAACAAATTATTTCTTTTCTTCTATATTCAGTATCAACATATCTTTCAGAACAAGCATGGTCAAAATAGTAACCAGAAACGTAAACACCGCTCCCCTCATAACCTTTAGGATTATGATACAAGGTAGAATAATCAACAGCAAAAACTAAAGAAACGAAGGACAAAGCAAAAAACAGAAAACGCATAGGAACAACCTTTTTTTATAAATTATAACACACTAAGCACGATGCAAGCCTAAACCGTTCATAAGGGAAACCATAGCTTCATTACCGCCTATCCAGTTACCTTGGGAATCTTGAAAAACTTGTGAATTGCTCAAAGCATTTAACTTTTTAATTTCTTTATCAGTAACAACAGTCATACCAGTCATACGCCTGATCAAATCTTTATCAGTATTAAAAAAACTTGATGTTCTGATTTTCATCTCAAAAGTATCGCGCATACCATCTATTTGAAGTTTTGCAAGTTGAGAAGATACCCCCTCTTTTTGCACTTGTAATGACTCATGATTGAATTTTGACTTCAAAACGTTTTGCCTTGCTATAGGGTCGTGAGAATTTGAAGAAGAATCAATATCCATTTTAACAAAATCAGCAATCAAACGACACTCCTCGACCTTATTATCCGAATCTGTTAAAAACTTACTAAGCAAACGAGCTTTGCGTCCTTTTAAACCTCTAAGTTTATTTTTTAATAAACTTTTTGTGTACCAAGAACCAACGAGAGTTACACCCTTTGAAAAAGCAGAATCTAAAAGTTCCTCTTGCTTTTGCATTAATTTACCAGTAAAAAAACCCATGCCCGCAGATAGACCGTCCTGAATCATATCTTTAACAAATTCGTTTTCAACATCTCCAGCAACAGAATCAATTACTATACGTCTACCATTTTGAAGACCCATAGAAAAACCCGTTTCAACCATCTCGTTCACACCAAACTTTAAACCCGTAGATAATACACCAGCTTTAGCACTATATGCTTGATAATTAACACTAGACATTTTAAACCCCCATTTCATTCAAAATTGATTTTACGTCGCTATCGCTATCTGCTTTTGTAAATTCAGGAAAAGGAATATTGTCAACAAGTGAATCCAAAATATCATCGTCAATTAAAAATTCCATCTCGTCAGTCTCGTTTTTTGCATTAACTGCATCTCTTATAGTTCTAATTTCAATGGGTTTTGCAGTAGCTACTAAAGAGCCATCTAAATTTTTTATTTCAATAGAGCCAGTAAGATAATCAGCGATTTCTTTTTGCTTAATGGCATTTTCTGAAACAGATTTAAGAGAATTAACAAGAGAAGAAGATAAAGAACCTATCGCACCAGTTACGGCTAAAGATTGAGAATCAATACTTGATTTTAATCCTGTAATCAATGAAGTATCATTTTGAACATTTACAGTAGGAGCAGCAACGGAAACATTTGGAGCAGCTACAGAAACACTAGGAGCAGCCACAGAAACACTAGGAGCAGCCACAGAAACATTTGGAGAAAAATCCAAAGCGGCAACAGCGGCAACCAAAGATTCCAGAACAGACAAAGTCCTTGCTGATGAAGCCTCTTCCATTTGTGCTTTAAAAGAAATAGCAGTAGCAATTTTTGCAACTTCTTGCATTTGAACAACTAAAGCAGGAAGAGCAGTAGAAACAGTCTCCGAAAGAAGTCTAATGTTTGCATTTTGCAAATATTGCAACTCTAAAGAGTTTGATATTAAAGAATTTTGAAAAGACTGCAAAGAAACTAAAGAATCTGTTTTTTTGGATAAAGAAGTAATTAACTCGTTTTGTAGAGATAAATACTCGGGCATAGTGGAAGGAGAAGTTAAAGGAACTTCGTAAGTTAATATTTCAGGAGAAGAAGATTTTAATTCTTCATGAGAAGAAATAAAACTCTGATGCTCTTCGTCAATCTTGGTTTGTATGTCAGTTTGATATGTCTTAACAGCGTCAACAACGTCACTAGTAATATTTACAGCATCATATATTTTTCTTGCACGTTTAGCAACGTTAAAAGAAGCATACAAAGCCATAAGATAAGGTATTGCAGGAGCGAAAATCATTACTGCAACCCTAAAAAATTTAAAATTTTAACTATTTTATCATCGGAACCTAAAGAATCATTATTATTTAAAAGCTCTATAATTCTATCTAATTTTTGATTAGGAGTTATGCCCGTTTCAACATCAACTAAAGCTAAAAAAAGATTTACAAGAGAACCTTTTAAAAATAATAAGTCTTTACTTATAGCAGAAAGACCAAACTCGGGATGATTTATTTTTGTATACAAATCATTTAATTTTTCTTCACAATTCATTTGTTTTTATCCTAAATTTTTAATTTATATTTTGTTGGTTCACAACAGACGAGAACACAACAATCAGTCTCTATTCTAGAGTCAGTGCTAAAAAAAGAAACATTAAGAGTACCACAAGGAAAATTATAAAGAGAAGAACCACTAGGATCAGAACCTCCATACTCAAATATTTCATCATTAAAAAAAACATAAGAACGAAACCTATGAGAAACTTCCCTTATATAACCATATTCAAAAATATGATTATATGTATACATAGGAGAAGTCTCAGAACAAAGAGCGCAAACAGGAATATCCAAAACTTCCACAAGTTCAGTTCTTAAAAAACTTCCAAGATTAAATCCGTCCACCTTTATGTTGGAAATATCAGTAAGTCGGTAATCATCATGATTACAATTGATTCCACTTGAAATATTAATTTTACAAGGCGAAACATTAGGAATTTTTTCATATGCAGAGGATTCAATTTCAGATAAAGAAGGCAAATAAACGCCGTTATAAGAAACAGAATTAACAGAATATGAATAAACTGCACCTAGTTGACCCTCCATATAATACGTAATTGTATGTTTATAAACAAGATCGTTTCCAACATATTCCAATTTCGAAGATATTGATAAATACATTAATTTTCCATGTCATTTTTTTACAATTTTAGAAACCAAAGAGTCAGCCAACTCAACAGTAACATCATTATTGTCTTTACTAGAAAGATATTTAGCTCCATCTTTAACAACGTCCAAAATTTTATCGTCAAGCTTAGAAGAACTTGAATTGATATAACTTTGTATAAGATTAATAGCCAAATTAACTATAAAGATTTGCCACATTTTTTTTTATCCTTTATATTTATTAATAACAGTATGAACAGTTTTTCGACTTACTCCCAACTTGCGAGATATCTTGGACTTATTAACGCCGTTCAAATTAGCAAAAACTACCAATTCACACAAAACTAAAAAATCAGTTTTAGACATAGAAAAAACCCTCAAACATACCAAATTACTTTTTGAGGTTTAGTTTCGTCGTTATCAACGTGTATATGCTTTCTATATACACCGATACGAGTAAAACCGCAAAATAGTAATGCTTGAACAATCTTAAATCTTTTCGTAGAAGTAAGACACCTAATATCAACAGCTTTACCAACCAAATGAGATGAATTTTCCTCACCACCAACGGACTTATTATGCACTTCACAACTACATCCACGATTAATAATAAATGAAGTTTTTGCGATAGTTCGAGCTATTTGCAAATCTTTCACAAAATCATAATCTATATTGTTTTTTCCGCAACCACAAGGACAGGTAAATTCTTTTTTTGTAAAATCTTTTATTTCGCTAGGAAACATTAGAAAACCTTTTCGGCTTCATTTTCAAAATAGCGAGAAATAAAATTCTCACTCAAAGGAGCAGAATAAATAGAATCAGAAGCCTTTGAAACTATTGTATAAATATTCTTTTCCAACTCTTTATGAGAGGGGAGATTAACAACACCATTAGATTTCAAAAAGTCTATTTTTTGAAAATAATCCAACTGCTTTTCGATTGCACACTCTAAAAGCGATTTTTGCTTCTTTTTTAAAGTATCCTCGTTAGCGTCAGAAAACGCCATAATTAAAGCTTCAGAGCTTATAGAGCCATAATGTTTAGCCATAGTGCTAAAAACGCTTTTTACACTATTGTAAACGTACAAGGAACTCGAATAAGGCACTTTAAAAGTTTTACCAAGCGGTTTCGCTTGAAAGGTATTCCACGTTTTTATTTTTGACCAAACGGGAAGAACATCAGCACGCTTAAAAATTTGATAAATAGCATTTTTGCTCAGTATCTTTTCCGTGCCATCCTTTAACGTTCTTTTACGTCTAAGAATATTAAAGCAATCTATATCGGAAACGTTCTTTATAGTAAAATCTTCCAAAGCTTTATTCCAAATATCAGGAATAGAATTGAGAACGTTTACATAACCGTCCAAAATATCGTAATCGCTATTTTGAAAAGTTTTGAGTTTTTCCCTACGATATTGCATCTCAATACGCCACACATTACGTTCAGACTCATAATCAGGATTATTTTCCCAATAGTGGAATTTTGCAAACTCTTTATCTTTATACTTTTTGGTTTCAAGCGTTTTATCGTAAACCCTAAGTCGGTAATTACCGCCGCCAAACGTGAAGCCTGAAAAAGAGGTAGCAGTACCATAAAGAGAACCTTTAGCGTGTGCCGTTTCCTCCTCAAACATTTCGGAAGTTCTGCTACGTGTTTTTACACGGTAATAATCAAGAGGCGTAAAGTTATACCCTTGAACGTCAGTTGCAAGGTGTATTTCGCTAATTTTTATCGTATAGCTATCTAAAAGGGCAGAAGATACAAAACCGTTTACAAGTTCAAGAGCCTTAATGTATCCAACACGTGCTAGAAATTCAGAACGAAATTCAACTTTTAAAACAGGGGAGTTAAAAAGTTTTTGTTTTGGACGACGAATTGCAATTGAAACGTCACGGTTAAATAAAACCGCAGAAAATCCACTAATTGAAGTGGGCATAATGTTAAACTTCATACCGCTTGCTTCTAAATAAATTTCCGAAGTATCCAAATGCTCATTACTTCTCAATTGAACATCTTTTTTCATACTGATTGCACTTTCGGCAACAAGCAAAAAACGCTTAAAAGAAGCGTCGGAAAGCTCAGAACCAAAATAGTAATGATTTTTTAAAGTATCCACATGCTGAGATATAACCTTGACCACTTACAAACCCCTTTAGGCATTTTTGGATTAAGTTGCGAAAATGACAACTTACACCCCCTTGTTAAACCACTCGGGGATTAATCGAAAATCATTTGAAGTTGAACTCTTTCCTCAACTTTTTTACTCTCTAATTTCGATTTAACGAAATGAAAATCTTTTGTAGGTATTTTTCTTACCCAACCGCTAAAATGAACACCAACATAACACCCGTGAGAGGTGCGGTAGAAAATTTTAAAATCATGTTCAAATTTTTCAATGAACGTAATAGGAGCAGGATAATATTTTGACCTATCATCAAAGTATTTTATATCACTCCCCGAATCAACAAACGCTATAAAATCAATATATAGCGACATACATTTAAAGAACCGTGTATTTGAAGAAATTATCTTGAACTTTTCCAAATTTGAGACCTTTTACACCCTCCATAAGGACACGCATACCCATTTCAAGACCGTTAAACATTTCAACGTCTACGGGGATTTCAAGCTCACCACCCTCAAAAGCTAACGTGACGTAATGGTAAGGCGACCAAAAAGCAGGTGTTCCGTCTTCGTTAAAAATAGGCTCATTTGTTTTTTTGTCGATTTTTGGTTTCGGCTCACTTTTGTTTTTACCACGGATAACGCCCGCAATTTCAACCTTATTACGAGTCAATCGCTCCATATAAAGGCGAGTTTGTTCGTGTACATCCTCAATCGTAAGAGGTTTTGACACGTTCTTTAAATCTTTTGTTTCAGCCATTTTTTTTCCTTAAATTGTTTTTGTTCTATACTTTTCCAAATCCTGAAAAGTATGCTTTTCGATTACATTGTAAATAGTTTTTCTATCAAGACCCGAACGACGAGCTAAAGAGCTTTTATTAAAAGCAGAACCGCTTTTAAGTATTTCTAAGCACGCTTTATAAATTCGCAAATCGGTATCTCTCATTTATTCAAACTTTTATAATGGTTTAGCCTAGTGATAATTGCGCGCAACACATGCGAAGCAATAGCAATCAAGGCAACTTTTTTTGGTTTACCGCGAGATACTAATCTCTCATATTTCATCTTCAATTCCGTATTATGCGTTATCGAAGAAAGAGCCGACATATACAACATAGAGCGAGCGTATGAATTGCCCGCTTTCGAAACTCTCTCATGTTTGCTCACACTAGAACCACTCTCAAATTGAACGGGATTCAATCCGAAATAACTTTGAATTTGCTTTATTGAATACTTTTCGCTATCGTCGTAAATAAGCGGAAGAACAGCAAGCAAAGTCATATCAGAAACACCAATCAAATCGCTTTTAAGTAAATCATATTCAGGCATGACCGATTTTACAGAGTTTGCAAAATCTGCTATTGCATGATTACGAAGTTTACGTGTTTGCGAAAGCATAGATTCAAGCTCATTTTTCATCTTATCACTTGAAAATTGACTAGCTTTGACGGAATCACCGAGCGCTTTTAAATGTGTTTCGGTTTTTGTAAGAAAACGGACAAAAGAATGATAACTCTTGAAAAGTTGCTTCATTTCAGAGTGGGAAGAAACAAAAGAATCATCAGACAAAGTGGAAACATATTCAGCGATGAAAAATGAATCTTGTTTATCAGTTTTTGAGTTCTTATGTTTATATTTTATGTAATGATGAATCTTTTTGGGATTGATTAAAACATACTTGATTTTTAAAGAATCAAAATATTTTTGCAAACCGACCATGTATGTCGAAGTAGCCTCAAACCCGATACGAATATTTTTAACATCATTTATAGATGAAATATAAGAAAAAAGCTCAAAATAACCATTAATATCGTTAGAGAAGCTTTTATATAAAGACTTTGAATAGTCACCATTAAAGACACATACGTCAAATTTACTTTTTGCGACATCAATTCCAATATAGGAAATCGTTTCCATTAAAGCTCCCTTTTGGTTATTTTTACTTTTCTCTTATTCAGGGACAAGCCCTCTTATTCTTTTCAGCGTAAACCGCCCCTAATCTATAATGCAGTTTCAAGAACTAAGTACAATCACAGGGAGAAAAGAAATTTTAAGCTACTAAAAACACTAAAAGGTTAATTTTGGTGTTTTATTCGCTTGGAAGTATCATAAGAGTACAATCACGCAATCATTTAAGGAACCCCATTATGCAATCATTCGGAAAATTCGCAACAAATTTCGGTCACGAATACCTCGTTGAACACTACGTCTACACCCCGCTCGAGGAGGAGAAAATCTCTCCAAAAGAGCTTGAAACACTTTTAAAAAACAGACGTAAAACAATCGCGGGCACCCTCTTTTTGTATAACCCCGTGCAGGCTCCTCTAGGGTACAACACCGAAAGCGCCCTTAGCGCACAAGGGTACGAGATAGAGGATGATTTCGTCGAACTCGCCGAAAACCCTCTTTTTTATCTTCTCGCTTCGGCACTCAAACATACCTACAAAGGGAAACTTATCGAGATCAAATACCTCTTTAACTATAACCGTCCAAACATCGAACCGACCCCGATTTTGGAAGAATTTGAAGCGGATATAGAGAAACTTCCTACGAATCTTCTCACCCGCTATGACCGCCATATGAACTACCAAGACACCCCGAATATCCGTCTTAACGGCAAGTTTGTCTTTTTTGCGTGCGGACACAAACACGACCGCCACCATAAAAACATCATCGCTTACGCCAGAGGATTAAGCACACAAGCCCAAAAACTCGGCAAAGAAGTGGTTTTTATGTACGACAACAACTGCGACGAAGCCGAAGCCAAAGAGAGTGCGTACTTTTTAGCACCTCTGGCAACCGGAAAATTCAAAGATATCCGCGCAAATGCTTTTAAAGAGGCATTTAAAACCAATCCTCCGACAATTCAAAAGATCGTTTAATTACTTTTTTCGCCGTGCCCAACGCGCAAAAAAACGCGCGGGAAGCAAGCGCGGCGCAATCTCTTTCTCGCTTACGATATATTCCGCCAACATCTTCGCCAAATAGGGAGCAAGGACAAACCCGTAGCCGCCGTTTCCGTTGATCATAGTCAGATTCGGGTAGTAGCTAAAAAGCTCGTAATCGGGATTTTTCGTATCAAACCGCTGCGCTTTTGCCGCCAAAGTCTCCTCTGCCATCACCACGCGCCCGACCAACGGCATGTAATCGCTCGAACCCGAACGCAGCCCCGTATAGTCTTTAAGCACCTCTACATTCTCTAATTGCATCGTACGGGAGGCTTTCTCTAAAAGCTCCTCCCTGCCCGCTTCTATGTCATAAGGTTCTTTGTTTTTTTGGGGATGGTAATGAACGTTGTGGGTCGCACCTATCGCCAAAGTACCCTCTAAACTCGGCGCGATCGAGACAAACTGATGGAGAGAAAAGTCGTTTGGCGTCGTAGTGGCAACGTCGATACGGTGCCCCCAAATGCCGCGAATGGGATTATACGGCTCACGCAAAAGCGGCTCGTACGCCCCCGTGGCAAGCACAACTTCTTTTGCCGCGTAGGTTTCGTTGATGATCCACATCCCCTCATCGTACACGAGATGCGTCACCTCAAGCTTGAAGATTTCGGCATTGCTACACAGCGCGCGGCACATCCCTTGCGCATCGGCTACGCCCGCTTCGATGCAAACGCTCTCTTGGGTCTTGGCATGTGGGGTGAGGCGTGCCAAAAGCTCTTTGGGCGGGGTGCAAAGCGCAAGCGGCGTATCTTGCTTATACGCACGGATATTGTTTGCTTCCTCCTCGTCTTTGGCGATATGCAAAAGGGGTGCTTTTCGTAGAAAACGGGGGAAATTTTTTTCATAAAACGCTAAAGAATACACAAACGCATCGTTTAAAAGTTCGCGCAACTCCCCCTCTTTGGAGAACTTTGGCGAGATAAACGCGCCCGCCGCACCGCTGCCGCCCCCTGCTATGCCGCCCATGTCGAAGATTGCGACCCTTTTGCCTTTTTGGGAGAGCTCATAGGCAACACATGCGCCGTTGATCCCCGCGCCGATAATCGCTACATCGAGCAAGGGGGATGCCTAAACTGCTTGGGGTAGATAAACGAGACGAGAGTGGCATTGAGCGGATTGATATCGCTCCATTTTTTACATGCAAAGTCGATCTCGACGATCCCGCAAGTGACGATATTTTCGTTAAACTCCAAAAAATGTGCGGCAAGATCGTTGAGCGAGGGGTTGTGCCCTACCAAAAAAACGGTGTTGTATTTTTTATGCAGTGAGGTTAAAAGCGCCAAAAGAGTTTTGGCATCCGCTTCGTAGATACTCGGTTCAAACGTGATCGCTTTTTCAAAATTTACTTCGGCGGCAATCGCCAAAGCGGTTTTGCGTGCACGCTTCGCAGGGCTAGAGAGGATTATATCGGGGTGTATCCCCTTTTCTTTGAGCACTTTGCCCATAAAAGGCGCATCGTTTTTACCCCGCTTGTTCAGAGGTCGATCAAAGTCTAAAAGATGCTCCTCGTCCCAAGAGGACTTGGCATGTCGTATGATGCAAAGCTTTTTCATATTTTTTAGTATTAAATACTTACCTCTTTAATATC
>Ga0265294_10005076_pt1 | contig 16139 bp, 16 predicted proteins | sample MunlanPumphouse3_FD_192504 | JGI IMG/M metagenome (GOLD analysis project Ga0265294, IMG submission 192504) | Groundwater microbial communities from a municipal landfill in Southern Ontario, Canada - Pumphouse #3 | ecosystem: Environmental > Aquatic > Deep subsurface > Groundwater | place...
TGCTGCGTCCGGCGGCGAGTACCTTGCCGCGCTGCTTGAGATGATAGCGGGTGAGCCCGCCCTGGTCGCGGGCCTTCACGGTTTCGGGGCGCGCCTGCACGATGTAAAGCAGGCCGTCCTCACCATCCTTCGCCCATTCGATGTCCATGGGGCGGCCGTAATGGCGCTCGATGATGACCGCCTGGCGCGCCAGTTCTTCCACTTCCGCGTCGGTGAGGGAGAAGCGCAAGCGGTCCGGCTCCGGCACCGGTTCGGTGAGCGTGGAGCGGCCGAGCATGTTCTCGCCGCTGTAGACCATGCGGATGGCCTTTTCGCCACGGTTGCGGCGCAGTACCGCCGGGCGGTTCGCAGCCAGTGTCGGCTTGTGCACGTAAAACTCGTCGGGGTTGACCGCCCCCTGCACCACCGTCTCGCCCAGACCGTAGGCGGCGGTGATGAACACCACGTCGCGGAAGCCGGACTCGGTGTCCAGCGTGAACATGACGCCGCTCGCCCCGAGGTCGCTGCGCACCATGCGCTGAATGCCGGCGGAGAGGGCCACCTCGCTGTGCTCGAAGCCGTGGTGCACGCGATAGGCGATGGCGCGGTCGTTGTAGAGCGAGGCGAACACATGCTTGATCGCCTCCAGGGTGTGGTCGAGTCCGCGCACGTTCAGGAAGGTTTCCTGCTGCCCGGCGAAGGAGGCCTCCGGCAGGTCCTCGGCGGTGGCCGACGACCGGACGGCCAGGGCCAGATGGCCGTCCGCCTCCGCTTCCATCTTGCGGTACGCGGCGATGATCGCTTCTTCCAAACGGGGCTGGAACGGGGTGTCCAGAATCCACTGGCGTATCTGCGCGCCGGTCGCGGCCAGCGCTTCCACGTCTTCGATGTCGAGTGGGGAGAGCGTCTCATGAATACGTTGAGCAAGCCCATTCTGTGCCAGGAAGTCGCGATATGCGGCGGCGGTGGTGGCGAAGCCCCCGGGGATCCGGACGCCGGCCGCCGTGAGACTGCTGATCATCTCGCCCAGGGAGGCGTTCTTTCCGCCGACACGGCCCACATCGTTCATGCCGAGGGTATCGAACCAGAGTATGTAATCTTGCATGGCTATTCCTTTCTCTTCCGCTTGCACTCTGCCAATGGAACTGATAAACCCAATCTTAAGGCTTGCAGTACAACCTCAAAATTGCCGGAAATCAAGCTTCGGCCAGGAGACGCTCATGGAGCGCACCGTTTTCTTAGTATCGGACCGTACCGGTATCACTGCCGAAACGCTCGGGCACAGTTTGCTGACCCAGTTCGATAATATCCAGTTCAAGCAAATAAATCTGCCGTATGTGGACTCGGTGGAGAAGGCGGAGCAGGTGGTGGAGCAGATCAATCGCGCGGCCCGGGAAGACGGTGCGCGGCCGATCGTGTTCAGCACCCTGGTGGATGCCCGGGTGCGGACCTTGGTGGCGGAGTGCGATGGGGTATTTCTCGATTTCTTCGATACGTTCATCGGGCCGCTGGAGCGCGAGTTGGGCGTCAAGTCGTCCCACACGGTGGGGCGCTCGCATGGTCTGGTGGACGTGACCATGTACGGCGGCCGCATGGAGGCGGTCAACTTTGCGTTGAACACCGACGATGGTACCACGACGCAGCACTACGATCAGGCGGACATCATTCTCATCGGCGTGTCGCGCTCCGGCAAGACGCCCACCTGTCTGTACCTGGCGCTGCAGTTCGGCATCCGCGCCTCCAACTATCCGCTGACCGAGGAGGATCTCACGGACTCGCAACTTCCGGCGGCATTGGAGCCGTTCCGGCATAAGCTGTACGGCCTGACCATAGATCCGTTGCGGCTGCACCAGATCCGCACCGAGCGTAAGCCGGACAGCCGCTATGCCTCGCTCAGGCAGTGCCAGTATGAGGTGCAGCAAGCGGAGGCGCTCTACCGCATCAAGGGTATTCGCTTCCTGAACACCACTGCCATGTCGATTGAAGAGATCGCCACCACGATCCTGCACGAGACCAAGCTGAAACGTCGGCTTTACTGACACCAAATCCTCACGGAATCGTCTCGTCAAGCAAGCGGTTCTTTTTCGAATTCATTCCGGCGACGCTCCTGTATAGCGCGGGGAGGGCCTGCGCAGGGGCGTATTGCTGGACGTATTTCCCCGACGAATCGATAATCGGCACGCACAGAAACGTGCCGTGCCGCCGACAGCGAAACATAACAACCAATGCAAGGGAGCTGCCGCATGGATCTCTTCGTTCGCTCGAAACGACTTCTCTTTTCCCTTTTCGCCGGAGTGGTTCTGGCCGTGTCGCTGCCGGCCGTGGCCCGCGAGGCACCCCAACTCATTCTGGCCACCGTCTGGGAGGAGGGCGCCGATCCCACCGGCTGGTGGCTGTCCGAGAAGTATGACGGCATCCGCGGTTACTGGGACGGCCAGCGCATGTGGAGCCGCGGCGGGAAGGCGATCCAGGTGCCGGAGGCGTTGCGCGCCGCGCTTCCCCCTTTTCCGTTGGATGGCGAGCTGTGGGCGGGGCGCGGGCGATTTGACGAGGTGGCCGCCACGGTGCGGGATGCCGAGCCGGGTCCTGGCTGGAGCGCCATCCGCTACATGATTTTCGATGCACCGGAGATGCCCGGTGGCTTCGAGGCGCGCATCGGCGCGGTAGAGGCGTGGCTCGCGCGGCACCCTGCGCCGCAGATCGCCGTTGCACCCCAGATCCGCTGCACGGGAACGGCCCACCTGCGCCGCTTCCTGGCGGAGGTGGAGGCGCAGGGCGGCGAGGGGGTGATGCTGCGCGCGGCCGGTTCTCCCTACGAGCCGGGGCGCAGCCGCCACCTGCGCAAGCTCAAGTCGTTCGACGACGCCGAGGCGCGGGTGGTGGGATACAACCCAGGCGAGGGCAAGTACCGCGGCATGGTTGGTTCGCTGCTGGTGGAGTTGCCCGACGCGACGCGCTTTTCCGTCGGGTCGGGCCTCAGCGATGAGCAGCGCCGAAATCCCCCTCCCATCGGCAGCACCATCACTTTCAAGCACCAGGGCTGGACCAGGGAGGGCAAGCCGCGCTTTCCGGTCTTCTGGCGCGTCCGGCCGCCCCAGGCGGAGTGAATCGAACTGCGGAAAATTGGATGAGCGCTGGCGCGCAACCTGGCCTATAGATGGTTACTACAGCGCTTTCCCGACGCGCGCACTTCAAGACCGTAGGCGGGCACCGCCTACCATGCGCCGCTCGGCCAAGGCATTGTGATGGACGATGCCCACCCTGCGAAATCCTTCAGGGCGTGTACACACCATTAGGAACCTGCTGTAACCACCAGCCACGAATCACGTCACCACATCCGGCGTCTCCCGGCCGGAACGCGCGCGGATCTGTCCCACTTCGTCCGCGATGGCGATCAGGTCGCCCAGGGCCTGCTGCACGTCCAGATCGTGCCGCTCCGGATCGGGCTCGTACTTTTCCAGATACACGCGCAGTGTGGCGCCCTGCGTGCCCGTGCCCGAGAGACGGTAGACGATGCGCGAGCCGTCGGTGAACCCGATGCGGATGCCCTGGTGGCGGCTCACGCTGTGATCGATGGGGTCGGTGTAGCTGAAGTCGTCGGCGTACTGCACCTCGTAGGCGCCCAGGCGCTTGCCGGCAAGGCCGGGGACGCTGTCGCGCAGGTGCTGCATGAGGTCGTGGGCGGCATGTTCTTCAATGCCTTCGTAGTCGTGGCGCGAGTAGTAGTTGCGGCCGTAGGTGCGCCAATGGGCACGCACGATCTGTTCCACCGATTCCTTGCGCACGGCCAGCAGGTTCAGCCAGAACAGCACCGCCCACAGGCCGTCCTTCTCGCGCACGTGATCGGAGCCGGTGCCGAAGCTCTCCTCGCCGCACAGGGTCACCTTGCGCGCGTCCAGCAGGTTGCCGAAGAACTTCCAGCCGGTGGGCGTTTCGTAGCACTCGATGCCCAGGCGCGCCGCGACGCGGTCCGCCGCCTGGCTGGTGGGCATGGAGCGGGCGATGCCCGCGAGGCCCATGCGGTAGCCGGGGGTCAGATGGGCGTTGGCCGCCAGTACCGCGAGGCTGTCGCTGGGGGTGACGAAAAAGCGCCGTCCGAGGATCATGTTGCGGTCGCCGTCGCCGTCGGAGGCGGCGCCGAAGGCGGGGCCGTTGGCGCCGAACATGACCTCCACCAGTTCATGGGCGTGGACCAGGTTCGGATCGGGATGGCCACCGCCGAAGTCCTCCCGCGGCGTGCCGTTCATCACCGTGCCGGGCGTTGCGCCCAGGCGCCGTTCCAGAATCTCGAGCGCGTACGGGCCGGTGATGGCGTGCATGGCGTCGAAGCGCATGCTGAACAGGCCGGAGTTGAACAGACCGTGGATGCGCTCGAAATCGAACAGGCTTTCCATCAGTTGGGCATAGTCCGCCACCGGGTCGATAACCTCCACCTTCATGGCACCCAACTGCAGTTCGCTCAGCCGGTCCAGGGGCAGGTCGGGAGCCTCGACGGTGCGGTAGGAGGTAATCTCCTGGGTGCGCCGGTAGATGGCCTCGGTGATCTTCTCCGGGGCGGGGCCGCCGTTGCCGATGTTGTACTTGATGCCGAAGTCGCCCTCGGGGCCGGCGGGGTTATGGCTGGCGGACAGAATGATGCCGCCGAAGGCGCCGTGCTTGCGGATCACGCAGGAGGCGGCCGGCGTCGATAACAGTCCGTCGCGGCCCACCAGCACCTTGCCGAAGCCGTTGGCCGCAGCCATCCGCAAGATGATCTGAATGGCCTGGCGGTTGAAGTAACGGCCGTCGCCACCCAGCACCAGGGTCTTGCCCTGATAGCCCTCCAGCGTATCGAAGATCGACTGGACGAAGTTTTCCAGGTAATGCGGCTGTTGGAATACGGTTACTTTCTTGCGCAGCCCGGAAGTGCCGGGCTTCTGGCCCGGAAAGGGTTGGGTCGGGATGTCGATCGTTTTCATAAGTTCCTTCTGCCGTCGTTGGGATTGCTGCAAAGCCATCAAGCATAGGGTACTGGGCCAATTGTGCAAGCGGACAACGGCTATCGGGAATGTAGGCAAAAAAGAACGGGGCCGATCGGCCCCGTATCCGGCGTGGCAGAGGGTTACGCGTTGACCGGGATGCGCCGCGCCCGCTTGGCCTCCTGCTTCGGGATCACCACCTCCAGCACGCCGTTCCTGCACTTCGCGGAGATTTTCTCGGGGTCCGCCGTATCCGGCATGCCGAAGCGGCGGTAGAATGTGCCGTGCACGCGCTCGGCGCGGCGGTAGTTGCCCCGTTGCTCGCCGTTCGCCCTGCGCTCGCCACGGATCGTGAGCATGCCGCCCTCCATGGTGATCTCCACGTCGTTGGACTCGACGCCGGGCAGATCCGCCAGGAGCACGAAGCGCTCGGGTTCCTCGATGATGTCCACCGACGGCACCCAATGACCGGTCATGACACGGCTGTCCTCTGCGTCCGTTTCACCAAAGAAACGATCAAGCAACCGATTCATCTCGTTCTGGAACTGATTGATCGAGCTCAAGGGATTGCGGTAAGGAGTCAGCAACGTCATCGTCTTCACCTCCTGCGTGTTTCCTGTCGGCGCAAATCCCACGCGCCAAATGTGCGATTCGCATACATCCTCCCAATATGAATATGAGGCCGAAATGCCTTGTTTCAAGGCATTTCGCGCATGTCCTCCACGGCATGCAATGGCATGCTGTGGTACACTGCAGGCATGCTTTACGAAACGCCAATACGTCCCGAACTTCGGTGTATACGCAACTTCACGACGCTCATGGACCTGTACGAGCGCAACTACGCGTGTCTGTTGCGGCTGGTGCCGGAACCGGCAAGGATCGATGGTCCGTTGGTGTCGCGAGTCGACGGTTCACCCGACCTGCACCTGCAGGTCCTGGAGCTTGGTCCATACACGACCACGCTGTGCCTGACATACCGCTTTGAGTCCGACGACGGCAACTGGGTAGCGGATCCCGGCCTGCACGTCCGCGTATACCATGACGCCAAGCTTGCCGAGGCGCTGGCATCGCGTTACCGCCCCGGGCTCGGCGCCATGCCGCCCGGCTGTGTCGCCAGACTTCCCCTTCTGGACTGGAAGTGGGAGATCAATCTTTTCCTGGACAAGTGGTTGAATTATTGCCTTGGCCTGGGGCATCGCTTCCTGCATGGCAGCGAACCCACTCTGTGCAGCGATGCCGCGCCGGTATTGGCGGGAACCTGAGCCGTCGACCGGACGCAGACGATTCTCCCAACAGCCCTCTTGGATTTCGATGCCAGCAGAAAAACCGCCCCATACGGCAAGACGGAGTGGGGTTTCTTTTTATCACAAATCTTGACTGGTATATGGGGTTGTTGTATACGTTGGTTGATCGATTTGCTGGGTTGTTGGTCCCTGCTATCCAAATACTGGGGAGAGAATCACCATGAGACTATCGACGAAGGGTCGTTATGCGGTAACGGCCATGATGGATCTTGCCATCCATGAGCGGTACGGCCCGGTTACCCTGGCAGATATCTCCCAAATCCAGGGTATCTCCCTGTCCTACCTGGAACAGCTCTTTGCGCACTTGCGCCGGAGGAATCTGGTGGAAGGCACGCGCGGGCCCGGCGGTGGGTATCGACTGGCGCGGCCGGCCAGTGAAATCACCATCGCCGAGATCGTCACCGCAGTGGACGAGCGAGTGGATACCACCCGTTGCGCCGGGCAGGAAAACTGCCAGGAAGGGGAGCGCTGCCTCACCCATGATCTGTGGGCGGAACTGAGCGACCAGATTTATGATTTCCTGAACGGCATCACCTTGGCAGAATTCGTGGAGCGGCCGAACATTCAGGCGCGGGTAGAACAGCAGGATTCGCTGCACGGACGGTTAGCGCATCGCAAGCGCTCCGTCGCCTAAACCGGCCGCCGCCGGGATAAGTCGAAAGAAAGAGGGGCGCATGAAACTACCGATATACCTGGACTACGCGGCGACGACGCCGGTGGACGAGCGGGTGGCGGCGGCGATGGGGCGGTACCTGACGCGCGACGGGGAGTTTGGCAACCCCGCCTCGCGCTCGCACCGCTACGGCTGGGCGGCGGAGGCGGCGGTGGAGCGGGCGCGCGAGCAGGTGGCGGGGCTGCTGGGGGCGGACCCGCGCGAGATCATTTTCACCTCCGGGGCGACCGAGTCGAACAACCTCGCGCTCAAGGGCGCGGCGCATTTTTACCGCCGCCGCGGCCGCCACCTCATCACCTGCAAGACCGAGCACAAGGCGGTGCTCGACACCTGCCGCGCGCTGGAGCGCGAAGGCTTTGAGGTGACCTACCTCGACCCGCTGCCCTCGGGGCTCCTGGACCTTGAGGCGCTGGAGGCGGCCCTGCGGCCCGACACGCTGCTGGTGTCGCTGATGCTGGTCAACAACGAGATCGGGGTGATCCAGGACATCGCGGCGGTGGGCGCGCTCACCCGCCCGCGCGGGGTGCTGCTGCACGTCGACGCCGCCCAGGCGGCCGGCAAGGTGGCGATCGACCTGGCCGGAGAGCACGCCACGGTCGACCTGCTCAGCCTCTCGGCGCACAAGCTCTACGGGCCGAAGGGCATCGGCGCGCTCTACGTGCGCCGCGCCCCGCGGGTGCGCCTGGAGGCGCAGATGCACGGCGGCGGCCACGAGCGGGGGCTGCGCTCCGGCACGCTGCCGGTCCACCAGATCGTGGGGCTGGGCGAGGCCTGCGCCCTCGCCCAGGCGGAGCTGGCCACCGAAAGCGCGCGGCTGCTGGCGCTGCGCGAGCGGCTCTGGGCGGGGCTGCGCACGATCCCCGAGGTCTACCTCAACGGCGATGCCGAGCGGCGGGTGGCGGGCAACCTGAATGTGAGCTTCGCCTACGTGGAGGGCGAGTCGCTGATCATGGCGCTCAAAGACATCGCCGTCTCCTCGGGCTCGGCGTGCACCTCGGCGAGTTTGGAGCCCTCGTACGTGCTGCGCGCGCTCGGGCGGCCCGATGAGCTTGCCCACAGCTCGATTCGCTTCAGCCTCGGGCGCTACACCACCGCCGAAGAGATCGACTACACCATCGAGGTGGTGCGCGCGGCGGTGGCGCGGCTGCGGGCGCTCTCGCCGCTGTGGGAGCTGTACGAAGAGGGGGTGGACCTGAGCCAGGTGGCGTGGCCGGCGGCGGGCCGGCACTGAAAGCGCGCCGCCCCCCGGGGGGCCGGGCAGCGAGCGAGAAGCAACGACCGAGAGTAACACACAGAGAGAGAGGGGGAGAGCCGAATGGCCTACAGCGACAAAGTGCTCGATCACTACGAGAACCCGCGCAACGTCGGCGCGTTTGACAAGGCGGACCCGGACGTGGGGACGGGGCTGGTGGGCGCGCCGGCCTGCGGGGACGTGATGAAGCTGCAGATCAAGGTGAACGCGGCCGGGGTGATCGAGGAGGCGCGGTTCAAGACCTACGGGTGCGGCTCGGCGATCGCGTCGAGTTCGCTGCTGACCGAGTGGGTGCGCGGCAAGACGCTGGAGCAGGCGCTGGCGATCAAGAACACCGACATTGCGGCGGAGCTGGCGCTGCCGCCGGTGAAGGTGCACTGCTCGGTGCTGGCCGAGGATGCGGTCAAGGCGGCGGTGGCCGACTACCGCGCCAAGCAGGCCGCCCGCGCCGCCGCGGCCGCGCAGGAAGATACGGAATCCAAACAGAAGAGCGCCTGAATTCTTTCTTGTTGTCAAACCGAATCATCAAGAGGGATGAGCCCATGGCCATTACGCTTACAGAAACAGCCGCTGACCGGGTCAAGAAGTTCCTCAGCAACCGAGGCAAGGGCATCGGCCTGCGTCTCGGGGTCCGCACCTCGGGGTGTTCCGGTATGGCCTATGTCATCGAGTTTGCCGATCAGATCGAGCCGGATGATACGGTTTTCGAGGATCGCGGCGTAAAGGTCCTGGTCGATCCGAAGAGCCTCGTGTACCTGGACGGCACGGAACTGGATTTTGCGCGCGAGGGGTTGAACGAGGGCTTCAAGTTCAACAATCCGAACGTCAAGCAGACCTGCGGCTGCGGCGAGAGCTTCAACGTTTAACGCGCAGCGCGCCTGCCGGGACTATCGCATGACTGCCGATCTGTTGTCGGGCAACCACTTCGAGATTTTCGGACTGCCGGCCCGATTTGCGCTGGACCAGGAGCAGTTGGCGGAACGCTACCGGGAGCTGCAGCGCGCCGTGCATCCGGACCGCTATGCCAATGCCGGTGCGCAGGAGCGGCGGTTGGCGGTGCAGCGGGCGGCGCAGATCAACGAGGCGTTCCAGGTATTGCGCGATCCGCTGGCGCGCGCCAAGTACCTGTTGGAACTGCACGGGGTCCAGGTGGACGACGGGCAGAACACGGCGATGGACCCCGTCTTCCTCATGGAGCAGATGGAACTGCGCGAGGCCCTGTCCGAGGTGCGCGGGCATGCGGAGCCTCAGGCGGCGCTCGCGCGGCTTTTCCAGGACATCAGTGCACGCATCCAGGACCTCACCGCGCTCCTGGGCGGGGAACTCGACAGGGCGACTCCCGATGCGCTGCGGCAGGCGCGCGATAACGTCCGCAAGCTGCAGTTCCTGGGTCGGCTGCGGGAAGAGGCGCTCGAACTGGAAGCAGACCTGGAAGAAGGGCTTGGCTAGCATCGGGCAAGCAGCGCACATACAAAACGACCGATATCGATCCATCCACCCAAGCCCAGTGCGATTCGGTCCCTAGCATAAACTACCCGTATAAGCTCCTATGGCGCTACTTCAAATCTCCGAACCGGGTCAGTCCACGGCCCCCCATCAGCATCGTCTTGCCGCCGGCATCGATCTCGGCACCACGAATTCGCTCATCGCCAGCGTACGTAGCGGACTTGCCGAGGTGCTGGAGGACGAAAACGGCCGTTTTCTTCTGCCATCCGTCGTACGTTATCGTCCCGATGGCTCGCCCATCGTCGGTTACGACGCCAAGGCGGCTGTCGTTCAGGATCCCCTCAACACTATCGTCTCGGTCAAGCGGCTGATGGGGCGCGGCGTGGCGGACCTGAAGCTCCTCGGGGGGCGTCTGCCCTATGAGTTCGCCCAAGGCGACTCCGCAGTGCCGCGTATCCGCACCGCCGCGGGCGAGGTCAGTGCGGTGGAGGTGTCCGCGGAGATCCTCAAAGCCCTCAAGCACCGTGCCGAAGAGGCCCTCGGCGGGGAATTGAACGGGGTGGTGGTCACCGTGCCCGCTTATTTCGATGACGCCCAACGTCAGGCCACCAAGGACGCAGGCCGGCTCGCCGGGCTCAACGTGCTGCGACTGCTGAACGAACCGACGGCCGCCGCCGTGGCTTATGGCCTGGACCGTGGTTCCGACGGCGTCATCGCCGTGTACGACCTGGGCGGCGGCACGTTCGATATCTCCATCCTGCGCCTGAACCGCGGCGTGTTCGAGGTGCTCGCCACGGGCGGGGACACGGCCCTGGGCGGTGACGACATGGACCGCGCCGTCGCGCAATGGATCATGACCCAGGCGGGTATCGGTGACGATGCCGACCACGCGCAATTGCGCCGCCTCATGCGGGAGGCCTGCGCAGCGAAGGAGGCCCTGACGGAGACCGAGGCGACCGGGCTCGTGGTGGAGCGTATGGATGGATCGCGCTGGCAGGGCCGCCTCACACGCGCACAGCTCCATGAATTGATCGACCCTCTGATCCGCAAGACCCTGAGCGCCTGCCGCCGTGCCCTGCGCGATGCGGGCGTGGCGGTGGAAGACATACGGGAAGTGGTCATGGTGGGCGGCTCCACCCGTGTGCCGCGGGTGCGGGAACTGGTGGGAGAGTTTTTCCAGCGTCCCCCGCTGGTCGACATCGACCCGGAGAAGGTGGTGGCGGTGGGCGCGGCCATCCAGGCCGATATCCTGGTGGGCAACAAGCCGGAGGACGAGATGCTGCTCCTGGACGTCATCCCGCTTTCCCTCGGGATCGAGACCATGGGCGGCCTGGTGGAAAAGCTGATCCCGCGCAACACCACGATTCCGGTGGCACGCGCCCAGGAGTTCACCACCTTCAAGGACGGCCAGACGGCCATGGCCTTCCACGTGGTGCAGGGCGAGCGTGAACTGGTGAGCGATTGCCGTTCCCTCGCCCGGTTCGAGCTGCACGGCATACCGGCCATGGTGGCCGGAGCGGCGCGCATCCAGGTGACGTTCCAGGTGGACGCGGACGGCCTGTTGAGCGTGACGGCGCGCGAGAAGACGACGGGGGTGCAGAGCAGTATCGAGGTCAAGCCTTCGTATGGCCTTGCCGAGCATGAGATTGAACGGATGCTGCGCGATTCCTTCGACCATGCCCGGGAGGACATGGAACTGCGCCGGCTGCGCGAGCAGCAGGTGGAGGCGGACCGGGTGGTCGAGGCGCTGGAAGCGGCGTTGGCCACCGACGGTGAAGCACTGCTGAGCCGCGACGAGCGTGCCGCCATCGATGCCGCGCTGCTGGCCGTGAAGCAAGCGCGGCAGGGCGACGATCATCTCGCCATCAAGCGCGCCGTCGAGGCGCTGGAGAAGACCTGTGCCGAGTACGTGGCGCGGCGCATGAACACGAGCATCCAGCAGGCGATGGCCGGGCACAAAGTGGAAGATTTCGGCGGCTAGCGGCAGCCGTCCGGTGCCGTTCAGGGAAATTCCGAAAAAACCTCCGGCCTCTCTCCCCTGCGATGGGAAGGAGAGTTGTCCAGGTGGCCTTTGAGCGTTTTGCAAGAGAGGGGAGCATGCCTCGGATCATTTTTCTGCCCCATGAAGAACTCTGTCCCGAAGGCGCGGTGATTGAGGTGGCGCCGGGGACCAGCATCTGCGATGCCGCCCTGGAGCACGGCATCGAGATCGAGCACGCCTGCGAAAAGTCCTGCGCCTGCACCACCTGCCATGTGTACGTGCGGGAAGGTTTCGATTCACTCGAACCGCCAGAGGAGGCGGAGGAAGATCTGCTGGACAAGGCCTGGGGGCTGGAGCCGGACTCGCGCCTGAGCTGTCAGGCGATCGTGGGGGAAGAAGACCTGGTGGTGGAACTGCCCAAGTACACCATCAACATGGTTTCCGAGCGGCGTTAGGAGGGTTGTATGACGTTGAAATGGACCGACAGCCGGGAGATTGCCATCGCGTTGGACGAGGCGCATCCCGACACGGACCCGCGTTACATCCGTTTTACCGACCTGCACCAGTGGGTGTGCGAACTCGAGGAGTTTGCGGACGACCCGCAGCGCTCGGGCGAGAAGATCCTGGAGGCCATCCAGATGGCTTGGATCGAGGAGCGAGATCTGTAACGTTCGCTGGTCGAGGATTGTCTTCCCTCCTCGACCGCAGTGGCCTGTAGCCTTATTGGCCAAAGGCTGTCTTCGTAGATCGGATTGCGCGCCAGCGCAACCTGACACCGCCCTTCGGCATGGCGCGCCCGTCATGTAGCGGGCGCGACGCGGCCTGCAAAGTTTCGCAGGGCGAGCCGCGCCCGCCAGAATGCCGCGGCCAGGTGGCGCATGGTGGGCCATGACCGTTCTGCGACTGCATGACGGGTACCCGCTGCTCTACAGGAGGGCCATCATGTCTCGGTATGGAGTGTTAACCATCCGCCGCGCCCGCAATCCGGCTCAGGGCCGGGCCTGGCGCTCCAGTGCGCGCCTGCAACTGCACAAGTAATGGAAATGACAGCGCTGGAATTAACGCACTGCTCTATACGGATTTGCAAGCGCGGTCACGGTTTTTTGGCGGCAAATCGGATACAGGATGCGCCGGGCTGCAACGAACCCGCGTCACGATTGCCTGCGAGTCGCCCAAGGTTTAAACTTGGTCCTCTTTAAATTCGAGGCCAAGCCCGTGCGTCGTCGCGGGTTTTTGGTGTCCTGATCCACTTCTACGGAGCTGTTGAATGGCGATCGAGCGTACCCTTTCCATCATCAAACCGGATGCCGTTGCGAAGAACGTGATCGGCGAGATCTACAGCCGATTCGAAAAGGCCGGCCTGCGCATCGTCGCGGCCCGCATGGTGCATCTTACCCGCGAACAGGCCGAGGGCTTCTACGCGGTGCACAAGGAGCGGCCCTTTTTCGCGGATCTGGTGAACTTCATGATCTCCGGTCCGGTCATGGTGCAGGTGCTGGAGGGGGAGAACGCCATCGCGAAGAATCGCGAGGTGATGGGCGCGACGGACCCGAAGAAGGCCGCGCCCGGCACCATCCGCGCGGACTTCGCCCAGACGGTGGACGAAAACGCCGTCCATGGTTCCGACGGCCCCGATACCGCCAAGGCGGAGATCGCGTTTTTCTTCAAGCCGGAAGAGATCTGCCCGCGTACACGGTGAGAATCGTTGGAGACGAGCAGCAAGACCAATCTGCTGAACTTCGACCGTCACGATATGGAGGCCTTCTTCACCGGGATCGGTGAGAAGGCCTTTCGTGCTTCTCAGGCGTTGAAATGGGTGCACCAGCTCGGAGTGGACGATTTCGACGCCATGACCAACCTGAGCAAGGCGCTGCGCGCTCAGTTGAAGGAGACGGCCGAGGTCCGCGCGCCAGAGGTGGTGCTGGACCGCGTATCGCGGGACGGCTCGCGCAAGTGGCTGTTGCGCCTGGAGGACGGCAACTGCATCGAGACCGTGTTCATCCCGGAGGATGACCGCGGCACGCTGTGCGTGTCGTCCCAGGTGGGCTGCGCCCTGGACTGCGCGTTCTGCGCCACCGCGCAGCAGGGGTTCAACCGCAACCTTACCACCGCCGAGATCATCGGGCAGGTATGGGTGGCGAGCCGCATCCTGGGCCGTCCCCGGCCTTCCGAGGAGCGCCCCATCACCAACGTGGTGCTGATGGGCATGGGCGAGCCGCTGTTGAATTTCGACAACGTGGTGCGGGCGATGAATCTGATGATGGACGACCTTGCCTACGGCCTGTCCAAGCGCCGCGTGACCCTGAGCACGGCGGGCTACGTGCCCGGCATCGACCGGCTCGCCGGGGTGAGCGAGGCCAGCCTGGCGATCTCCCTGCATGCGCCGACCGACGAACTGCGCAACGAACTCGTCCCGCTCAACCGGAAGTATCCGATTCGGGAGCTCATGGCCGCGTGCCGTCGCTTTGCCGACGCGCAGCAGGCGCATCGGCAGATCACGTTCGAGTACGTCATGCTGGCGGGCGTGAACGACTCGGAGCAGCAGGCGCGCCAGCTCGTCGCGCTGCTCAGGGGGATTCCTGCGAAGGTCAACCTGATTCCTTTCAATCCATTCGAAAATGCCCGCTACGCCCGCTCCAGCGACGAGGCGATCAACCGCTTCCGGGACGTTCTCCTCGCCGCGGGACTGAACACGATCACACGCAAGACGCGCGGCGACGATATCGCGGCGGCCTGCGGGCAGCTCGCGGGGCAGTTTGAGGATCGTACCAGGCGCCGCATGCGCCGCATGCAGATCGAGCAGAGGGCTGGTTGACGATGTCGCGGACGCACACACTCGTCATCATGGCGATCCTGGCACTGGGAACGGCGGGGTGTGCCGCGGTGCCCGAGCAGCCCGGCACGCGCAGCCTGCAGGCGGCGGCCGAGGCCAATTTGCAACTCGGCGTCGGCTACCTGCAGCAGGGAAATTATGAACTGGCCCTGGAGAAGCTGGAAAAGTCGCTGGAACAGAACCCATCATCGGCGAGCGCCCACAACGTGATCGCCGTGCTGTACGAAAGACTGAACCAGTTGGATTTGGCCGAACGGCATTATCGCCGGGCCCTCAGTCTCGATCCCAAGGACTCCGGCGCGCACAACAACTATGGCCGTTTCCTGTGCATGCGCAATCGTCTGGCCGAGGCGGAGAAGCACTTTCTCACGGCGCTCGAAAACCCGCTGTATCAGACGCCGGAGATCGCCCATACCAATGCGGGAATCTGCGCGCTGCGCGTCCCCGACCCGGCAAAGGCGGAGCAGCACTTCCGCAGCGCGTTGAAGGTGAACCCACTATACAGGGAAGCCCTCATCGAGATGGCGAAGCTGAGTTTCGAACAGGAGCGTTACCTGCAGGCGCGCGCCTACCTGCAGCGCTATCAAGAGGTAGCACCCAAGAGCGCGGAAAGCCTGTGGCTCGGCGTGCGCATCGAGCGCGCCCTGGGCAACAGGGATGCGGCTGCGAGTTATGCGCTGCTGCTCAAGTCGAATTTCCCGGACTCCGAGGAAATGCAGCAACTGCTCGAGTCGGAACGGTAAACGCTTATGAACGATCCTGCGGATGATGCCGTGGTCCAGCGCGTGGCGGAGGGGCCGGGCAGGCTCTTGCGCGAGACCCGCGAGGCCAAAAATATCGGCTGCCGGGAAGTAGCTGCCTACCTGCGGTTGGCGCCCTGGATTATCGAGGCGCTGGAGCGCGACGACTATACGCGCATGCCGGGCGGTGCGTTCACGCGCGGTTACCTGCGCGGATACGCCCGCTATCTGGGGTTGCCCGAGGCAGAGGTGCTGGAAAGCTATGATCGGCTCGGCATCCCCGAACCGGAGCATCTCATCGCGCAACCCCGCGTGCGGACCCAATTGCACAGTACCGACCGCCGCATACGCACGGTGACCTACAGCGTCGTGGCCCTGGTTCTGATCCTGTCGCTGCTGTGGTGGAAGGACGAGATCGCTCTGCGCTTGTGGCAGCCGCAGGTGACGGCACCGGCGCAGGTGCAGCTCCCGGCGATGGCGCCCCTGGCAGCGGACGATTCGGCGGGATTGCCGACGGATCTGCCGGGGCAGCCATATGTCGTGCTCTCGCCGGACGAGCAGGCGGCCGGCGACAGCGAAGGCGCGGCGACGTCCGCGTCGACACAGGCGGCCGAAACACCGGAGCCGGCGGCGAGCAGCGAAGTGGCCGTTACCGCTGCGGTGGATGCCGCTACGGACGGGGAACTCGCTTCGCCACTGCCGGCCCCGCAAACCGCCGTGCAGGCAACGCCGCTGGCGGACTCAGCCACGCCGGCGCCACGGGCTGCGGCGCCGGATCAATCAGCCGACGCCCCGCGTGACACGCTGGTGCTACGCTTTGCAGAGGATTCTTGGGTGGAGATCAGGGACGGGGACGGCAAGCGGGTTCTGCACGGCCTGATGCAGGCCAACGAGACCCGCACCGTGCGCGGCAAGCCGCCGTTCCGGCTGGTGCTGGGCAATGCGGCCGGGGTCAGCCTGGAATTTAACGGCC
>Ga0265294_10005077_pt1 | contig 16138 bp, 14 predicted proteins | sample MunlanPumphouse3_FD_192504 | JGI IMG/M metagenome (GOLD analysis project Ga0265294, IMG submission 192504) | Groundwater microbial communities from a municipal landfill in Southern Ontario, Canada - Pumphouse #3 | ecosystem: Environmental > Aquatic > Deep subsurface > Groundwater | place...
CACTTTCAATATATTTAGATATAAACTCTTGCTTCTCTTCTTTAGAACGATTATCCCATTCAGATTTTAAATATTTATTCAACATACCTAAATCTTCTAGTTCGCATCTTTTTATATCTCGATCAGCCATTACTTTTTGAGGGGAAAAGTTAAAATTATTAATGTCAATGTTTTTAAGCTTTTTATCTTTTAATATTTCTAACTTATCATCAATATCTTTTAAATCTAATTTGAAATCATTTAATTCAACAACACCTGCTATATAAGCCTTCTTAATTCTATCTTTTTGTTTTAGTAAATCAGTTATCTCTTTATCTATTGTTTCAACTGAATTAGAGTCTTTTTTATCGGCTAGGAGAGGTAAAAAGAATTCTTTGACTGCCTCATCATACTCAATCAGATCAAATATGAAATCCATTAATTTTGTTTCAACTAAATCTTCTCTGATGTTGTAATGGCAATGTTCGCAGTTATAATACATATATTTCTTTTTCTTACCACCAGAGCCTTTGCATTTCATTAATCTTCCACATTTAGGACACTTTAACTTTTGAAAGAACACATACACACGATCTCTTGTATAACTTCTTTGATTAATCTCTTTTTGTCTTTGACATTCTTCCCACATTGCCCTAGATATAATTGGCTCAATTACATTCATATAAATAACTGGCTCTTGATTAATTTTCTTTGATATTCGTTTATATTGTTCATAGTCGCCCATATAAATACGATTATTAATTATTTTATCAATGGTTGTGTCTTTCCAAGGTTTACCTTTGATAACTTGTTCTTCTGATAATATCTTTGATATTTGCTGAAAACTCTTACCCTCTAAATACATATTAAATATCCTAATAACAATATCTTTTTCAAGTTCATTAATAATTGTTTTCTTATTTCCATCTTTCTTATAACCGAGTGGTAATACACCTGGTAAATGTCCGCTTTTAATCGCACCATTTAAACCAAACTTGGTTCTTTCAGATGTTATTTCAATTTCTAGTTGAGATAATACTGTTAGCATTCTAATAAAGAATCTACCATTGGCAGTAGAAGTATTAACATCATCTCTATCACACACTAAATAACAATTATATTTCTCTAGCTTTGAAATAAGTTCTTCTAAATCTCTAACACTTCTTGTAATTCTATCTAACTTGTAAGCAACGATATAATTAATTTTACCTTTTTTAATATCATTAAGCATTTTTTGAAATGCTGGGCGATGTTTTATATCTTTAGCACTTATTCCTGCATCTTCATAAAGCTCATATACTTCATAACCTTTGAATTTACATAATTCCATTAATTTTTCTTTTTGTTCTCCAAGCGAGAAACCTTCACGAGCCTGATCTTCAGTTGATACTCTAATATAAATACCTGCAATCTTCTTTTCTTCCATGTTTTTTAAAAACCTCCTTTTTAACAAAAAATGAGAGCCAAAAGCATTATTAACTAATACTCTTGACTCCCATTGAATAAATAATATTTTGATTTATATATTCTCGTTCAATTCTAGGCATATCGTATCCACCCCTTTTTAAGACGATACTGCTTGTCTTTATTGGTTATATATACTATCACTATTATTTATTTTGTCAATACCCATTTATGGGCACAGTATTAGTCTTAATTGACAACAGGAACCTAGTAATATGTTTTTATCGGCTAGCCAAAGGCTGGCATTATTTAGCCTTTGGCAATTAAGCCTAACATATTACTACCTATTGTCAATTGAGTCTTTAGTTATATCTTTCTTAAATATTGTTTTAATTTAGTTAAAGGTATTTTATTAGATAGATTTTCAACATAAACAAATTCATGTTCATTAAACATTAAGAATAGGACATTATTGATAATAACTTTATGAGGCTCTACATAAGCAATATTGGTATGGTCAACAATTCGGAGACTTCCATTAGTCGCTTTATAGTTAGAACCACAAGCCCATTTTAATTTAGTAATGAGATCAGAACTCATTTTGATTTCTTTTTTTGTAATATTAATCATACACACACATCCTTTCCTTAAAACACAAAAAAATCAATCTTTCGATTGATTTAATCAATTAACATCGCACTGGTGCGACGATTTTATCTTTTGGAGCAGATGATGGGAATCGAACCCACGTAGTCAGCTTGGAAGGCTGAGGTTCTACCATTAAACTACATCTGCAGTAGGCATAATTAATTATATCAATATTTGAGTATATGTCAACTAATAATGTTTACTTTTTGTAATAATTCTTATATACTTATTACTGATTTAAGAGGTGCAATATGATAAGTACAAAGGATCTTACATTAAAATTTGGAACAAGAACTTTATTTGAAAATGTTAATATTAAGTTTTTAAATGGGAATTGTTATGGATTAATAGGTGCTAATGGTAGTGGTAAGTCTACTTTTTTAAAGCTGTTATCTGGAGAGATTGATTCTACATCTGGTGAAGTAATATATGATACTAAAGAAAGATTATCAATATTAAAACAAGATCACAATATATATAATGATATGATTGTATTAGATGTAGTTATAATGGGTAATAGTAAGTTGTATAATATTATGAAGGAGAAAGAAAAGTTATATTGTAAAACTGATTTTAATGATGATGATGGTATTAAATTAGGTGAATTGGAAAGTGAATTTGCTGAATTAAATGGATGGCAATCAGAGAGTGACGCTTCTATATTATTAGATGGATTAGGTGTACCTAATGATTTATTTGATAAAAAGATGTCTGATATTTCAAATGTACATAAGGTTAAAATACTTCTCGCACAAGCTTTGTTTGGAAATCCAGACATATTATTATTAGACGAACCCACTAATGGATTGGATATTAATGCTAAATTGTGGCTTGAAGAGTTTTTAATTACTTTTGAAAATACAGTAATAGTAGTATCACATGATAGACATTTTTTAAATAAAGTATGTACTCATATTGTAGATATTGATTATGAAAAGATAACATTGTTTGTAGGTAATTATGATTTTTGGAGAAAATCAAGTGAATTAATTCAAAGACAAATGAAGGAATCAAATTCTAAAAAAGAAAAACAAATAGCAGAATTAAAAGATTTTATTGCTAGATTCTCTGCTAATGCATCTAAATCTAAACAAGCAACTTCTAGAAAGAAAACTTTAGAAAAGATTATATTAAATGATATTAAACCTTCTACTAGAAAATATCCATATATTAATTTTAAAGAAGATAAAAAATTAGGAAAAGAAGTATTAACGTTGAAAAATGTCAATTTATGTATTGATGGTAAGGAAATATTGAAAAACTTTAATTTTAATGTTAACAATACAGATAAAATTGCATTTGTAGGAACTAATGAATTAACTATAACTACATTATTTAGAGTAATAGCTGGTGATATTAAACCTGATAGTGGAGATATTATTTGGGGATCAAGTGCTTTGTATTCATATTTTCCAAAAAATCATGAAAAATATTTTCAAAGTGATAATAATTTAGTTACTTGGTTACAAGAGTTTTCTAAAAATAAAGAAGAACAGTTTGTAAGAGGGTTTCTTGGAAGAATGTTATTTTCTGGTGAAGAATCATTGAAGAAAATAAATGTATTAAGCGGTGGTGAAAAAGTAAGATGTATGCTTTCTAAGATGATGTTGAGTGGCGCTAATGTTCTAATATTAGATGAGCCAACTAATCATCTTGATATAGAGACAATTACATCTTTAAATGAAGGTTTGAAAGAATTTGGTGGTGCTATTTTATTGAGAACAAATGACCATGAAGTCATTGATACTACTGCAAATAGAATTGTTGAATTTGTTGATGATTGTAAGTACATTGATAAGATGGTTACTTATAGTGAATATATAGAAAAAAGGTGATTACTCACCTTTTATTACTTTTTTAACATCTTCTAAATCATTTTGATGTATTAATTCTCCATCAATCGGAACCGTTGTTTCATTTCCTCTTCCAAGAATTAATATTATGTCATCTTTTTGAGCAATTTCTATTGCTCTTTTTATTGCTTCAGTTCTATCGGTTATTCTTTCGTATTTTTCTTTATTATTCTCAACGTTTAAAAGCATTTGATTGATTATTTCATTTACATCTTCAGTTCTAGGATCATCATAAGTAAATATTACATAATCTGATTTTTGAATTAAAGCTTTTCCAATTATTGGTCTTTTTTCTTTCCATCTTCCACCTGCTGCACCGGAAATACTTATTATTCTATTTTTTTTAACAGAATTAGCATAATCAAGTATATTATTAACTGCATTTGGAGTATGAGCAAAATCAATTATTATTCTATAATTTTGACCTAACTTTATTTCTTCAAATCTACCAGGAATAAACAAATTATCAAAATATTTTTGTATTTCTTTTATTTCATATCCCATATTATTTAATACAGCTAATGATGCAGCCATATTATAAGCATTAAATTCTCCGATTAATGGTATTTTTATTTCATATATTTCATTTTTATTTTTCAGTTTAAAACTTGTGCTATTTTCATCTGTTTTTATATCACTAATTATATAATCTGAATTCATATTTTTACCATAAGTGATAATTTTCCCGTTACATTTTTCAATTATTTTATTACTACTTGTATCATCTATATTTATTATGCAATAACCATTTGCTTTTGTTTGCTCAAATAGCATACATTTGGCATCTAAATATTTTTCCATCGTTTCATGATAATTTAAATGTTCAGGTGATATATTTGTAAATATTGAATAGTCAAATTCAATTTGATCACATCTTTTTTGTGCTAAAGCTTCAGAAGCAACCTCTAATACTACATTTTTACAACCAGTTAAATATAATTGATTTAATATTCTGTGCATATGTTCTGGAACTGGAGTAGTATTATTAATTGTTTCATTATAATTATCACTTATTACTCCATTTGTACCAATATATCCTGTTTTTTCAAATTTATTTAATAATTGATATATTATTGTACTTGTAGTAGTTTTTCCATCTGTACCTGTAATCCCAATCATATTCATTTTTTTTGATGGATAATCATAAAATTTAGTAACTATATTTACAAGTTCATCATTTGTATTGCTTACTTTTATTTGAGGCAAGTTACTATCTACATCTCTGTTAATTACTAATGCTTTTGCTCCATTTATCTCTGCATCTTTTACATAATCGTGTCTATCTACATTGAATCCTTTAATACAAACAAATAAATCTCCCTCTTTTACTTCTTTAGAGTTCGTTTTCACATCATTAATTTCTACATCATGGTCAGTATTAAATATTTCATTTAGTTTTCTCATTGTTCCTCCTTATTTAATAACATTATTGAATGTCCTCTTGCTTGCATAGGATAACTTTCCATTATTTCAGAATTTATCTTAATATATACAGTGTCTCCAATATTTATATTTTGATTTTTTAAGTTAATATCTTTTATAAATGTAATACTATATAATCCATTTTGATTTTCTATTAATATTGTAGGTCTAAGACTTTCCTTATTATTAATTTCCAATATTTTTCCTTCTAAAAAACTTATACTATTAATGTTTTTTAGAAAGAGTAATAATATTATTGCTAGTATTGGTAATATTAATAATATTGATATACTTTTTATAAGTTTCATATTATCACCTAATAATATCTTATCAAAAATATTGTTTAAATAATAGTATTATGTTTACTTTGGAAATATTATATATTATAATTAATATGTTAAGTAATGAAGAAAAGTAGTAACAATTAACTTGTTAAGTAGAGATTTAGTGGTTGGTGAAAACTAAATAATAAGTATTGTGAACTTGTTTTGGAACTTAAAACGTTTATTACGATATAATAATGAGTGCATGGAAATACTGTGAACTAAGGTGGTACCACGTAAAAGCGTCCTTAGATCGTAGTATTTTATTTTTTAGGAGGTACATATGTATAATTTTAAAGAAGTTGAGAAGAAGTGGCAAAAGTATTGGGAAAACAATAATTTATTTGTTACAAAAGAAGACTTTTCTAAGAAGAAATATTATAGTTTGGTTGAATTTCCTTATCCTAGTGGTAATGGTATGCATATTGGACACATTAAGGCTTATATGGGACTAGAAGTTTTATCTAGAATGAAAAGAATGCAAGGATATAATGTTTTATTTCCTATTGGTTTTGATGCTTTTGGATTGCCAACTGAAAATTATGCTATTAAAACTAATACACATCCCAGAAAAGTAACAGATGATAATATATTAAAGTTTACAAATCAATTAAAGAGTATTGGTTTCTCTTTTGATTTTTCTAGAGCAATTGATACAACTAATCCTGATTATTATAAGTTTACACAATGGATATTTTTAAAATTATTTGAGAATGGGCTTGTATTTAAAAATAAAACATATGTTAATTATTGTCCTAATTGTAAGGTTGTATTGTCTAATGAAGATAGTCAAGGTGGTAAATGTGATATATGTCACAATGATGTTATTCAGAAAGAAAAAGAAGTTTGGTATTTAAAAATAACTGATTATGCTGATAAACTACTAGAAGGATTGAATGAAGTTGATTTTTTACCTCAAATTAAATTACAACAAGAAAATTGGATTGGTAAAAGTAAAGGGGCATATGTAAATTTTAAATTAAAAGAAACTGATGAGTTAGTTGAAGTATATACTACTAGACCTGATACTTTATTTGGTGTAACTTTTATGGTTATAGCACCTGAACATCCATTAATAAATAGTAGTAAAGATATTATTAAGAATATTGATGAAATAAATAATTATAAGAGTAATACATTGAAGAAAACTGCATTTGAAAGAGTTGAAATAAATAAAGAGAAAACAGGAGTAAAAATTGATGGTTTAACTGCTATTAATCCTTTAAATAATAAGGAAATACCAATATATGTAGCAGATTATGTAATGATGAATTATGGAACTGGTGCTATTATGGCTGTTCCAGCTCACGATAGTAGAGATTATGATTTTGCAAAAAAATACAATGTTGAAGTAATACCTGTAATCATAAATGGAAGTATTGAAAAAACTCAACTACCATATGAAGAAGATGGTATTATGATTAATTCTGATTTTTTAAATGGTATTGATAATAAAAATGAATCAATAAATAAGATGATTGAATATTTAAAAAATAAAGGTATTGGAAAAGAGGGTGTTCAATATAAATTAAATGACTGGGCATTTAATAGACAAAGATATTGGGGTGAACCTATACCTTTAATACATTGTCCAAAATGTGGAACAGTTGGTGTTCCTTATGAAGAATTACCTTTAAAACTTCCTGAAATAAATGATTTTGAACCCGGAACTGATGGAGAAAGTCCGTTAGCTAAAATTGATTCATTTGTTAATTGTAAATGTCCAATATGTGGAGAACTTTCTAAAAGAGAAACAGATACAATGCCTCAATGGGCAGGATCATCTTGGTATTACTTGAGATATATTGATCCATTTAATAATGAAGAATTAGCAAATAAGGATAAATTAAAATACTGGTTACCAGTAGATTGGTATAATGGTGGGATGGAACATGTAACTAGACACTTAATTTATTCTAGATTTTGGCATAGATTTTTATATGATATTGGTTATGTTCCTGTTAAAGAACCATTTTTAAAGAGAACAGCTCAAGGTCTTATTCTTGGTCCTGATGGAGAGAAAATGAGTAAATCTAGAGGTAATGTTGTTGATCCTTCTGATGTTATTAATGCTTATGGCGCAGATGTATTGAGAATGTATATATTATTTATGGGAGATTATTCATTAGAATCACCGTGGGATGACAGTTCTATTAAAGGAATAAGTAGATTTTTAGATAGAGTATATAATCTTAAAGATAGAGTAGTAGATAGAAAAGAATATACTAGTGAATTTGAAGCTATTATAAATAAAACTATTAAAAAGGTTTCTTCTGATATAGAAAACATTAAATATAATACTGCAATATCTGAATTAATGAAATTAACTAATGAATATTATAAGAATATATATATAACTAAGTCTGATTATTATGTTTTATTGAAATTGTTATATCCTTTTGCACCTCATATATGTGAAGAGTTGAATGAATTGATTAACAATAAAGAAAGTCTGGTCTATTCGGAGTGGCCTTCTTATGATGAATCTAAGATTGTTGAAGATTCATATGATTTAATTGTTCAAGTTAATGGTAAGATAAGAGGTAAAATAGAAGTAAATATAAATATAAGTGAAGAGGAAATGAAACAAATAGCATTTAATAATGATAATGTAAAAAAATATATTGATGGTAAAGATATAATTAAGATTATTGTTGTTAAAAATAAATTATTAAATATAGTTATAAAAGAATAAACATATGATTATCATATGTTTTTTTGATATAATATTATTGAGGTGTAATATGAAAAAAACTTTTAGATTTTATTTAGCATTATTCATATCAAAAATTATTTCTTATATAATAAAATTATTTTTTAAAGACAGAGGAACTCATTTACCAGGTGCTATTGCTATTAAAATATGTAATAAATTTTTAAGTATGGTAAAAGTTCCTAATACAGTTATAGCTGTAACTGGTACAAATGGTAAAACTAGTACTTCAAATTTAATAAAAGAAGTATTAGTAAAAAACAATATATCCGTAATAAATAATTCTAAAGGTTCTAATATGGCTCCTGGTATAGCTTCTTGTATTATTGAAAAATGTAATTTAAAAGGAGAAGTTAAAGAAGATGTTGCTGTATTTGAAGTTGATGAGAGGGGATCTTTCCAAATATATAAGCATATAAAGCCAACGTATTTAATATGCACTAATTTGTTTAGAGATTCTATTAAAAGAAATGGACATTCTGAATTTATATTTAATATGTTAAATAATAATATACCGAAATCAACTAAGCTAATATTAAATGCTGATGATTTAATATCTAATAGATTAAGTATAGAAAATGAAAGAATTTATTTTTCGTTAAATAAAATTAGTGATGATGTTAAAAATAATATAGTAAGAGATATTAATGTATGTCCTTTATGTAAATCAAAATTAGAGTTTGATTATGTTCATTATCATCATATTGGTTATGCACATTGTACTAAGTGTAGTTTTAAATCGCCTAAAGGAGATTTTATTGGTACTGATATTGATTTTAAAAATAAAAAAATATTTATAAAAGAAAATAAAGAAAAATATGAATATAAAATGATATCAGATAGTATATATAATTTATACAATTTAATAGGTACTGTTGCAGTATTAAGAACTTATGGATTATCACATAAACAAATTAATAATGGATTAGAAGGTTTAAAACTGAAAGCAACCAGATATGATAGTATTAAAAATAATGATATTGAAGTATTAAGTATGCTATCTAAAAATCAGAATCCTATTTCTACTTCTTTAACTATTGATTATATATCTAATTTAAAAGGAAATAAATCAATTATATTGCTTGTAACAGATACAAAGGATAAACATCATGGAAGTGAAGATATTTCTTGGTTATATGATACTGATTTTGAATTGTTAAATAAAAAAGATATAAAACAAATTATTGTTTGTGGGAATAGATGTTATGATTTAAGTGTTAGATTGAAATTAGCAGGTATTAATGAAAATATAATATTAACTAAAGAGGATTATAATGATATTGAAACTTTAATTATTAAAGATAATATAGATAAAGTTATCATATTATATGAATTATATGGTTATGACATTGCATCACAATTGAAAAAGAAAGTTGCAGGTGTTTAAAATGATAATATTAGAAGTTTTATATCCTGAATATATGAATTTATATGGTGATAATGGTAATGTTAAGTTTTTAGAAAAAAATATACCTAATTTAAAAATTATTTATACAAATTTAAATGATAAGCCTTATTTTTTAAATAATAAAATAGATATTTTATATATGGGTCCGTGTACTGAGAGTCAACAAGAAGAAATAGCTGTAATATTAAATAATTATAAAAAAGAAATTAAAAAAATAATTAAAGATGGTGTATTTATTTTAGCAACTGGTAATTCTATTGAATATTTTGGGAAGTATATTGAAAAGGCAAATAAAAATAAAATTGAATGTCTTGGATTATATAACTTTTATTCCAAAAGAATAGAAAGATTAAGATATAATGAAAATGTAATTGAATATTTTAAAGATATTAAGGTAGTTGGGTTTAAAAATCAAATGAGTTATTTATGTGGTAAAGACAAACAAGTTATTAGAAATAAGGAAACTAATAAAATAGACTTTCTTGTTGATAATAATTTAATTGCAACTTATATATTAGGACCTGTACTTATTCTTAATCCAGTATTATTTGATTATATTATGAATAAAAAGAAATTTAAATATAATAAGTTATTTCAAGAGGATATAATAAAAGCTTATGCTAAAAGAGTAGAAGAATTTGAAAAAAAGTAAAACATATATGTTAAAATAATAGAGAAGGTGATAATATGAAATATAAATTAACAAAGAAAGATATTATTCTTAGTATAATTTTAATTATTACTGTTTGTTCAATTATATATTCTATTAAGTGGTATAAAATATATAAAGAATATAATTATAGTACTTCAATAATATCTGATTATTTATCAGAAGTAACTTTTGAAGAATATAAAACATATATGCAAGAAGTATCTAATGGATTTATATATTATTGTATCTCTGACAATATAGAGTGTAGAAGCTTTGAAAAGAATTTTAAGAAAGTTGTCTCTAAATACGGATTAAATTCACAAATTATATATTTGGATATTAAAGATATTTCAATTGATAATTATTATAAGAAATATACTAATTTAAACGAAGATATAAATATTCCATGTATTGTATATTTTGAAAACCATTTAATAATTGATTATATAAATAGTAATATGAACGAATATGAAATAATAAAATTTATAAATAAATATGAATAGAATAAAAGGGTGATAGTGTGAAAAAAATAGTTTTAATATTGGCATTTTTGTTTTTTCCAATATCAGTAAATGCATATTATGAGGTAACAAATCCTAATTGTACTATTGATCTTAGAAATGAATTAAGGTTAAGAGCTTTTGAAATAATATATTCAAATGAAAAATATTTGGATAATGGGGTCGTTTATTTTAGATTATTAGTTAATAATATACCATTTGAACTTAATGTTAAGGATTTAGATACTAATATTGTATATAAAGATCATTTTACAATAAACAAGATATTACCAGGATCGATAAAGAATTTTCAAATATATGCAAATTCTAATACAGAGTGTAATGGTTATAATACTTATACTAAGATTGTTTCAATTCCTTATTATAATAAATATTCAGAAAATATTTTGTGTGAAGGATATGAAGATTATGTACTTTGTAAAGAGAGTTCAAGAGTTAATTTATCTTTAGAAGCTTTTGAAGACGCTATGAATGAATACATTGAAAGTATAAAAAAACTACAAGAAAAACCTGATGATAATATAATTGAAGAGAAAGAAAGTTTTATAGATATTTTTTTGAATTTTATATATAATAATTATATAACTATATTGGTTTCTATAATAATTGTAGGAATAATTGGTATAGTAATAATATTATTAGTTAAAAGAAAGAAATATAATTTTTAATATAGATAATATCTATATTTTTAAATATTATTATGTTATAATTTTGTTATAAAATAGGTGAGTATATGAAAAAGGGTTGGTTATTTTTATTATTAGTTTTATTTCCTATTTCGGTAAATGCACAAGATAAAATAATTATTGATAATTATGATGCATATGTTTCTGTATTAGGAGAAAATTCGTATTATTTTTATAATACTTTTAACACTAAAATAATATATGAAAAAAATAACTTAACTAATTATATTGAAATATCAATTCCAAATGATGGACCATATGAATATAAGAATAAAATTTATAATTACAGTGTTGAGTTAAATAACATGAATTTTATAACAGAACATGAAAATTTTCGCTTTGCAAATGACGAACATCATATTTTTATAGTTGGAAGCGATAAGAAGTTTTTAAAAGAAAAAGATAATATTAAGTTTTCTTATAATATAAAGCAAGAAGGAGAAAAATTAAAATATACAAATGATTTATATTTTATATTAGCAGATAGTAAATATGAAATTAATAATGTTACTTTTAAAATAGTTTTACCTGAAAATAATGAAAATTATATTATAAAGTTCAGTATAGATGGAATTAATTATTATAGAAGTTTAGAACATTTAGAATATAATCAAAAAGATAATATAATAAACGGAGAATATTTGTATAAATTAGATCCGGAAAATAAAATATATGTTAAGTTAGAAAGTAATAAAATAATTATTGATTATAGAGAAGTCGTTGTTTATGTTTCGCTAATTTCGGTATTGGTAACTATTATATATGTTTCTAATAGCAAATTATTAAAAAAATCTTAATATTTATAGAAACGTTATTTGAAGTATGATATAATTGTTTAAGAATAGAAAGGAAGATAAAAATGGGAAATTTAGGTTTTAAAATTAAAAGATTTTTTCAAAATAAAAATACAGTAACTATTATAGGATTAATATTAGCAATTGCTATTCTAGGATTTGGATATAATTATCGTGTTCAACAAGCTATTAATCCAATAAAGAATATACCTTATGCAAAAGTAACAATACAACCAAGAACTAAAATTACTGATGATATGATTGGATATACTAATATACCACCAGCAATGTTGATGGGAGATATTATAAAAAGTGGAAATAATATTATTGGGAAATGGTCAAATTATAATACTATGATTCCAAAAGGAAGTTTGTTTTTTGAAGATACAGTTGTAACTATATCTGAATTACCTGATTCAGCTTTCGTTAATATTGAAGAAGGTTATACTGCATATAATTTATCTGTAGATACTGAATCTACTTATGGTAATTCAATATTTCCTGGAAATTATATTGATTTATATTTTAAAGCTTTAAATGCTGATGGCAAAATAATTGTAGGAAAATTAGTTTCTAATATTAAAATTTTAGCAGTTAAAGATAAAAATGGTAATCACGTTTTTGAAAATACTCAAGATACTAAGACACCAAGTATAATAATATTTGCGGTTCCAGAAGAAATGCATATTATGTTAAGGAAAGCATCATATTTAGCAAATGTTAAATCAGTATCAGCTGAATTGATACCCGTTCCAAGTACTGAATCATATAGTACTGAACCAGGTTCAATTACTTTAACTAGTCAATATTTAAAAGCATTTATTGAAGTTAATACTGGATTTATTGAAGAACAATAATCAATAAGGGGTTGATAATATGGACAATATATTCACTAACGTAGACTTTGGACCCTTATCAAAATATTTAGAAAATGATGATATAACTGATATTTCTTATAGTAATAATGGGCAATTATGGTTAAAGTCTTTATCAAAAGGTGTATATAGAGCAGAAGTTCAAGATGTAACTAATGCAGTTGTAGAAAAATTAGCATTTCAATGTGCAAATATGATGGGAAAAACATTTAATATGGCTCATCCTTTTTTGGATGCTGAAAGTGCAGAACTTCGTTTGAATTTTGTTCATGATTCGATTGCAAGTAATGGAATAGCATTATTATTGCGTAAAACACCAGCTAAGATAAGATTGGTAAAAGAAAAAATATTAGAAGAAAAATATATAACTGAAGGAATACATGATTTCTTACTAAAATGTGTTGAAGGACATAGTAATATTATAGTAAGTGGTGAAACGGGTTCGGGTAAAACTGAGTTTGTTAAATATTTAGCATCTCATACTAAAGCTGATGAAAAGTTAATTACTATAGAAGATACTTTGGAATTACATTTGGATATAATATTTCCTCAAAGGGATATTATTGCAATGAAAATTAATAATATTGCTTCTTATTCTGAAGTGTTAGTAACTTGTATGAGACAAAATCCAAGATGGATATTATTATCTGAAGTTCGTAGTGCAGAAGCAGTATTAGCGGTTAGAAACTCTATTTCATCAGGTCATAATATTATATCAACAATACACTCAGATAAAGCGGAATCAATACCTTCTCGTATGTATAGTTTGATGGAAACAAATATTGATGTAGATCAATTTTTAAAGACTATTCATAGATATGTTCAATTAGGTGTACATGTTAGAGGGTATCAAGATAAAGAAAGTAAAAGATTTATTCGTGAAATATGTGAAGTATGTGAATTTTATATTGATGAAAATAATGTTCCAAAGAGTAATATTATTTATAAGAAAACAATGGGAGGACAGGTGTTTTTATCGAATCCTACAAAATATTTAATAGAACGTTTATCTTCTCAAGGCGTTAATATAGCTGAGGATATCTTTGTTCAAAAAACTGAAAGAAATAATGAAAAGATTGAAGTTATAGATTAGGAAGGGGTATGTTATGGAAATATTTGCAATATTACTTATTTTTGTGTTTATTTTCTTTTATAGACAAAAAGATCAAGGTAATGTATATAAATTTATAGTAAAACAAGTAAGTGATACATATGAAAAATATGCTCCATATACTTATAAACAAATAAGAGAAAAAGTTAAATCACTTGGTTTAGAATACACTACTAAACAATATATTGTTCAAGTAGCATTATTTGCCGGAGGAGCTTTTGTTATATCTTATTTATATTTTTATAATATTATAATAAGTATTGTATATGTAATAATTGCAATATTGATTATTCCTTATATTAGTTATTTAAGATATAAAAAGACATATAGCGAATATATATTTGAACAAATACAAGTATATGCTACTAATACAATAATGGAGTTTGCAGTTACTGATTCTTTTGTTAGAGCATTAGAGGGTGTATATTCTTCTGGAACACTAGAAGATCCATTATTATCTGATGTTAAGCACATGATTGATTTATCTTATCAAAATGGTTCTATAGATGAGTCAATAGAATATATGAATTCAAAATATGATTATTATATTATTAAAAATATGCATCAGTTGTTTTATCAAATAACTAAAGAAGGATCTCTGGATTCCAAAGATGTTATGGATGGCATGTTGACTGATATAGATACTTTAGTTGAAAACGTATATAAAGATAGAATGGACAGGAAAACTTTTCATAAATCATTTTTACAATATGGTGTTATGCTTTACTTATTAGTTATGTTATTGCAATATTTATTAGGAGTAGATGCATATATTAAATTGCTTGATAAGTTTTATATACAAATTTTATTGCATGCTATAGTTATTATAAATAGTTATTTCCTACTTAGCGGGGAAAAATATTATAACGAGAATGTAGGTGCTGAGTAATGGAAATAATATTAATAGGTATTATTGTATTATTTGTAATGCAAAAACAGAAAGTAATACAAGGGAATAAATTTATTCAAGATAATCAAAAATATTTTATGTCTTTAAGAGAAGAGGATTATGAGTTTTTAGCTAAAGCTCAATATGGAATAGATGTAGATATTGAAAAATTATTTTCTATGAGAGTAAGAAATTCTTTCTTAACTATTATAGCAATGGTATTTATGTTTTTAAGTAATTTAACCTTTATTAATGTATTGCTTTGTTTTTTAGCTGGATTCTTTGTATTTAAATCTAGTTATTCAAAAATGAAATCAATATATAAGAGACAATTACATGATATATATTTACAATTACCATATTTATTAAAGAACCTTGAAGTTTTAGCACAACATTATACAATACCAAATGCTTTGGGTAAATCACTTAATTCTGCTCCAGAAGTATTTAAACCCGGATTAAAAGAATTGGTTGAAAAAATCAATCTTGGAGATTCATCTATTGAACCATATATGGGTTTTGCTCAAAGATATCCAGTAAATGATTCAATGAGAATGATGAGGTTGTTATACAGATTAAGTTTAGGGGCACAAGAAAGTAAACATGAACAATTAATTGTGTTTTCTAAATCTGTTTCATCGCTTCAAAATAAAGCTAGAGAAATGAAATATAAAGAAAGACTTGCTAAAATGGAACAAAAGACAATGTTAATGTTAGGAGTAACAGGTGGAGGAGTAATGATTGTATTAATGATATCATTGCTTCAATCAATGAATAGTTAATAAATGTAAATGTTTATTGTATTTGAATAACATATAATATATACTTAAAGTGATATGAAAGGAGGGATTTGAATGAAA
>Ga0265294_10005078_pt1 | contig 16138 bp, 12 predicted proteins | sample MunlanPumphouse3_FD_192504 | JGI IMG/M metagenome (GOLD analysis project Ga0265294, IMG submission 192504) | Groundwater microbial communities from a municipal landfill in Southern Ontario, Canada - Pumphouse #3 | ecosystem: Environmental > Aquatic > Deep subsurface > Groundwater | place...
TATTCCTATTTTTGATACTCATAATGGTGCACTTATTGGGTGATACTTCTCTTTTTTGTAACAATCTAAAAGTAAGCATTTTAACTCAATTTTGCACCATTTATTTTAGATTTTTACATTATATGTTAATTTAAGATGTCTTACTATTGATTTTAACATTTTTTTTGAAATATCCTAAGATCTATTTTATATCTTCAATACTCTTTTAAATAAAAAAGAATAACTTCGTAGAATATTATAAAAAGAACGAAAACTAATTACATATCTTTATTGGTTTTCAATATATACAATGCCAAAATATTATTAAAAATGAACAAAATTTTTAAAGGTTACTTTTTGGGAGCTCTTGCTGCTGCATGTTATGGATTGATTCCCTTGTTTGCAGTCAACTTATACCATGATGGATTTAATGTAGATTCTGTCTTGTTTTACAGATTCTTTGTATCAACAATATTCTTAGGAATATATCTAAAACTAAAGCGAGAAAAATTTCTTTTAAAAAATAAAGAGATCTTACCTGTATGTTTTATGGGATTATTATTTGCAATATCATCCTTTACCCTATTTATAAGTTATAACTACTTAAATATTGGAATAGCATCCACTCTATTATTTGTATATCCAATTATGGTAGCTATGATTAATTTTATATTTTTTAGAGAAAAATTATCTTTTTTCACCATTATTTCTATTCTTTTTGCAGTATTTGGAATATTTTTATTATCAAAAACTAATGATGGAGGTACCATAAGCCTTATTGGTGTTACATTTGTAATAATTTCTGCATTAAGTTATTCTATATATATGATAGCAATTAATAAATCTGAAGTATCAAAGCTCAGCCCCTCTAAATTAACTTTCTACGTACTAATATTTGCCTTAATATTTATATCGTTAAAAATTCTTTTAAATGATAATTTAATTTTACCAAATAGTATAAGCAATTTTGAAAACATTTTAGGATTAGCTGTATTTCCTACCGTAATATCATTTATTTCACTTTCTATGGCTATAAGATTAATAGGTTCAACTTATACAGCTGTTCTAGGAGCTTTGGAACCATTGACTGGAGTTATGGTAGGTATTCTTGCCTTTAATGAAATTATAACCAACAGAATATTAATAGGAATCATACTCGTTTTAATTGCAGTTAGCATTATAATTTTTGATAAAAAATTAATGTCAATTATTGAAAAGAAATTCTTCAATAAACTACACAAACATTATTAGAAAATCAAATATACCTATATAAAAAAAATTCTGTCTTTAAAGACAGAATTTTTTTATATAATAAATTAAAAACTATTTGCTAAGCATAATATATTCTAATCTATCTTGATATAGCATATAAACTATTTTCCTTTTTTATAGAATTTATGTGGTTTAATCATATTTTCTGGCTTAAGCAATTCGTCTAATTCTGCTTTAGTCAATAATTTTTCTTCAAGAACTAGTTCATAAACACTACGATTCTCTTTAAGAGCACGCTGTGCAATTCTAGAAGAATTCTTATATCCTAATGTAGGATTTAAAGCTGTAACAATACCTATGCTGTTCATAATCATATCTTTCATATGTCCAGCATTAACAGTAATACCATCAACACACAAAGTTCTTAATCTTTGTAAACCGTGCATCATCATTCTTATAGAACTAAAAATAGAATGAACAAGAACTGGTTCCATAACATTTAATTGTAATTGTCCAGCCTCAGCTGCAAAAGTTACAGTTAAATCATTACCAATAACTCTAAAACAAATTTGGTTTACAACTTCAGGAATTACAGGATTTACTTTACCTGGCATAATAGAAGATCCAGGTTGCATTGGAGGTAGATTAAGTTCATTCAATCCGCAACGAGGTCCACTAGAAAGCAATCGAAGATCATTACAAATCTTAGATAATTTCACTGCCAGTCTTTTAATAGCAGAAGAATATATTACAGAAGATCCAGCATCAGGAGTAGCTTCTATTAAATTCCCAGCTAATACAAACTCTTCTCCACTAATTAATCTTAGAGCACTAATACACTTAGCAGGATAATCTGGCTCAGAATTGATACCAGTACCAATAGCTGTTGCACCCATATTTACCTCAAGAAATAATTTAGACATTTGATTCAAACGATCAATTTCTTCTTCAAGCGTTGCTGCAAAAGCTTCAAACTCCTGACCAACTGTCATAGGTACAGCATCTTGCAACTGAGTTCTACCCATTTTTAGTACTTCTTTAAACTCAACGCCCTTAGCTCTAAAAGAAGCAACTGTTTTGCTTAATTCAACAACTAAATCTTTATTCATACGAATAAAAGCTAATTTAAAAGAAGTAGGGTAAGCATCATTCGTAGATTGAGAAAGATTTACATGATCATTAGGATGACAATATTTATATTCTCCCTTATTATGACCTAAAATTTCCAAAGCACGATTAGCAACAACTTCATTAATATTCATATTAGTAGAAGTTCCTGCACCACCTTGAATTAAATCAACTGGAAATTGATCTTGCATATCACCATCAATAAGTTCTTCACAAGCCTTTTGAATAGCTTTACCAATATTTTCGGGAAGAATTTCTAATTCCATATTAGCTTTAGCCGCAGCCCATTTTACCATTGCTAAGGCTTTTACATAGTGAGGAAAATGACTAATAGTAATTTCACTAATATTTGAAAAATTTTCTATAGCTCTTAAAGTCTGTACTCCATAATAAGCTTCAGCAGGTACTTCTCTTTCACCTAATAAATCGTGTTCTATACGTGTTTTCATACATTTATTTTTTTTCGTTACAAATAAAATTTATGAAATTTATTGAAAGCGCTTGTAACCGCTTCGCTTCCTCAAAAATTTACCTTAAACATTTATCTTACAGATAAAAGTTTAAACAAATTTATGCCAATTCCATAATATAATAATTTTAATATATTTTACAATCCTTTTATGCTTTAAAAACCCTGATTTAAATAAGAAATATACTAAATAAAAAAACAATACACCACCCTATCTGATTTAAATATCAGTAAAGGATAATGCTACATTAATATTACAAAGGTATAAATAAAACCCATATTAAAACAAATAAACAACAAAAAAAACGTTTGCATTATTTTAAAAAAAATAGCATAAACAATCATCATAATAGAATAATTATTTATACTATTTAAATTCATAAAAAGAACATAAATATAAGAGACTTAGGAAATAGCTTACGAAAAATCATTGTTATAAATTACAAAGCTATCCAAGTTAGAATTTTTATGTTCTACAACACAGTTGGCTCATAAGGGAATATATCCATAATTTGAGTATCCGTAAGCGATACTACTTCACAAGGGATAACATAAGATTCTAAACTTTTATCTAAATTTGCCAAAGCCTTATTTATAGACCCAGCTGCTATTAAATAATATACATTACTCTTTTTCTCTTTTCCAGAAATATCATCTGCATCAATTAAAGCAACTTTCGCCTTATACCATCTATCATCACTTTCATCATTAGAATTAACAATTTCTGTAATATTAGATTTTTTTAAACTTGCAATAATATAACTTCCTGGAATAATTTCTTCCATTTCTGTCATAATCCTACTTTCAGCCTCTGTATAAGAAATAGCATCTAATAAATAAGATTCATTTTTTTTATATTCCTTACCGTCTTCTCCAATTTTCACATATTTAATGTTAACTTCAAACCAAATAGCTTCCATAATATTTTAAATTTTTAAGATAAACCACTAATGTTTCCAAAACCATTATTTGGCATAGGTGGAACTTCCTCTATACCTAGATTAATTTTACCATTTATCTGTTCGTATTTTTGCAGATTATCCTGCAATGCAAGTAACAATCTTTTAGCGTGTTCTGGCACCATAATAACTCTATTCATAACTCTAGCTTTTGGCATATTGGGCATAACTCTTATAAAATCGAATACAAATTCAGATGCAGAATGAGAAATAACTGCTAAATTTGAATAAGTCCCTTCAGCAATTTCAGCGGATAATTCAATATCTAATTCATTATTTTGATTTTTCATTTTACTATTTTTAAAATGAGCCTAAGCTCAAAATTATTATTCTATTTACAATGCTATATTTATACGATCAATACTAATAATAGTATATCGATAATAACAATGCTATATTAATATGAACAATTAATATTTAAAAAAGGTGTTCAGTACTCCCGAACACCTTAATGTATATAATTTAATATAATTTATTTTCTAACAGCATCCATACGGTCTTTATCACTTTTAGAATAAATGATTAAATCTCTGAATTCTCTCATACCAGTTCCAACAGGTATTAAGTGACCACAAATTACATTCTCTTTTAATCCTTCTAATGGATCTACTTTACCTCTAATTGCTGCCTCATTCAAAACTTTAGTAGTTTCCTGGAATGATGCTGCAGACATAAAGCTTGCAGTTTGTAATGAAGCTCTTGTAATACCTTGCAAAACCTGAGAAGATGTAGCAGGAACAGCAGCTCTAGCACTAGCTATTTTCAAATCTCTTCTCTTCAATTGTGAGTTAATATCTCTCAATTGACGTAAAGTTACAATTTGTCCAGCTTTTACTTCATTAGAGTCACCTACATCTGTAATTACTTTCTTAGCAAATAAACTATCATTCTCTTCAGCAAAATCTAATTTATCAACTATTTGATTTTCAAGGAATTTACTATCACCTGAATCATTTATCAATACCTTACGCATCATTTGATGTACAATTATCTCAAAATGCTTATCATTAATCCTTACACCCTGCATACGGTAAACATCTTGTACTTCATTCACGATATACTCTTGAACTTTTATAGGACCCTCTATATGCAATATATCAGCAGGAGTAATAGCACCATCTGAAAGTGGGATACCAGCTCTCACATAATCATTCTCTTGAACTAGTATCTGTTTAGATAAAGAAACTAAATATTTCTTAACCTCACCAGTCTTAGAGGTAACTATAATTTCTCTATTACCACGCTTAATCTTTCCATAAGAAATCTCACCATCAATTTCTGACACTACAGCTGGATTAGATGGGTTACGAGCTTCAAATAATTCTGTAACTCTTGGAAGACCTCCAGTAATATCACCAGCTTTACCAATAGCCCTTGGAATTTTAGCAATTGTCGTACCAGCAGTAATAGGATCGCCTTCTTTTACTACAATATGAGCTCCAACTGGTAAGTTATAACTCTTTATAACTTCCCCATCATCACTCAATATAGTCAAAGCAGGAGCCTTCGTTTTATCTCTAAATTCAGAAATAACTTTTTCAGCAAATCCTGTTGCCTCATCTGATTCCTGCTTATATGTTTCACCTTCAGATAAATTCTCAGATCCAACACGTCCAGCAAACTCAGTAATAATAGAAGCATTAAAGGGATCTAATTCATAAAGTACATCTCCCTTCTTTACTTTTTGTCCATCTTTAACAAATACACGAGTACCATAAGCAATATTATGATTTACAAGAACTATATCTGTTTTTTCGTCAATTATCTTTAATTCAGTAAGACGACCAACTACAACATCACATTTTTCACCATTTTCTTGAACATATTCTACAGAACGTAATTCTTCAAACTTAATATAACCATCGTATTTAGCCTTAAGTGAATTCTTACTCGAAATATTACCAGCAGTACCACCAACATGAAACGTTCTCAATGTTAACTGAGTACCTGGCTCACCAATTGACTGAGCCGCAATTGTACCAACTGCCTCACCTTTCTGAACTAGTACACCAGTTGCAAGATTACGACCATAACATTTAGCACAAACACCATGCTTAGCTTCACAAGTAAGTACTGAACGAACTTCAACTTTTTCAATTGGAGAACCATCAATAATTTCAGCTATATCTTCATTTATTTCCTCACCAGATTTAATAATCAAATCACCTGTATTAGGATGATAGATATCATGTACAGAAACACGACCTAGAATTCTTTCATATAAGGAAGCTACAATTTCTTCATCATTCTTTATAGCAGCAATAGTAACACCTCTTAAAGTTCCACAATCTTCCTCTGTAATAGTAATATCATTCGCAACATCTACAAGTCTACGCGTTAAATATCCAGCATCGGCCGTCTTAAGAGCAGTATCTGCCAAACCTTTACGAGCACCGTGAGTAGAAATAAAATACTCCAGTACAGATAGACCTTCTTTAAAGTTAGCCAAAATAGGATTCTCAATAATCTGACCTCCAGTAGCACCTGATTTTTGAGGTTTTGCCATCAATCCACGCATACCACCTAACTGACGAATTTGTTCTCTAGAACCACGAGCTCCAGAATCAAGCATCATATAAATAGAATTAAATCCTTGATCATCGTTAGCAAGTTGCTTCATAAGAGTATTTGTCAAATCAGCATTAACATGCGTCCAGATATCAATAATTTGATTGTAACGTTCATTGTTTGTAATAACACCCATATTATAGTGCGCCATTACCTCTTCAACTTGGTCATAACCTTCTTTAAGCAATGTTTCTTTTTCCTTAGGAATAATAACATCAGTTAAATTAAAGGATAAACCACCCTCATAAGCTTTACGATAACCCAAATTCTTGATATTATCAAGGAAATCAACGGTTACTTTAACACCACATCGACGACAAATATCCCCAATAATGTTACGTAGAGCTTTCTTCGTAATTAAAGTATTTATATAAGGATAATTCTCTGGGGTAAACTCGTTCATTACAACACGTCCTACTGTTGTTTTGATATTACGAACAACATGAGTACCATCTAGTTCAACATCCTTAGTTTTAACAGTAATTTCTGCATGTATATCTACCGCTTTCTCATTAAGAGCTATGATAACTTCTTCTGGAGAATAAAAATGAATTCCTTCACCTTTAACACCTTTTCTAGGTTTTGTAATATAATATAAACCAAGAACCATATCCTGAGAAGGCACCGTAATAGGAGCCCCATTAGCAGGATTCAATATATTGTGAGAACACAACATTAATATTTGTGTTTCAATAATTGCTTCATTCCCCAAAGGTAAATGAACAGCCATCTGATCACCATCAAAATCGGCGTTAAAACCAGTACAAGCAAGAGGATGCAATCTAATCGCTTTTCCCTCTATTAATTTAGGTTGAAAAGCCTGAATTCCTAAACGGTGAAGTGTAGGAGCACGATTTAACATTATAGGATGACCTTTAAGTACATTCTCTAATATATCCCAAACTACAGGATCTCGTCTATCTACAATCTTTTTAGCACTCTTAACTGTCTTAACAATTCCTCTCTCTATAAGTTTTCTGATTATAAAGGGCATATAAAGTTCGGCTGCCATATCTTTTGGAAGACCACATTCGTGCATTCTTAAATCAGGACCTACTACAATTACAGAACGAGCTGAATAATCCACACGTTTACCAAGTAAATTTTGACGGAAACGACCTTGTTTTCCTTTCAAACTATCTGAAAGAGATTTTAATGGTCTATTATTTTCAATTTTTACTGCATTTGATTTACGTGAGTTATCAAACAAAGAATCTACAGCTTCCTGCAACATTCTCTTTTCATTACGTAGTATAACGTCTGGAGCTTTAATCTCGATAAGACGTTTTAAACGATTATTACGAATAATAACTCTTCTATATAAATCATTTAAATCTGAAGTTGCAAAACGTCCACCATCTAAAGGTACAAGAGGTCTCAATTCAGGCGGTATAACTGCAATAACTTTTACAATCATCCACTCTGGCTTATTAACATCTTTACTTTGACGGAAAGCTTCTACAACCTGAAGACGTTTTAGGGCTTCATTCTTTCTTTGTTGAGAAGTTTCTGTATTAGCTTTATTCCTTAAATCATAAGATAGATTATCCAAATCTAATCTCTCAAGAAGGATCTGAATTGCTTCAGCACCCATCTTAGCAATAAATTTATTTGGATCTTTATTATCTAAAGCCTGATTTCCTTGTGGAAGTTTATCTAGTATATCCAAATATTCTTCTTCGGTTAAAAAATCAAGATAAGAAATATCATCTTCTGCCATTACTCCAGCATTAATAACCACATATCTTTCATAGTATATAATGGAATCTAATTTTTTAGAAGGCAAACCTAATAAATAACCAATTTTATTAGGCAGTGATTTAAAATACCAAATGTGAGCTACTGGAACTACAAGTTGAATGTGTCCCATTCTTTCACGTCTTACTTTCTTCTCGGTTACCTCAACACCACATCTATCACAAACTATTCCTTTGTAACGGATACGTTTATATTTACCACAATGACACTCATAATCTTTAACAGGACCAAATATTCTTTCACAGAATAATCCATCTCGCTCAGGTTTATAAGTACGATAATTTATCGTTTCGGGTTTTAAAACTTCTCCGTATGACTCTTCCAGAATTTCTTCTGGAGAGGCCAAACCGATTGCTATTTTCGTAAAGCTTTTGGGCTTATTCGTTTTATTATCTTTTCTAAATGCCATATTAACTTAGTTCTTAAAATTAAGGCGTATTAAATTAATTTTACACTCAAACCAAGACCTCTCAACTCATGTAATAATACATTGAAAGATTCGGGTAATCCAGGAGTAGGCATAGGTTCACCTTTAACTATGTGTTCATATGTCTTAGTTCTACCAACTACATCATCAGATTTAACTGTCAAAATTTCTTGTAAGACATGAGCAGCTCCAAATGCTTCAAGAGCCCAAACCTCCATCTCTCCAAAACGTTGACCACCAAATTGAGCTTTACCTCCAAGAGGTTGCTGAGTAATAAGTGAATATGGCCCTATTGAACGAGCATGCATCTTATCATCAACCATATGACCTAACTTCAACATATAGGTTACACCTACAGTTGCAGGTTGATCAAATCGTTCACCAGTTCCACCATCGTAAAGGTAAGTTACACCACCTTGAGGTATTCCTGATTTTTCTATATATGATTCAATATCATCTAAAGTAGCACCATCAAAAATAGGAGTAGCAAATGTCATTCCTAATTCTTTTCCAGCCCATCCTAGGACAGCTTCAAATACCTGACCCAAATTCATACGAGATGGTACACCAAGAGGATTCAAACATATATCTACTGGAGTTCCATCAGCTAAGAAAGGCATATCTTCTGTTCTAACAATTCTTGAGACAATACCCTTATTACCATGACGTCCAGCCATTTTATCTCCAATCTGAAGTTTACGTTTTTTAGCAACATAAACTTTTGCAAGTTTTATAATACCATTGGGTAATTCATCACCAACAGTAGCATTATACTTCTTACGTTTAGTTAAACCTTCTATCTCCTTATATTTATAGATATAATTATTTATAAGTTGCTGAATTATATTATTCTTAACCTTATCCGTAGTCCACTTAGTTGAATTAATTTCTACAAAATTCATACTTTGAAGAGTCTTTAAGGTAAATTTAATACCCTTTGGTATTATATCTTCATTAATGTAATTTTTAACTCCTTGAGAAGTTTTTCCATTAACAACTTCAAATAATTTATCTACAAGTAATGTATTTAAATCATTTATCCTACGATCAAATTTATCATCAATCTCTGCTAGTATAGCTTTATTCGTAGATTTGGATTTTCTATCAGAAACAATTCTTTGAAAAAGTTTCTTATTTATAATAACACCTCTTAATGAAGGAGAAGCTTTTAAAGAAGCATCTTTTACATCACCAGCCTTATCTCCAAATATAGCTCTAAGTAATTTTTCCTCAGGACTAGGATCTGTTTCACCCTTAGGAGTAATTTTACCAATAAGTATATCTCCTGGTTTAACATGAGCTCCTACTCTTATTATACCATTTTCGTCAAGATCTTTGGTAGCATCTTCACTTACATTTGGTATATCTGAAGTCAATTCTTCCATCCCTCTCTTTGTCTCTCTTACTTCCAGAGTATACTCAGAAACATGAATAGATGTATATATGTCATATCTTACTACATTTTCAGATATTACAATAGCATCCTCATAATTATATCCCTTCCAAGGCATATAAGCTACCATTAAGTTTCGTCCTAAAGCTAATTCTCCATTTTCAGAACTATAACCCTCTGTAAGAATTTGACCTTTAACAACTCTATCACCCTTTCTAATGGTAGGACGAAGTGTAATGGTCGTACCTTGGTTTGTACGTCTATATTTTGGTAATGGATAATCCTTAAGATTTGAATTAAAACTTACAAATTCTTCTTCTTCTGTCTGATCATATTTAACAACAATATGACGAGCGTCCACAAAATCTATAACTCCAGGACCTTCTGCCATAATTTGAGTTCTAGAATCTTTAACAAGAAAACTCTCCAAACCTGTTCCTACAATAGGAGCTTGAGGTTTGATAATAGGTACAGCTTGACGCATCATATTAGAACCCATCAAAGCACGGTTAGCATCATCATGTTCAAGGAAAGGAATTAATGAAGCTGCTATAGAGGCTATCTGATTAGGTGCAATATCAATTAGCTCAACTTTATCAGGTTCTACAACTGGGAAATCACTATTTTGGCGAGATTTTACTCTCTTATCTAGTATTTGCCCATCATCACCAACTACAGCATTTGCTTGTCCAATAACAATGTTCTCTTCTTCCTCTGCAGAATAATATTTTATATTAGCATTATCCAAATCCACAACCCCATTATTAACATTTCTGTATGGGGTTTCAATGAAACCTAGATTATTGATCTTTGCAAATACACATAATGAGGAAATAAGTCCAATATTAGGACCCTCTGGTGTCTCAATAGGACATAAACGACCGTAATGCGTATAGTGAACATCTCTAACCTCGAATCCTGCTCTATCTCTGGAAAGTCCACCAGGACCTAAAGCAGACATTCTTCTTTTATGTGTTAATTCAGCTAATGGATTAGTTTGATCCATAAACTGAGATAAAGCATTAGTTCCAAAGAATGAATTAATTACTGAAGATAATATCTTCGAATTAATTAAATCTACTGGAGTAAATACTTCATTATCTCTAACATTCATTCTTTCACGTATAGTACGAGACATACGGGCAAGTCCTACACCGAACTGATTACCCAATTGTTCTCCAACTGTACGTACACGTCTATTACTCAAATGGTCAATATCATCAACATCTGTATGAGCATTTAAAAGACGAATTAAATGTTTAATAATTTCAATTATATCTTCTTTAGTTAAAACTCTTATATTAGTATCAGTTGAAAGATTTAATTTTTTGTTTAATTTATATCTACCAACTTCTCCTAAATCATAACGTTTATCTGAAAAAAATAATTTGTCAATTACATCACGAGCCGTTGATTCATCAGGTGGCTCTGCATTTCGTAATTGCCTATAAATATGCATTACAGCTTCCTTTTCAGAATTACAGGGATCTTTCTGTAATGTATTATATATAATAGCGTAATCTGCTAAATTCTGATGTTCTTTATGTATTAGAATTGTCTTAGACCCTGATTCTAGTATAGCCTCAATATGTTCTGGTTCAATAACCGTTTCTCTATCTACTATAACTTCATTTCTTTCTATTGAGACAACTTCACCTGTATCTTCGTCAGCAAAATCTTCTACCCATGTTTTTAGTACACGAGCAGCTACACGTCTGCCAATAACTTTTTTTAACGAAGACTTAGAAACATTTACTTCATCAGCTAAACCAAATATCTCTAATATATCTTTATCACTTTCAAATCCTATTGCTCGTAATAAAGTGGTAACAGGTAGTTTCTTTTTTCTGTCAATATATGCATACATTACATTATTGATATCAGTAGCAAATTCTATCCACGAACCTTTAAAAGGAATAATTCTGGCTGAATATAACTTTGTACCGTTTGTATGAATGCTCTGACCAAAAAACACACCAGGAGATCTATGTAATTGAGAAACAATTACTCTCTCTGCACCGTTAATAACAAAGGTTCCTTTAGGTGTCATATATGGTATATTCCCTAAGAACACATCTTCGATAACTGTATCAAAATCCTCATGCTCAGGATCTGTACAGTATAACTTTAATTTGGCTTTTAAGGGAGCTCCAAAAGTTAAACCTTGTTCTATACACTCGTCTATTGTATAACGAGGAGGATCAACAAAATAATCAATAAACTCTAAAACAAAGTTATTACGAGTGTCTGTTATAGGAAAATTATCCTTAAAAACTTTACATAATCCCTCTTTCTTTCTACTTTCCGGTGTGGTACCCAATTGAATAAAGTCTTGGAATGACTTTAATTGCACTTCAAGAAAGTCTGGATAATCAAAATGACTCTTTGAGCGTGCAAAACTAAATCTTTTATTTGAATTTTTTGAAGACATTTAATAATTTTTTGGAACCTAAACAATAATAACAACAAAATGGTTTAGGGCCACTTCTGACCCTAAACCTACCATAACCCCATCATGGGTCTATAACTTATTTAAGTTCAACCTCAGCTCCAGCTTCAGTTAATTGTGCTTTAAGTTGTTCAGCTTCTTCTTTAGAAACTCCTTCTTTTACAGGACTAGGAGCACCATCTACTACAGCTTTAGCATCTTTTAGTCCAAGACCTGTTAAGTCTTTAATTAATTTTACAACAGCTAACTTAGAAGGTCCAGCAGCTTTGATAATTACATCAAATTCTGTTTGTTCAGCGGCTTCTTCACTAGCACCAGGAGCAGCAACAGCTACAGCAGCAGCAGCAGCAGGTTCAATACCATACTCATCTTTTAAGATGTCAGCTAACTCTTTTACGTCTTTTACAGTTAAATTAACTAGTTCTTCTGCAAGTTTTTTCAAATCTGCCATTTCAATAATATTTAAATTGTTTTTTTACTAAAGATAATTATAATTTATACTCTTTCTTCAAGAGTTTTTAATACACCAGTTACAGTATTCTTACCACTTTCTAAAGAAGATATAAGTTTCTGCATTGGTGATTGAAGCAATGTAATAATATCGCCAAGCAATTCTTCCTTGGACTTAATACTTACAAGTGCTTCTAATTGGTCGTCGCCAATATAAACACATTCCTCAACATAAGCTGACCTTAATATAGGTTTGTCATGTTTAGCACGAAATGCTTTAATAACTTTCGCAGGTGAATTTCCTGTATCAGACAACATGATAGCACTTGATCCAACAATTGAATCAAAAAGCTCTGAATAGTCAGTATCAGTATTTTTTAGAGCTAATTTTAATAAAGTATTTTTTACTTGTATTAATTTAACATCTGACTGAAAACAGGCTTTACGAAGAGCTTGTGTATCTACAGCATCTAACTCCGAAATATCACTAACATATAAAAATTTGCTAGCTTTTATCTGCTCTGTTAAATTGTTTATTATTACTTGTTTTTCTTCCTTCTTCATCTAAAGGTCCTTTTTTAAGGTTAATAAATTAATCAAGTAATGACTTAGGGTCTAATTTAATACCTGCACTCATTGTACTTGATATAGTTACACTCAATATATAGGCACCTTTTGCTGAAGATGGTCTCAATCGATTAATAACATTTAAGAATTCGCATGCGTTTTCTTTTATCTTATCAGCACTGAAACTAATTTTTCCTACTGAAGAGTGTATGATTCCACTTTTATCTACTCTGAAATCAATTTTACCTCTCTTAACCTCTTTTACAGCACTAGCAACATCTTGTGTTACAGTACCACTTTTAGGGTTAGGCATTAATCCGCGTGGACCTAGAATTCTTCCTAGAGCACCTATCTTACCCATGATGGCTGGCATAGTTATAATGATGTCAATATCAGTCCAACCTGATTTTAACTTTTCAATATAGTCATCCAATCCAACATAGTCAGCACCAGCTGCTTTAGCTTCTTCCACCTTATCAGGTGTACATAAAACTAAAACTCTTACATTTTTACCAGTACCGTTAGGCAATGTGACAACACCACGAACCATTTGATTAGCTTTACGTGGGTCTACACCTAGACGAACATCCATGTCAACTGACGCATCAAATTTAGAGAAGGTAATATCCTTTACTAGTTGAGAAGCTTCTTCTATACTATAGATTCTGTCTTTCTCAACTTTTTCTAAAGCTAACTTATTATTTTTTGTCAGTTTACTCATTACATTTGAAGTATTACAAAATTATTTAATAAGGTCTATCACCGTTTACTGTGATTCCCATACTTCTGGCAGTTCCTGCTACCATACTCATAGCTTTTTCAACTTCAAAAGCATTTAGATCTGACATTTTGCCTTCGGCTATATCTCTAACTTGATCCCAACTTATAGAAGCGACTTTGTTACGATTAGATTCAGCAGAACCAGATTTAATTTTAGCAGCTTCCAAAAGCTGAATAGCTACAGGAGGTTGTTTCGTTACAAAATCAAACGACTTGTCATCATAAACCTTAATAATAACCGGAATTACTTTTCCCTTTGATTCCTGTGTTCTCGCATTAAATTGCTTACAGAAGTCCATAATATTGACTCCTTTAGCACCTAACGCGGGACCAACTGGAGGAGAAGGATTTGCTGCTCCGGCTTTAATTTGCAGTTTGATTAGTGCTTCAACTACTTTTGCCATAATTGTTTTTCTATCAATTTAATTATTCTTTTTCTACCTGCATGAAACTTAATTCGAGTGGTGTTCTACGTCCAAAGATCTTAACAATTACCTTTAATCTCTTCTTCTCGTTTGTCACCTCCTCTATCACGCCATTAAATCCGTTGAACGGTCCATCAGTCACCCTTACAGAATCGCCCACGAAATAAGGATTACTTATTTCTTCCGGCTTCTCAGCAAGTTCATCAACCTTGCCAAGTATCCTATTTATTTCTGCCTTACGGACAGGAACAGGATCACCACCTTTTGTATCACCTAAAAAACCTATTACATTCGTCATATCGCGCAATATATGGGGAACCTCTCCAATTAAAGCAGCTTCAATCAAAATATATCCAGGAAAAAAGTTCCTTTCAGAACTTATTTTTTTTCCATTTCTTACATGGAAAACTTTTTCGGTAGGTACTAAAACCTGCGAAACATAATCTTGAAAACCCAAAGCAGTCATTTCTGATTCGATGTACGCTTTGATAGATTTTTCTTTACCACCAATAACACGCAGCACATACCAATTTTTCTTAATTTCAGCCATTTGATTATACAAGATTAATAAAACATACCATAAATAAAACTCATAAGGTGTCTAAACACAAAATCCATAATAAATATTCCTATTGCGATTATGACGGAAGCTATCATCACAACAGTGGTACTACTTATTAATTCCGACCAAGTTGGCCAAGATACCTTATTGACTAATTCATTATATACATTGTCGAAATATGTTTTAATTTTCATAGCAGCAAGTTTAATTCTAAGATTTTCTTATTTAAAGCACGAGAGGAGGGGCTCGAACCCCCGACACCTGGTTTTGGAGACCAGTGCTCTACCAACTGAGCTACTCTCGTAAATTGGCTGACCAATAAAAGTCAGTCAAAATCTGAATCTAATCAGGAAGAATTTCTGTAATCTGTCCAGCACCTACTGTTCTACCACCTTCACGAATAGCAAAACGTAGACCTAATGAACATGCAACAGGAGCTAATAAATTAACCGTAATTGTTACATTATCACCTGGCATTACCATCTCCGTTCCTTCTGGTAAAGTAATTTCACCAGTTACGTCTAATGTACGTAAATAAAACTGAGGTCTATATCTATTATGAAATGGAGTATGACGTCCACCTTCTTCTTTCTTAAGTACGTATACTTCAGCTTTAAATTTACTATGAGGTTTCACAGAACCTGGTTTAGCCATTACCATACCACGTTTGATTTCTTCCTTATTGATACCACGAAGTAATAAACCAACATTATCACCAGCTTCACCATCGTCTAATATCTTACGGAACATCTCAACACCAGTACAAGTAGTTTTCTTACCATCTGCACCAAGACCTATAATCTCCAACTCATCACCAATATGAACAACACCTGTTTCAATACGACCTGTAGCAACTGTACCACGACCAGTAATTGAGAAAATATCTTCAACTGGCATTAAAAATGGTTTTTCATTTTCACGAACTGGTAATTGAATCCATGAATCTACAGCAGTCATTAACTCAATAACTTTGTCTACCCATTTTTGTTCACCATTCAAAGCACCTAATGCT
>Ga0265294_10005080_pt1 | contig 16135 bp, 14 predicted proteins | sample MunlanPumphouse3_FD_192504 | JGI IMG/M metagenome (GOLD analysis project Ga0265294, IMG submission 192504) | Groundwater microbial communities from a municipal landfill in Southern Ontario, Canada - Pumphouse #3 | ecosystem: Environmental > Aquatic > Deep subsurface > Groundwater | place...
TCAATAGAATTAATAACGATTTTATCTTCTCCATATTTTTTAGCTATATCAGAACCAATAATAACATGACTTCCTTCTGTTTCAAAATCTATTGCTTTACCAATATCATGCAATAATCCAGCTCTTTTAGCCATTAATACGTTTTCACCTATTTCTCCAGCCATTATGCCAGCTAAATAAGCAACTTCTTTAGAATGTTGTAATGCATTTTGTCCATAACTAGTTCTAAAATTCAACTTACCTAATATTTCTATTAATTCTGGAGCTACTTTAGAAAGACCTAATTCTAAAATTGCATTGTTTCCATATTCAACAATCTTTTTATTTACATCCTTACATGTTTTATCATATAATTCTTCGATTCTAGCAGGATGAATTCTTCCATCCTTAATTAATGTATCCAATGTTTGTTTTGCTATTTCTCTTCTTAAAGGATCAAAACTAGATAACACAATCGCTTCTGGAGTATCATCTATTATTAAATCAACACCAGTTACAGCTTCAATTGTTCTAATATTTCTACCTTCTCTACCAATTATTCTTCCCTTCATTTCATCATTTGGTAAAGTAACAACTGATACAGTTTGTTCATTAGTTACATCAGATGCATATTTTTGCATAGACTCAACAAGTAAATTTTTAGCGTTTTTGTCTACTTCAAGTTTAGCTTCCACTTCTCTTTCCTTAATATAATTTGCAATTTCTACATCCATTTCTGATTCTACTCTTTTTAAAATTAAATCATGTGCTTGATCTTTAGAATAATTAGCAATTTTTTCTAATAATTCAAGTTGTTGTTTTTTTACTTCTTCCACTTCTACTTCTGTTTTTTGGATATCTTTTTGTTTTTGTGACAAAGCATTGTCTTTTTCATCTAACATCTTATCTCTGTTTTGTAAAGTCTCATCTCTTTTATCAATGTTTTTTTCACGTTGAATCAATCTATCTTCTAGATCTTTTATTTCCAACTTCTTATCTTTTATTTCTTTTTCAACTTCAAGTTTTAATTTGTGATTCTCTTCTTTTGTTTCAAGAATTGAATCTCTTTTTATCCTCTCAGCTTCTTTTTTTGCTTTATCAACAATCTCATCATGTTTTTTTGAAGCAGAATTTACTCTTCTACTATTGTATATAACAACAGAAGTAACACCTACTCCCAATCCAATAACAGAGGTTAAAATGGATAATAATAATGTATCCATATGTTCCTCCATTTTTCTATATAGTTAAATTTATTTATTTTAACTTTATACTTCTATTTTAGTTTTAATATGTAAATATGTCAAGAAAAAAGCGTATATATTATTCGACTACGCTTTTCTTAATCTTAATATTATAATGTTCTCTTATTTTTGCTTCAATTTCATCTTTTAATTCAATATTAGTTTTAAACATAGCTTTAACATTTTCTCTACCTTGTCCTATTTTTTCACCATTATATGAGAACCATGCTCCAGATTTTTCTACCACTCCGATTTCAGAAGCAATATCAACTATTTCACCTTCCCTGCTTATACCTTCACCATACATTATATCTATAGATGCAGTTCTAAAAGGTGGAGCAACTTTATTTTTAACCACTTTAACATTTGTTTTATTTCCTAATATACTATCACCTTGTTTAATTTGCTCACTTCTTCTTATATCGAGTCTTATAGTTGAATAAAACTTTAATGCTCTTCCTCCAGGTGTAACTTCTGGATTACCAAACATTACTCCTACTTTTTCTCTTAATTGATTAATAAAAATTGCAATTGTATTAGTTTTACTTATAGTTCCTGATAATTTTCTCAACGCTTGACTCATTAATCTTGCTTGAAGTCCTACAAATGAATCTCCCATTTCTCCTGCTATTTCTGCTTGTGGAACAAGTGCAGCAACAGAATCAATAACAACTATGCTTATTGCTTCGCTTCTAACTAATGCTTCACATATTTCTAAAGCTTGTTCTCCAGTATCTGGTTGAGACAATAATAATTCATCAATATTTACTCCTAGATTTTTAGCGTATGTAGGATCCAAAGAGTGTTCAGCATCTATAAAAGCTGCTCTTCCTCCTTGTTTTTGAACTTCAGCAATTGCATGTAATGCAAATGTAGTTTTACCACTTGATTCAGGTCCGAATATTTCAATTATTCTTCCTTTAGGAAATCCTCCTACACCAAGTGCAATATCTAATGATAATGAGCCACTAGAACAAACATCTATTTCTCTTCTATTGTTCTCTCCTAATTTCATTATTGCACCTTTTCCAAATTGTTTTTCAATATCTAATAATACTTGATCTAAAACTTTATCTTTGTTTTCTTTTGTCATTTTTCCTCCTATTTGTTACATATATATTTTATAACATATATTTTAAAAAAGCAATAGCAAATTCGAACAAATGTTTGTATATTGTTTTTAAATGTAAACCAAAAATAAAGAACCTTTATAATAAAAGATTCTTTTTGTAATTATTATATAAATATTATTTAATTTTTGATTATTTTTCAAATAAAACTTTCTTATTATTGTAATAATATTCAAATCCTGAATACACAGATAATGCTGTTGCAATTATTAATAGCACATCATTTATACCTATATTCCACAATTCGAAAGGTAAATTATAAAAGAATGTTAATGTTAAAGCTATCATTAATGTTGCTGTTTTTACTTTACCCATCTTTCCTGCTGCAATAACTTTGTTTTTTGATGCCGCTAACATTCTTATTGCATCTACAATAGTATCTCTAGAAATAACAATTACAGGTATTAACGGATTTATTAATCCTTGTGCTGCAAATATTATCAAAACAGAATTAACTAGTATTTTATCTGCTATTGCATCAGTAAACTTACCAAAATCAGTAACTAAATTATTTTTTCTTGCAATATGTCCATCAAGAAAGTCAGTCAATGATGCAACTATAAATATAATTCCAGCTATGATATATTTAGTATCAATAATTATTAAATCATTAACAACAAAAGTTTTAAAATTAACATTTATAGCATAAAACGGAAATAATAATATAATAACTAAAACAATAGATAAAAACAATCTGAACATTGTGATTTTATTTGGCAAATTCATTTTCATATATACTCCTTAATTTAAATACACGAAATTTGTATTATTATCATCTTTATTTTTTATAATTATATATCCAACTACAGCACCTACTAATAAAATAAAAATCAATACTAATAACCATATTTTTTTATTTTGTTTTTTAACTTCTTTAGTATATGGAGAAATCACTTTTTTTTCTTCAACACAGTTATTATTTAATTCTCCAACAGTTATTTTGCATGTGTAATCAAATACAAACTCATCAAATTCTTTTAAAATATCTTCTACATCTAAATTTAAATATTTAGAATATATACTTATATAATCTTTTAACTCATATATATCTTTAAATATATCTTTAATTCCTTGTTCAATTGCTTCAATTTTGTTTACTTCTATTTTAATGTCTTCTGAAACTTCTTCTATTGATAATCCTGTATTTTCTCTTGTTGTTTTAAGTTTCTCGCCTATTTCTTTCAATTGAAATCGATCCTTTCTATAAAAAATAACTAGCATCCTATAAGCCATGTTCTGTACTCAAAAGAGTAGCAAACATTTATCTATGCTTTCGCATCTTTTAATCAGTTTCCTTATAAAAGTTCCCCTACCATAATTTGGGTTTCTCACTTGTGGGGTTTACCCGTTTCACTTCATTTATTTCTAAATGAATTCGTCACTGTTGCACTTTATATCAAATTATTCATATCAAAGACTTAGAATAATTTAATGCCGTTAGCTCTCGCTACCATAGGTTATTTTTTCCCTATGCACAAACATTACTACCTTAACGATAGTGTGAGCATGGACTTTCCTCTACATATAAATATGCAGCGTTTGCTCGGATGCTAGAATTTAATCATTATCCTTAAAAACTATTTTTTCAAGTTGAGATATTCTTTTTAAAAGATCAACATTAGTAATTTCTTTACCATTACCTTCTTTTAAAATTTCTAATTTATCTTTATAATTTCTTAACTCTTGTTTTAATTCTAGACTTTCTTCAATTAAATCTTTGTTTTCACCTTCTAATTTTTTAATTAGTGAAATAAATTTGGTGTAATCGCTAATAACCATATCAAGAAATTTATCTACTTCTTGAGCTCTATATCCTCTAGCGTCAATTTTAAATTCCTTTTCAAGTATATCTTGTGGTGTTAATGATATTTCATCAAATAACATAATCGATTCACCTCTAGTTAATTTTCTCAAAAAACTATACTTTTGTCAACAGCATAAAAAGTTTATATATTGGAATTTATTTTCATTTGTTGTATAATTGCAATAGGTGATAAAGATGAGATATCCAAACAAAATTAATAAAACAATATGTAATAACAAAATTTCTCATTCTAACAGAGGTTTATCGCTAGAAAGTGATTTAAATATAACAAATGAATATTATAGAGATAATAAAATAGCAATAGTATATAAGAAACCAACTCCAGTAAGATGTGTAGAAACAGAATGTATTGGTAAAAAAACTATAATAAAAAAAGCTTTTTATGAAATGCCATCTACAACAGATTATAATGGTGTTTATAAAGGTTACTATATAGATTTTGAAGCTAAAGAAGTAAGAACAAAAGCTTTTTCTTTAACAAACATACACGAACATCAATTAAAACATTTATTTGATGTTAGAGAACAAGGTGGAATAGCATTTATAATAGTAAGATTTTCAAAAATAGATGAAACGTATATGTTAGATAGTAAAGTTTTAAATAATATTATTAAAAATGGGGAAAAATCAATTTCTTTAGATTATTTTAAAAAAAATGGATGTTTAGTAAAAACTAATTATCATCCAAGATTAGATTATATAAATTCTATTAACATGCTGTATTTTGGAGGAAAAAATGAACATAAAAAAAATATTGAATAAAATCAAAGAAAATATATTTTTAACAGTATTACCTATTGTCTTACTTAGTTTAATATATGGAATAATAATAATTGGTATTTTAAAAAGTATCATAATAGCAACATCAATAATGTTAATTCCTACAGTTATATTTCTAGGAGGAAAAATAATGAAAAAAAGAAGTAAAAAAGTTAAAATTGAAAAAAATAAAAAAAATAGCAAAAATAAGTTTAATAAAATAATTAACATTATATTAAATATAATACTTATAGGAATTATTACATGTATATTAGGTGGTACTGCATTTGCAATATATATTGTAAAAGATTCACCAGATTTTGATCCTGATAATTTATACAAAAAAGAAGCAAGTACAGTATATGATTCAGATGGGGAGTTAATAGCAAAATTAGGTTTAGAAATAAGAGAAATAATAACTTATGATGATATTCCTCAAGTTTTAATTGATGCAATAATTGCAACAGAAGATTCTAGATATTATCAACATAATGGATTTGATTTTCCAAGATTTTTAAAAGCTTCAATAGGACAAGTGTTAGGGAAACCGGCAGGCGGAGCATCAACAATATCTATGCAAGTAGTAAGAAATAATTTTACTGATACTGCTGTTTCAATAAAAAGAAAATTTACTGATATTTACTTAGCAATATTTAAATTAGAAAAAAGATATTCTAAAGAAGAAATATTTGAATTCTATGTTAATGCTCCATTCTTAGGAGCACGTTCTTATGGAATTGCAGAAGCATGTAGAAGCTATTTTGGAAAAGAATTAAAGGATATAAACTTATCAGAAGCCGCTTTAATTGCAGGATTATTTCAAGCACCATCTGCATATGATCCTTATATAAATCCTGAGAGAGCATATTCAAGAAGAGCAATTGTATTAAATTTAATGGTTAGACACGGATATATAAGTGATGAACAAAGAGATATAGCAAATGGTATAGCTATAAAAGATATGCTTGTTGGACAAGGAAGCAGACAAAATCCTTATCAATCATTTATTGACACAGTTGTAACTGAAGTTGAAAATAAAACAGGGAAAAATCCTTATGTTACACCAATGGAAATATATACTACTATGGATAAAACAAGACAGAATTATATTAATAGTGTTTTAGATGGAACAAAATGGAAATGGGAAAATGATATTGTACAAGCTGGAATAGCAATTACAAATGTTAAAACTGGGGAACTTGTTGCTATAGGTGGAGGAAGAAATTTAGTTGGTGAAAGAGTATTTAATTTTGCAACAATGATTAAAAAGCAACCCGGTTCTACAGCAAAACCAATATATGATTATGGTCCTGGTATAGAATATGAAAATTGGTCTACATATACAACATTTTTAGATGCTCCACCAGCACAATATTCAAACGGAATACAAATTAAAAACTGGGATGGGAAATATCAAGGTTTATTAACTCTAAGAGAATCATTAGGATTATCTAGAAACATTCCAGCATTAAAAGCTTTTAAAGCAATAGATAACAAGAATATATTAGATTTTGCTACTAAATTAGGTATGCATCCAGAAATTGAAGGTGGAAAGGTTCACGAAGGACATGCTCTAGGATCATATAATGGTACTAATCCACTTGAAATGGCAGCTGCTTATGCTGCATTTGGTAATAATGGTTATTATATTGAACCTTATTCATTTACTAAGATTATATATAAAGAAACTGGGGAAATATTTGAATTTAATCCAACAAAAGTAAAAGCAATGTCTGACTATACCGCATATATAATATCTAATTCATTAGTTTGGTCTGTTAATTCAGGTTTAGCTAGCGGTATGAGAGTTAGTGGATATCAAGTTGCTGCTAAAACAGGAACTACTGATTTTGGAATTGACGCAATAAAAGCATTTAATTTACCAAGCAACGCTGTTAATGACTTATGGACAGTTGCTTATACAAGTGATTATTCAATGGCATTATGGTATGGTTACGATAAAATAGATAAAAATTATATAAGCAAAGCTAATGTTACATCAACGATAAAAAATAGATTATCAAGACAAATATTTGCAGAAATGATAAAGGGTTCTTCTAAAAATTTCTCTATACCAAAAAGTGTTTCTTCTGTTGCAATAGAAAAATATACAATACCCGCTAAATTACCTAGTCAGTACACACCAGCAGAAATGATATCAACGGAATATTTTATAAGAGGAACAGAACCTACAACTGTATCTACAAGATATAAACAACTAAATAACACTACAAACTTAATATTAACTGAAAATACATCAACTGTTACATTAAATTGGGATGCAGTTCCTGTACCAACAGAATACACACTAGAACATTTAGAAAACTATTTCCAAAATCATTATGGAACTGATTGGGAAGATTATTTACAAGAACAACTAGAAATAAATTCTACAGAATTAGGTGTATTAGGTTATGATATTTATTATAAAAATGATGATAATATTGAAGTGTATTTAACTACAACTACTGATACTACATTAACAATAAATAAACCAGAAGAATATGGAGAAATAACATATATAATTAAAACAGCTTGGTCTATATTCAAAGATAATAATTCAGAAGGTATTGGAGTTGTTTATGAACATGAAGAACCTGATGTAGTTACGATATCTGTAAACAATCCAAATAATATTCTTACAGTTGGAACACCATATATTGAATATTCAGTTATAGTATACATAAATGGTATTGCAACATCTATTACACCAAGTGATAAAACAATTACTAACATAGAAACGGATTTGCCAGTTCAAGAAAGTAATTTCACAAATACTGTCGGAACATACTCAGTTAAATATACAATATCACACGAAAACATATTATATTATGCTTATAGAACAGTAACAGTTAACAATCCAATTGAAGGTTAAAAAAAGAGTACTATTGTTGTGAACCATTAAAAGTTCACTTCAATTAACTCTTTTTTTCATATATACATATATCTTTTAATTCACATTCACTACATTTAGGTTTTCTAGCAGTACATATTTGTCTTCCAAAAGATATTAACTGCAAATGTAATTTGTTTAATTTGCTTTCTGAAAATACTGTTACTAGTTTTTTTTCTACAATATAAGCATTATCCTTATCATTTGCAATGCCTAATCTTTTAGATATTCTCAATATATGAGTATCTACAGGCATACAAGATTTATTATATAGTTGAGCCATTACTACATTTGCTACTTTTCTACCTACCCCATCTAATTTAATTAAATCTTTCATATTATTAGGAATAATGTAATTATTATCAATAATCTTATTAGCTATATTTTTAATATATATGGACTTTTTTCTATACATACCTAATGGTTTTAATATTTGTTCTAAATCACTAATCTTTGCAAAAGCTAGACTATTAATATCATATTTTTCAAACAATACTTTAATAACCTTATTAACTTTAACATCAGTACATTGAGCACTTAATACAACAGCTATTAAAAATTCAAATGAATTATTACTATTTAATTGTGGTTTAGGATCAGGATATAATTTATCTAAATAATTAATAACTTTATTCATTATTATTTAACCAATCATAATCAGGAACATCAACATTTTCTTCTTTATTGGTTTTATATTCTTTTTTACTTTTTAACACTTGATCTTTACTCTTAATACCTTTTTTACTCCATTCAAATAATATTTTATCAATATATCTAAAATTTGTTACACCAGAGAAAACAGCTTCCTTTAATGCTTCTAATATTAATTCTTCACTATACCCATTACTTATCCATCCACTTATCAATTCATATTCAATCGGAGACATTATTCTTCCTAATTCTTTTTCAAATAATGAATATACATTACTTTTTTCATTTTTATCTTCATTATCAATAAAATTAATAAATATTTTACTAAATAAAGAATCTAAAAATATATATTCTTCTAATTTACTTTCACTATTTTTATCTAACTTAATTTCTAATAATCCCTTATTTTTTAAATCACTAATACATGTCATTACATCTTTTTTATCTATATTCATTTCTTCAGATATTTTTTTATAATCACATATTAAAGGTTGTTCTTTATTTATTAAATATATTAGTATTATTAACTCCTTATCTGATACACCTAATAATGAATAATTAGTAAACAAATAAGATGGAACAACATAATTTTTTATTTTTAATAAATCCATAAATTTCTTATTCATATATCCTCCTTAATAATTATTCATTATATAATTCTTTAAGTCTTCTTTTTTATTTAATATATTACCACATAATATTTCTTTTTCAAGTGATTTATACACTTCTTTTAAGATGCCATTTGGACTTATATTAAGCAAATTACATATTTCATCGGCTGATATACAAATATCCCTCTTTGACCTTATAGGGAGCTTCTTTTCAGCTCTTATAAGTATCTTCCTATTAATATTCAATATGTCTGCAGCTATTTGACAAACATATAATCCATAATTGTACAAATCTACATTATCAATACTTTTCTTATTAACTATATTATTAATATTATTAATACATTCTTTCTCATTATTAGAAAATGGATATATATTAACAATATTTAATTGAGACAACATGCCTAATATATCTCCAGTAATAATCATTTTATTTAAATTACTTAATTCTAAGTACTTATCTAAACCTAGATCAATAATCATCTTAATGCCATAATCAGCATTATTACATACTAATATCTTTATTAATTCATCCTTTTTTCTATCATAAGATAAATTTAAAATATATTTAGCATTATTTTTTATACCAGCAATAACTGATTCATCTAATTTAAAGTTTAATTTAGTAGCAAACCTAACTGCTCTTAACATTCTCAATGGATCTTCTTCAAACTTCTTATTTACATCTCCAACTACTTTAATAACTCTATTTTTTATATCTTCTTTACCATTTAATATATCTATTAAATCTCCATCACTATTCATACATAAAGTATTAACTGTGAAATCTCTTCTTCTTATATCTTCTTCGAAATCATCAGTATATTCTATTTCAATAGGTTTTCTATTTTCATATCTTATTTCTTTTCTAAATGTAGTTATTTCAAATCTAATACCTTTGTATAATAAAGTAACTGATCCATATTTTTCTTTAGGTAATATAGCATCAGGAAATACATTTAATAAATCTTTAGGTTTCGCATTAGTACATATATCAACATCACTAGATTTTCTTTTAATAAAACAATCTCTAACAAATCCACCTACAATATATGCTTTAAAACCACTAGATTCGAGTTTTTTTAACAATTCTAAACTTCTTTTAAGCATAACTCACCATAATGATTATACCAAAAACAAGACATAAAAAAAAGATAAAGCATAAGCTTTATCTTTTATGTTAGTTTACAGCTTCTTTAAGCTTGCTTCCAACTTTAAATGAAACAGCATTTCTTGCAGCAATCTTAACAGGTGCTCCTGTTTGTGGGTTACGAGCTGTACGAGCTTCTCTTCTCTTAGAAGCGAAAGTTCCAAATCCAACAAGAGTTACTTTCTTGTGTGTTTTTAGTCCTTTTGTTACCCCTTCCATGAATGCATCTAGTGCACGAGCTGAGTCAGCTTTTGTTAAACCTGTTTTTTCTGCCATGAATTCAACTAATTCTGCTTTTGACATAATATTACCTCCTACCCTTTCTTAAGCATAAACTATCTATGCTCATATTTATAAAATACCATCTTTAGCATATAAAATCAAGCGTTTTTGCCTTTTTTTTATAAAAAAGTAATAATAATCACATTTTATACATCATATTACATAAATGTATATAAAAATCAAATAAAATATATATTTAATATATTATTTGATATAATATAATTGGTGATAATATGATTATAAAAGACAACATATTTAGATCTTATGATATAAGAGGAATATATAATGATGGAATAGATGGTGATTTTGCATATTTATTAGGTTTAACATTTGGAAATATTATTAAAAATCAAAATAAAAATAAAACAATAGTTGGACACGATAATAGGAGTTCATCTCCATTATTACATGAAAAACTAATTAAAGGATTAATTGATTCAGGAATAAACGTAATAAATATAGGACTAGTAACTACACCTATGTATTATTTTTCTTGGAAATTATTCAATATAGATTCAGGAATAATGATAACAGCTTCTCATAATCCAAAAGAATATAATGGATTTAAAATATCATTAAATGGTATACATAATGCTTATGGTAAACAAATTCAAGAAATAAAAGAAGAAATGAAAAAAGAACAAAGTACTAGCAAAAATAAGGGAATTATATATAATAAAAATATAAATAATGATTATATAAATTTCATTACTAAAGATATAAAATTAAATAAAAAAATAAAAGTAGTAATAGATTCAGGAAATGGAACTTCATCTGTAATAGTAAATGATATATTTAGAAAACTAAATACTGAATACATACCAATATTTACAGATTCAAATCCTGAATTTCCAAATCACCATCCAGATCCAAGCGTTCCAAATAACTTAAAACACTTAAGTCAAAAAGTTATACAAACAAAAGCTGATGTAGGTTTCGCATTCGATGGAGATGCAGATAGAATTGGTATGGTAGATCAAAATGGTAATGTAATTCCAGTAGACCATATAATGATAATAATAATAAGAAATATAATTAATAATTTAAAAGATAAAAGAATACTATATGATGTAAAATGTTCAAAAAGTTTAAAAGATGAAATAATTAAACTTGGTGGTATACCTATTGAAAATAGAACAGGAAATTCTTATCAGAGAGCTAAAATATACGAGGAAAACATATTATTTGGTGGAGAATTATCAGGACATATATTTTTTAATGATAAATTCCCTGGATATGATGATGGAATCTATGTATCATTAAGATTAATTGAAATAATATCTAATACAAATATGAAAACTAGTGATTTGCTAAATGGAATTAATAAATATTACTCTACACCAGAAATAAAAGTAGCAACAAATGAAATTAGAAAATTTGAGATAGTAGAAGAAATTAAAAAATACTGCATACAAAAACAATATCAATATTTAGATATAGATGGTTGTAAAGCAATATTTGATGATGGTTTTGCCCTAGTAAGAGCATCAAATACAGGACCCGATTTAACACTTAGATTTGAAGCTAAGACAGAACAAAGATTAAATGATATAAAAAATGAATTTGAAAGCAAAATAAAAGAGATGTTAAATTAACATCTCTATTTTTCTCCCCTATTCTTAAAAACCATTACTATAGGTGTTCCTTCAAAATCAATAGACTCCCTTATTTTATTTTCTATATATCTTTCATATGAGAAGTGTATTAATTTTTTATCATTAACCTGAAATAAAAACTTAGGTGGTTTATTTTCAATTTGATTTACATAGTATATTTTTAATCTTCTACCTTTATAAGATGGTGGAGAATTAAGTGCCAAAGCATCAACAATAATATTATTTATAGTACTAGTCTTTACTTCCTTATTCCAGTTATCATAAACCTTTATAACTTCAGGCATTAAAGTACCCACTCTTTTTTTAGTTAATGCTGATAAAAATACTATTGGAGCATATTCAACAAAAGGGAAATGATTTCTTAATTCTTTTTTAAAGGTAATCATATCTTTTTTAGCTTTATCCCATTTATTTACTACTAATACAACAGCTCTACCACTTTCAATTGCATAACCAGCTACATGTTTATCAACTTCAATTATACCTTCTTCAGCATTAATAACTACTAAACAAACATCACTTCTATCAATAGCTTTTAAAGATCTTAATATGCTATATCTTTCTATATTTTCATATACTTTTCCTTGCTTTTTAATGCCAGCAGTATCTATAACTACAAACTTTCTATTATTATATTCAAATGGTGTATCAATAGAATCTCTAGTAGTTCCAGATATTTCAGAAACAATAGATCTTTCTTCGTTTAATATACAATTAACCAAACTACTTTTTCCAACATTAGGTCTTCCAATAACACAAAATTTTAATACATCCTCTTCATATAGTGTTTCATTATTATAATCAAAATTACTAACAACTTCATCTAACAATTCATATATACCAACATTATGTTCTGAACTTACATACATATTTTTTTCAAAACCCAATTCATAAAAATCATACATATTTTCTTTAGATTCTTTATTGTCAAATTTATTAACTAAAACTATTATATTTTTATTATTTTTTCTAAGAATATCTCTAATTAATATGTCTTCAGAAGTAACTCCATCTTTTCCATCAACAACAAACAATATTAAATCAGCTTCATCAATTGCTAATTGAGCTTGTAATCTTATATCTTCATTAAAAACATCTTTATTCAAAGTAATACCACCAGTATCAATTAAATGGAATTTAATTCCTTTGTGTTCAGCCATTCCATATATTCTATCTCTAGTTACTCCAGGTGTATCTTCTATTATTGATATTCTTTTACCAACCAGTTTATTAAACAAAGTAGATTTGCCTACATTAGGTCTTCCAATTAAAGCCACTACGGGAATTTTCATAATACACCTCCAGAATCATTAGAATTATAACATAAAAAAAGAAAAAGATGAACTTAGTCATCTATAAAATCTAAATATTTTTCAATACAAGAATGTACTTCCTTTTTACCATCTTTAGTAATAATTGAAAACAATATTACATCATCTTTAGAATCTAAATTAAGAGTATTAGTAATTATCTTTCTTTGTTTATCCTTTTGATTAACAGATAACTTATCAGACTTAGTAGCTATTACTCTAACTTTATGTTTATAATATTTTAAAAAGTTATACATTAAAACATCATCTTCAGAAGGTTTATGCCTTGAGTCTACAAGCATAAATACTTCTTTTAAACATTTTCTGTTTTCCAAATAATCTTCTATCATTTTACCAAATTTCAATTGTTTAACTTTATTAACACTAGCATAACCATATCCAGGAACATCAACAATATAAAAATCTTTATTTATTAAATAAAAATTTAAAGTTTGAGTCTTACCTGGTTTACTAGATACTCTAGCAAAATTTTTTCTATTTGTTAAAGTATTAACAAAACTACTTTTGCCAACATTAGAACGTCCAACTACAAGAAATTCAGGCAAAGTATCACTTGGATATTGACTTTGTCTTATGGCAACCGATGGTAACTCAACACTAGTAATTTTCATAATATCACCATATAAATTATAACAAAACATAATTTTATTTGCAAATTATTGCTTTTGTGATTCTTTATACTCCTTACATATATTGTCTAAACTATTTATTATTTCTTCAGCATTGTCAAAACTATCTAATTTAATGCCGCTAGCTAACTTATGGCCACCACCACCATATTTACTTGCAACTTCATTAATAACAGGTCCTCTTGATCTAATAGATACTCTAACTAAATCTTGTTTAATATCTTCAGAAAAAGTTGCCCAAGCTATTAATTCATCAACATAAGTGAAATTATTTACCATATTACCTGCACTTGCTGCATCAACACCATATTGTTTAATCATTTCATCAGTAATAAGTATATAACCAAATCCATTTTCAGTTATTTTCATATTTTGAGATATAAATCCTTGCAATTTAAGCTCACTAATATTTCTCATATATAAACTAGAATAAAGCTCAGAAATATTTATATTATACTTTTCAATAATATCTGCTACTATTCTTAAAGTATATGGACTAGAATAATCAAATAAAAATCTATTTGTATCAGCAATAATACCTATAAATAATCTCTCAGCAGCAAATTTATTTAACTTAAGTTTACTATTATCACATAATTGATATATCATTTGACAAGCACTTGAAGCTTTATCATCTATCCACTCACATTCACCAAAAACCTCATCAAAAGGATGATGATCTATTTTCATTATAACAGGAAAAAAATCAATAGATTCAATATCAATCCTTTTTTTAATTGGTGTATCTAATACAATCAATAAAGATTGTTTATATATTTCAGAATCAACTTTATCTAGTTCGCCAATAAATCTAAATCTAGCAGAACCAGAACCAACTGCATATACTTTCTTATTAGGAAAAGTATTTAATATAATTTCTTTTAAAGCAACTTGTGAACCGTATGCATCTGGATCAACACCAACATGTCTTGCTATAACAATACTATCGTATTTTTTAATTAACTTATATATTTCTTTATACATTTTATAACCTTTCTATTAATTGAAATGTTTCTTTAGCAATCATTAATTCTTCATCAGTAGGTATTACATAGCATATTACTTTTGAATTATCACTAGATATTTTTTTAACTTCCCCTACTGTTTCATTTGCAGATTCATCAATAAATATATCTAAACATTTTAATCTTTCTATTATATCCTTTCTTATCTTTGGTGTCATTTCACCAATACCTGCCGAAAAAGCAATTACATCTGCTTTATCTAACAAAGTATAATAATAAGAAATATAAGATACAATTCTTTCAACAAACATCTTCTCTGCTAAAATACATCTTTCATTATTATTTTTAATACCATTAATAATATCTCTAGAATCAGAACTAATACCACTAATTCCTAAAAAACCACTTTTATTATTTAAATCATACATAACTTCATCTAAAGATTTATCAGTGCACTTCATAATATAAGGTATAATAGTTGGATCTATGTCTCCACATCTAGTACCCATCATAACACCAGATAATGGAGTAAAACCTAATGAGTTAGCTATACTCTTTTTATCTTTAATTGCAGATATACTTACACCATTTCCAAGATGACAAGTTATAATTTTTAGATTATCATTACCAACTATTTCACAAATCTTATCAGCTAAATACTCATGACTTATTCCATGAAATCCATATTTTCTTATTTTATATTTCTCATACCATTCATAAGGTAATGGATATACATGTTGTTCTTGAGGTATAGTTTGATGATAAGCAGTGTCAAATACTGCCACATTCTTAGAATCAGGCAATATACCTTTAACCACTTTTATCCCTAGTAGGTTAGCCGGATTATGAAGAGGAGCTAAAGTATTAAAAGATTCAATATCTTCTACTACTTTATTATCAACTAAAACAGAACAATTATACTTATCTGCACCTTGAACTACTCTATGACCTATCCCTTCAATCTCGTCATAACTATTTATAATATTTCTATCTATTAATTCTTTTAAAAACATATTTAAAGCATCAGAATGATCTTTTAAAATAACCTCCGAAACAATTTTTTCATCTTT
>Ga0265294_10005081_pt1 | contig 16135 bp, 8 predicted proteins | sample MunlanPumphouse3_FD_192504 | JGI IMG/M metagenome (GOLD analysis project Ga0265294, IMG submission 192504) | Groundwater microbial communities from a municipal landfill in Southern Ontario, Canada - Pumphouse #3 | ecosystem: Environmental > Aquatic > Deep subsurface > Groundwater | place...
TGGTGATCATTAAAACCAAGAAGGGTTATTCTCCTTATACCGCTACAATCTCTATGAATCCCACCACAAAGCAATTCTCTCTTAGCAAAGGTTTTGACCTTAAGAAAGAGAGGGGGGTTATAAACGTTAATGCCGAGTATGCTCATGCTTTTTCAAATCCCGTGTCTCCATACACTACCTATTACAGAAACGGTTACAGCCTTAACTACTCCAACACGTTTAACAGGGAGTCAAAACCGTTGCAACTCAATATCAATGTGGGCGGAACAATAGGCAGGCAGGACGCAAAACAGGATCCGGATGTATATAAGGATACCTGGTCTTCCTCTGCCGATAATGCCTTGAGAATGGGTGTAAGTGCCAACTGGCTTATAAACAGTAAATGGATTACCGCTTTAAACTTTGGTCTATCCGGAAGTTACAAGGATGATATCTCAAAATCCCAATCCTACAACTCTTTTGCGACAATAAAACCCGCTGTCAACTCTTTGATAACAGGTTACTATGAGTCCAACTACCTGCCTGCACAATTCTATAATTTACAAATTCTGGACAGTAAGGGACTCAATTTGAGTGCAGATTTAAAAGCAAATCTTAACCAGAAATTCGGCGAAGTTCTAAACAAAATCAAGGTTGGAGCGGGCTGGTCAATTAGTGGTAATATAGGTAAGGGAGAAGACTATGCAGATAATCTCTACCCTGATGGTTACAGGCCGAGGCCTTATACCGACATCCCATTCCTGCACAATATAAATGCTTACCTTGAAGACAATGTTGTTATACCTATCGGGAAAACCTCTCTTTCTCTTATCGGCGGAGTAAGGATGGATGCCAATTTCATTAAAGATATGGTCTATGATAATGCCATATCTCTTTCTCCAAGGTTCAACGCAAAATACACCCTGGTTGATAAGAGAGCCTATGAAGGTGACTTTCTGCAGAGTCTGAGTATCAGGGGTGGTTGGGGAATTCTTGAGAAGATTCCTGCACTTTCTGTTCTCTATCCAATGGACAAATACAGAGACATTAGGGTTTACTCCAAGAACTACGGATCTCAGAATGACTACTTTTATGTAGCCAACACATATGTGTTCCGCGATTTTTTCAACCCCGATCTTGAATGGTCCCGCAGCCGCAATATTGAGCTGGGTATAGACGGAAAAATGGGAGGTATAGGCTTCTCGCTGGTTTATTACAATAACAAGGCACAAAATCCTTACCAGCAAGAGACCACATATGTTCCCTACGCTTATTCCAAAACTGACGAGAATTACACTGTGCCAAACAATCCTCAGTTCAGGATTGACAACATTACGGGAGATATCTTTGTTAGGGATCTGGACAATCCTTCCCTCGGAGAGGCGTTAATACCCAAGTCTGTAACTGATACAATGTTCGTGCAGGAAATTATGCAGTCAAACGGAGAACCCAGCACAAGACAGGGGATTGAACTCTCTCTTGATTTTGGTAAGATAGAGGCTATCAGGACCTCTTTCCGCTTTGATGCCAGATATTCTTTCTCAAAAAATATTTATGAGAGATTATACCCCACCACTTTCTCTAACGATCCTCATACAACCCTTCCATCAAATCTTGGCCGCTCTTTTGAATATGTGGGCTTTTATGTAGGACAGACCAGTAATTACATCACTTACAATGGCTCCAGGAGTGATGGGATGAGTGCAAATCTCACCGCCACCACCCACATCCCGGAAATTCGTATGAATGTGTCTCTGAGATTGGAGGGAACCCTCTTTGCCCGGTCACGCAATCTTACCTATTATAACGGGAAAGAGTGGGCCTTTCTGGTTGATGAAAATGGCAACAGAGTTCAGGGAAGTGTATATGACTATAAAGAGTATTACTCCGGAGTATGGCCTGTTGCATATATGACTTTTGACCAGGTTGTAAAACCCTTTACATCCGTAGAGGCAGCAAATCCCAGCTTTGCAGATCTTATAGGCCATTCCAATACTATTTATAATTTTGTTCAGGATGGTAACGGTGCTTATTTCATGGCTAATATCAGCCTTACAAAGGAGATTGGTGATCTTGCCTCAATATCTTTTTATGTAAACAACTTTACCAAGAGTAATCCTTACATAGAAAGCTGGGCAACCGGTGTAAAGAGTTCAAGGAATATTGACTTTTCATACGGAGCAACTCTCAGAATTAAATTTTAATCCCAAGGAATTATGAAAAGAGTTTTATATATATCAGTTATAGCTGTTGCGGCATTATTGACCTCTTGCCAGAACAAACTGCAGCAGCTTTTGGATGAGAATCCCTTTTTGGAGGGATCGCGCAAGTTGAATATTACCCTTGTTTATCCCGAAGGATTTGAAAGCGAACTTAAGGCCGGGGCACAGATTACAATCACAAATCCCAGCAACGGAGCTGTTTACAATCTGGAATCAGATAATCAGGGGAAAGCTACGGTTGAGCTACAATATGGATTCTACAGGCTTTCTGTTTTTGATAAAGGAACTCCGGTATCCGGAGCAATCCCGATGTTCAACAGAAGTATAGACCAGGTAAGGCTTACCGATACACTTGTGGGTTCTCTGAATCTCAATGTGGAACTGACGCTCTCCTATGCAGGACAGCTTATTATTAAGGAGCTGTACTACAGAGGCTGCACCGGTACTGACGGTAAAACCTTCCAGTATGACAAATACTTTACAATCTATAACAACAGTGACGAGGTTGCCTACCTTGACAGTGTTTGCTTTGGAGCCGTAGCACCCTACAATGCTCCAACCAAACAGCATGCATGGAGCTATGTGGGCAGTGACGGTCAAACAGTTATAATGGACACTGTGCCGATTATTGAAGCAGTATGGCAGTTCCCGGGAACAGGTAAAAGTCATCCGCTGCAACCCGGAGAGGAGGCTGTTGTCGCTCTTACTGCTGCTGTTGACCATACAATACTAAGGCCTATGTCCGTGAATTTAAATGTTCCTGGATACTGGGTCTGCTATAACCAAAGATACACCAATGCCAACTATCACCCCTCTCCCGGTCCGAACCTTGTAGATCACTGGCTGGACCTTTTATGGAAAGAGGGACCAGCAAATGCTTATCCTTTCTCTGTATCGAGCCCTGCGCCGGTTATCTTCCGCATACCGGACGTTGGAGCACAGGCATTTGTGAACAACCCTGAAAACCGAGGCCGCCAGCCGGGTTCTACATCTGACACAGAGTATATGATGATACCGTCGGCATGGGTCCTGGACGGAGTTGAGTGTTTTGACAAAAACACCAAGTTTAAGAGACTGCCCGGAACTGTAGATGCAGGTTTTGCCCTTATGGAAGATGCGGACAGATATCTCGGGAAAACACTTCACAGAAAAGTGGACGAAGCCGCTACTCAGAAAGCAGGAGGAAGAATTGTATACATGGACACCAACAATTCTGCTAACGATTTTGAAGTCAGAGCATCACAATCTATTAAAAACTAGCGAAAAACAGCGATTATGAAATACAACAATAAATATATATTGATGATATCTGCACTTGCTTTGTCGCAGCTCTGTTTTATACTTCCGTTAACAGGACAAAACAGAAGGAATGTGCAGGAGAGGTGTCTGTACCACTTTGAGGATCTCCAGAAAAAGCAGACATGGACCGACAGTTACAACGCTGCGGGATTGCACTTTATAGACTTTAGAAGCTCTTCGCTTATTGAAGCCTATATGGGTAAAAACGACGGTGGTCTTGTAAAGTACTACGAGTCTGACAACAGTTACAACTTCGGGCTCAGGACCTATTCTTACAAGAAGATTAAAAACACCACTTTTTACGGTAAACTGGACTATAATAACTATAAAGGAAAGAACACCTCCTGGTCCGGACTTATTTACCCGGAAAGGTATCTTTTATCTGTAGCCAATGATCGTCCTGCTGATCTTGTAAAAGAGAGTTATAAACTCTCCGGAGGAATTTCCACACAGCTTACCGAGGATCTCTTTTTTGGCTTGCAGATCAACTACGAGACAGCCGATGCGGCAAAGAGAAAAGACCTCAGACACAGGACACGGCTTCTCGATTTTGAAACCACAGCCGGCCTGGCAGCCAGAAGCGATCACATGAATATTGGTTTAAACTACTATTACAGGAAATTCTACGAAACCGTCGCCTTCTCCAAAATTGCTGATGACGATATTATTTACAACGGATATCTGTTTAAAGGTATTTGGTTTGGTATTTTTACCACTTGGACACAGGAGGTACTGGAGCTTTCCAGACCATTTACCGATGTACTTCACGGAGGATCACTGCAGCTTGAACTGGTTGCTGATAATTTTAAATTCTTTAACGAATTCACCTACAAAAATCAGTCAGAACTTACCGGCGAAGGAAAAGAAAAGGCCTTCTCAGAAGCTAAAGCCGATATTTATGAATACAAGGGCCGGGTTCAGTATGAGTCCGGAAATATCCGTCAGTATCTCAAACTAAACACCAATTATTCTGATGCAGTTAACTACGACAAGGTGACTACTCAGGAAAAGATTGGAGGATATTGGTTTACATTCTATTACGGACTTAACAGAGCTTTCTCAAAACGGAGCTTCGATCTAAATGCCGAGTATAACATTGCCTTTGGACGCTATAAATGCAATCCTTCATTTGACCTTAAAGCAGGATACAATTATATCAGCCAGGCAGCTTTGAGTTCTCTTGTAAATCCATTCTATTTTACACAGGATTTCAAAATTAATACAGGCTACCTTAAGGCAAGGAAGAACTTTACATTTAACAAGGGGATGCTTGATATCAATCTTGGAGCCGTTTACGGAAAGGGAAGCGGAAATAAACTCACCCAACATATTTCATCTACAGCTATTGGCAATGTATCAGAAGATATAATTCCCCAGCAACATGAAGATCTGCTGAACAGGGAGTTTGAATATCTCACTGCCCGCAAGTTCCAGGGTTCTGTAGGAGCAAAGGTATTCCGTTTTGTATCTATGAATAAACAAGGAGGCTCTATCTATCTGGATGCCAACTACACATTCCTCAAAGCATTTGATGTGCAGTACCAGCCGGAGGACAGATCAGGATTCTTTACCATTGCTTTGGGATACGCGTTCTGATAAAGATCTGATATTTTTTCTTGACTTAATTTCTTATAATAATCAAAGAAAGGGGCTTAAAAGTCCCTTTCTTTATTATAATCTTTTGGTTCTCCGTGAATAATAATTTAATTTTGGGCAACTTAACATTGGTATAAATGAATTCTACCGAGGAAATAACAATGAGAAATATCGAAGAGATTTATTTCAGGTTATTTCCCAGATTATGTGTTTTTGCCGAAAAGATGCTTAGGGATTCTGACTTTGCAAAGAGTGTGGTTCAGGAGGTTTTTCTCTCTGTTTGTGAAAAAAAAGATAGACTCCATATTAATACTTCAATCGAAGCATACTTGATTAAAGCCGTATATAACAGGTGCCTGTTTTATATACGGGAGAGTACAATTCATCAGAAACATTTAAGCAAAATTTACTACAAACAAGTAACAGATCATATTCCGGATGAAATTTTTGATGAAGAAACAATATTTAAACTAAAACTCCTGGATAAAGCTATTAATTCTCTTCCGGAGAAATGCAGAAAAATTTTTCTGCTTAACAAAAAAGAGGGTCTTTCTTATGCGAAAATTGCTGTTTTGATGGAAATTTCTGTAAAAACAGTAGATAACCATATTTCAAAAGCCTTAAAAAAAATTAAAGAATATATAGGGAATATTTAATACTAAAGTATCAATATATTATAATACCTGGGTTATGGAGGATCGTGAAAAAGATAATATTGATTGGATTTGGGATAGATGCATTGACATAAATAGTAGTTACGACCCGCAGGAAAACTTTAAGAAGTTGACTAATCTTCTTAAAGAACGAAAAAGATTCAGAACTCGGAAAAGATTAATATACCTGTCAATTTCTGTTTCTGCTGTCTTATTGCTTGTGTTCGCAATGGTTTCAGATCTTTTTACAAATAAGCCTGCCCCTGACCGGGAGTTCACAAGTCAGGAGCTGATAACTGATAAAAATAATTTTATTATAAGAATTGGAGAAAGGACATTTGTGAATATGTTCATGAACAGCCGGATGTCTGTAGAAAAGAATAATATCATCTTCTGGGAGGGAAAAAGAAAAGAGACAATTTCAACATCTGGCAAAGAGTTAATTCAGATAAATGTTCCGGCTGGTAAACGGTATTCTGTTACACTTGGAGACGGATCAAATATTTGGTTAGCATCGAACTCATCTATTACATTTCCTTCTATATTTTCAGAGAGAGGAAGAACAATAAAAGCAACCGGGCATATATTCTTTGAAATTGAGAAAGCGGTTATGCCTTTTAAAGTAGATTTAAAAGAAAATCTTTCTGTAATTGTGTATGGAACAATTTTTAATGTTAAATATTATTCAGATCTTCACAAAATGGGAATATGCCTTAACGAAGGCAAGGTGTCTTTAAAGATCGGAGATAATGAAAATGTTTTGATGCCAAACCAATCACTGCAGTACGATATCAGCAACAAAATAATTTCTACAAAAGAGATTGATAGTGGGGAAAATATATTCTGGAAAAACGGAAGTTTCTATTTCAACGACGTATTATTGGAAAACCTGGCAAAGGAGTTGTCCGGATGGTTTAATGTATCTGTTTGCTTTCATACAGAAAGGATAAAAACATTGAAATTTTCAGGAAACATCCCTGATAATCTGGGTCTGGAAGAGATCATAGATGTTTTAAATGCAGCAAGAACATTCCGTTGCGAATATATTAACGGAGTGATTCATCTGTACAACTACTAAATTGTCTTTTTTTATTCTTACAAACAATAAATCCCTGTTTTAAGTAGGGATTTGTTATTTGATATGTATCTTATTAACAGTATCACACTCTCACATCTTAAATATGATGACTATGTTAAAAAATTATTCCCATTACTTTAAACGGCCGTTTTTAAGCGGGTTTAAAGGGTTAATTTTTGTGCTATTTTTTACTCTCTTCTCCAGCCTTTCTCCTTTGAAAGGGCAGCCTCCTGCAAAATATTCAATTGAATTTAAAAATTTGTCCATTGAGGCATCTGTAAAGAAAATGCAGGCTCAGTTCGGGATGAATTTCTTTTATGATTCAGAAAGTCTCAGAACAGAGAAAAAAATAGTCAACAAATCTTTTAAAAACAATACTCTTGTGGAGATATTAGATTCTGTTTTCGAAGGAACAAACTTCACCTATAGTATTGTGAACAATGTAATAACAATTGCTCGAAAAGAGTCTAAAACAGGTGATCAAATATCCCCTCCAGAAAATAATCTGGTCACCATCAAAGGATTAATAACAGATAAATCTGGCATTCCGATAGAGATGGCCATGGTCTCTATCCCGGATCTAAACCTGTGGGGTACATCTGATTCAAAAGGCTTGTTCAATATCAGTAAAGTAAGCAGGGGTAAATTAAAAATCCAAATTAGCTGTCTGGGTTACAGTATACTTGATACCGCAGTTATTGTAAGCAAAGATGTTGAAGATATTTTTTTCAAACTGGAAGAGGAAAACTTAAAGCTTAAATCTGTAATTGTGGCTGCGAAAGAGAATAAAGATGCTCTTAATACCTCCTTAAATATCGATCGTCAGGCTATTGATCACCTTCAGGTGATAAGTCCTACAGACATAATGAGCTTATTACCAGGCGGCAAAACAGTAAATACTAACCTCTTTTACAATTACGAAAATGTTTTCAATATCCGTGGTGGTGATGGAAACGGAAGTTTTGGAACAGCAGTGGAAGTTGATGGGGTAAGACTCTCTTCAAACAATATACTTTCCACCACTTCTGGAGTTAATACAAGATATTTATCTACGTCTAATTTGGAATCTATTGAGGTAGTGGCGGGAATTCCTTCTGTTGAATACGGAGACATGTCTTCCGGTCTGGTTAGGATAAAAACAAAAAAGGGGCGAACTCCTTACTCCTTTTCTGTCTCTCTCAACCCTACTACAAAACAGTTAGCTTTCAACAAAGGTTTTGATCTTTTAAATGAACGGGGTATATTAAATTTGAACGCAGAATATACCCATGCTTTCCAAAACCCTGTCACCCCTTACAGAACATACTTCAGGAACGGATATGGAGTCAACTACATGAATACATTCAACAGGAACAAGCAGCCGATTTTTTTTAATATCAGCCTTAACGGTACGCTTGGGCGTCTTGACACAAAAAAAGATCCTGACGCATATGATAATACCTGGGCTTCCGCTGCCAATAATTCATTATTGTTTGGAGCAAGTGCAAACTGGCTGATAAACAGTAAATATATCACCTCGTTGGATTTTAGTGTAAATGCAAGTTATACTGACGATATCCAAAAGGAAAATGAATATTATTCTTATGCAACAATTCGTCCATCTATAAATGCCACAGAGAACGGATATTATGAGACCAATTATCTTCCAGTTCAATTTTTTAATCTTAAAATCGTTGACAGCAAGGGTTTTAATTTTAGAGCAAATATTAAAGCCTCTTTAAACAGAAAATATGGATCTCTGCTGAATAAATTTAAGCTCGGAATCGGGTGGAGAAGCGATGGAAATGTGGGTAAAGGAGAATACTACGAAGATAATATATACCCGGACGGATACAGGCCTCGTCCCTACAGTGATATACCTTTCCTTCACAACTGGAATACTTATCTGGAAGACAACATCACTATTCCTGCAGGGAAGACTTCTCTCTCGTTAGTTGGCGGAGTAAGGATCGAAGGGAATATTATTAAAGAGATGAATTATAAAAATGTGGTTTCTGCTTCTCCCAGGTTTAATGCGCGTTATACTATAATCAACAAAAAAGACCGTGACAGCTTCATAAATAATCTAAGTGTCAGAGCAGGATGGGGTATAATGGAAAAACTTCCCTCTTTATCTGTTCTCTACCCTACAGATAAGTATTCCGATATTAGGATCTATTCAAAAAATTACGGAACTGAGAACAAATATTTCTATGCTGCAAAAACAAATGTTTTCCGCGATTATTTCAATCCTGATCTTAAATGGTCCCGAAGCCGGAATATAGAGGCAGGGATTGATGCAATTATTGCCGGAGTAGGTATATCCCTGGTTTATTATAACAACAAATCTGTCTCTCCGTATATAACCGAAACGTCATACCTGCCTTATTCATACAGCAAAACAAACGAAAATTATACGGTTCCGGACAATCCTGAATTCAGAGTTGATAAAGTGACCGGAGATATTTATGTGAAAGATTTGGACAACCCTTCATCGGGAGAAAATTTAATTCCAAAGTCAGTTACTGACACTCTGTTCATCGCCAAAGGAATGCAATCCAATGATGACCCAAGCACAAGACAGGGTGTTGAGTTAATTCTGGATTTCGGAAAGATTGAATCAATCAATACCTCTTTTAGATTTGATGCAAGTTACTCTTATTCAAAAAGCGTTTTTGAGAGATTAAAAGAAAGTTATCCGGCAAGCCGCCATTCAACTCTTCCCACTAATTTAGGCAGGTCATACGAATATGTTGCATATTATCTGGCCGGAACAGGATCATATCAGACATATAATGGGTCCTGGGAAGATGGTCTTAATGCAAATATAACCGCAACGACCCATATTCCGGATATAAGGCTTACAATTTCGTTGCGATTGGAAGGATCTCTGTTTTCCCGTTCACAGAATCTAACCTATTACAATGGAAAAGAGTGGGCTTTTCTGATAGATGGAGATGGAAATAAAGTCAATAAAAGTGTCTATAATCAAAAAGAATATTACTCAGGAGTATGGCCTGTGGCATATAAAGGTTTTGACGGCATTGTCCACCCTTTCACAGAGGCAGAAGCTCAGGATCCCAGGTTTGCCCCAATGATAGGTCAGGAAAGTGACGTTTATACTTACGTTAAAGATGGCAGTAGTGCATTCTTTATGGCCAATTTAAATTTCACAAAGGAGATCGGAGATCTCGCTTCAATCTCTTTTTATGCTAATAACTTCGCCAGAAGTAATCCGTATATTAAAAGCTGGGCCACAGGAGTCAAAACGGCCAGAAATATCTCTTTTTCATACGGAGCAACTCTGAGGATAAAATTTTAAATTATATGAATATGAAAAAAAGTATTTACATATTTACGACTTTTGTTTTTATCTGTATAATGTCATCCTGTGAGAAAATATTCCAGGATTTTGCTGATAACAATCCTTACGGCGACGGAGTAAAAAGATTAAACATTACTCTTGTATATCCAGAAGGTTTTGAAGATGAAGCTAAGGCTGGTGCGGAGATTTCTATCTTAAATCCGACTAACGGAACAAAGTATAATCTCTTATCTGATGGCGAGGGAAAAGCAAGCATAAATCTTCAGTACGGATTTTACAGTCTGTCTATAACAGATAAAGGCACTCCTGTTTCCGGCTCCATTCCGGTTTTTAATAAAAGCATTGACCAAATTCGCATAGCCGATACTCTCAAAGGAGATATGAATATTAATGTTGACCTGGTGTTATCCTACGCCGGACAGCTCATAATCAAAGAGATCTATTACAGAGGATGTGCAAAGCCTGATGGTAAGCCTTATGAGTTTTATGACAAATATATCATAGTATACAATAACAGCGACGAGTTAGCATATCTGGACGGTGTATGCTTTGGAGTAGTTGAGCCATTTTTTGCCCCTTCTTCTCCTACTCCATGGAGTTATACAAACAATGAAGGACAAAGGGTGATAAGGGACACTATCCCAATTATTGAGGCAGTATGGCAGTTCCCTGGAGACGGTACAAGCCATGCCTTGCACCCTGGAGAAGAAGCTGTTGTCGCTGTCGCTGCTGCAATAGATCATACTATTCTTTACCCAAACTCTGTCAATCTGAATGTACCTGGATATTGGGTTTGTTATAACCAGATTTACACAAATGCTAATTATCACCCCTCCCCTGGGCCAAATCTTGCAAACCACTGGCTCAGTTTGTTATGGAAGGGTAGTACACTAAAAGCTTACAGTTTTTCGACAGCCAGTCCTGCTCCGGTTTTATTCCGTATACCAGAAGTTGATGCGCAGGCATATGTAAACGATCCTGCCAACAGAAGCCGTAAACCAGGGGCTTCTGCTGCGACAGAATATGTAATGATCCCCTCTTCCTGGGTTTTAGACGGTGTTGAATGTCTGAACAGCGCAACATTAAATAAAAGACTTCCGGCCTCTATCGATGCTACATATTTCCTGATGACAGACACAGAAAGGTATCTGTCAAAAACTGCACACAGAAAGACAGACCAGGTTGCCACAGAAAAAGCCGGAGGAAGAGTGGTTTACCAGGATACAAACAATTCGGCCAATGATTTCTACATACGGGACACCCAGTCAATCAAAGAATAGTATAAAACCATGATTATGAAATTCAAATATATTTTTCACATAATTACTGCTCATATCTTTTACTTGTTAATCTTTGTATTGCCGGTTAACGGACAGGTAAAAATCCAGGATAAATGTTTATATCACTTTAATGACCTTCAAAGAAAACAGACCTGGACAGAGAGTTATAATGCAGCAGGAATAAACTTTATAGACTTCAAAAATTCTTCATACATAGAAGCTTACATGGGGAAAAACGATGGTTCTTTTGTCAAATATTATGAATCCGAAAACGGTATAAATTTTGGACTCCGGACAGAATCCTATGCAAGGATAAGGAATATAACCTACTACGGCAAGCTGGATTACAACAAATTTTTTGGACAGAATATGACCTGGTCCGGTCTTATATATCCTGAAAGATATTTGTTGACTGTGGCAGACGATATCCCTGCAGAAAAAGTAAAAGAGAGTTATCTGATAAGCAGTGGCTTTTCTGCTCCTATTGTAAAGAATCTCTTGTTAGGGTTTAAATTTAATTACGAAGTTGCAAATTTAGCAAAGAGAAAAGATTTAAGGCATAAAACGGATCTACTGGACATTGAACTCAGCGGAGGTCTGATTTACAAAGCAGATTTGGTTAATTTCGGGGTGAATTACTATTACCGGAAATTCCATGAAAATGTCGATTTTTCAAAAATTGCAAAAGACGAAATAAATTACAACGGGTATCTTTTCAAAGGATTGTGGTTTGGGATAAATGACACATGGTCACAGGATGTTCTTAAACTTTCAAGACCCTTTTTGGATATACAAAACGGATGTTCTGTCCAGGTCGAATTTGCTTCCGGGAATATTAGATTCTTCAACGAATTCACATACAAAAACCAGGATGGACTCACAGGGCCGGGAGCTGACAAAGAATATACCCAATCACAAGCAGAGACATACGAATACAAAGGCATCGTCCAGTACGAAAAAGAAAGGTTCAGGCACTATTTCAGGTTGAATACAAATTACACGGATGCTGCAAATTATGACAAAATTACAAACCGGGAAAATATCGGGGGAATTTATGTTGTTCAGTATTATGGTCTGAATAAGACATTTTCCAGATGGAATTTTTCCCTTAATCCTGAGTATGAACTTGCCATAGGAAAATATAAGTATAATCCTTCATGGAATATTACGGCGGGATATGATTACTCTATACAGTCTTCGGTAAGTTCTCTTATCTACCCTTATTACTTTAGCCAGACGGTAGCTGTAAACCATGGTTATATAAAGGCAAATAAGAATTTTATGTGGCAAAAAGGCATGGTCGATTTTTCTCTTTCCGGTTCTTACAGCAAGGGGAATGGGGATAAATTACAACAATATATCTCTGTGTCCGGTGAAGATCAGGTTTCAGAGGATATTATTCCATACCACAATGAAAATTTGCTGAACCGGGAGTACGAGTTTTTAACCGCCGGTAAGTTCAAAGGTGAGGCCGGATTGAGGTATTCCCGTTTTCTGAATTTGCCCCGTATGGCAGGATCTCTGTATATCGATGCGAGATACCTCTACACTACAGCATCTGATCTTCTGTACCACCCCGGCGATAAAGCAGGAATGTTCAGCCTGGCTCTCGGTTTCTCTTTTTAAAATGTATATCCAAATCTCAATATGAATTTTTATCTTTTTTCCCCTTAACAGATATTTATAAAAACCTATTAATGAAAAAACTAATAACAATTTTATCCATTATCTTGTGCTATTCAAATAATTACTCACAGGATAAATCTCCAGAAAAGTGTGGATACATATTTAGTTCAGTAAAAGAAATGGCTGTCACCTCTGTAAAGAACCAATCTTCATCAGGTACCTGCTGGAGTTTCTCTACTCTCTCTTTTATCGAATCCGAACTTATCAGAACCGGGAGAGGAGAATTCGACCTGTCGGAAATGTTCGTTGTCCATAATGCATATTATGATAAAGCGGACAAATACATCCGAACACGTGGCAATATTAATTTTGCCCCAGGTAGTTGTTCCGGAGATGTTTTTACGGTATGGAAGAATTACGGAATCGTTCCTGAAGAAATAATTTCCGGACTTAACTATGGCACAAAGACGCATGTCCACAAAGAGATGGATATGGCACTTTCTGGATATATAAGTGCTGTGTTAAAAAAACCAAATGGCAAATATTCGACTGCCTGGAAACAAGGCTTTAAAGGAATATTAAATGCTTATCTCGGAGAGATCCCCCAAAGATTCTCTTACAAAGGGAAAGAATACACTCCATTAACTTTTGCTAAGGAGCTCTCTTTTGATCCTGATAATTATATCCCCATTACTTCTTTCACTCATCATCCTTTTTATCAGCAGTTTGCACTGGAAATACCGGATAATTGGCGTTGGGATAAATATTATAATGTGCCAATAGAGGAACTTATGGAAATTGTTGATTCTGCGCTTGAGAAGGGATATACGGTTTTATGGGCTACAGATGTAAGTGAAAAGGGATTTGACAGAAAAGGAATTGCTATCATTCCGGAAACTGACATTACAAACATGACCGGGTCAGACCAGGCAAAGTGGACAGGAATTCCCAAAAATGAACTTGAAACAAAGCTATACCGTCTTGAACAAATTGTTCCTGAAAGGACAATCTCTCAGGAAGAGCGGCAGATTGCCTTTGATAATGGGCAGACTACTGACGATCATGCAATGCATATTTACGGAATAGCCAAAGACCAGAATGGGAACAAGTATTATATCGTAAAAAATTCATGGGGCGAAACGGGAAATTATAAAGGGATATGGTATGTATCTGTAAGTTATCTGAAATATAAAACAACAAATATTGTTGTACACAAAAATTGCATTCCCGGGAAAATAAAAGATAAACTTGGTATATAAACCTGTGAGCATAATTATTATGTGTAGAAAATGTATATTAAGCACCTTTTTATTCTCCAGCTTAGTTCTGAGCTCTTTTTCGTGTAAAACAAAAGAGTTTCAGGCAAATTTCGACTATGAACAATACTCTCTCAACAACGGATTAAAGGTAATACTTCTTGAAGACCGCTCAGATCCTTTAGTGGCTCTTGCTATCCAATATCACGTGGGATCTGGAAGGGAGAAACCTGGAAAAACCGGATTTGCCCATCTTTTTGAACATCTATTATTTCAACGGTCAGAAAATTTACCCGTGAATGCCTATTTACAGAAGATTTCTGACATTGGAGGAATCTGTAATGGTTCTACCAATTCAGACGGAACTATCTATTTTGAAGTTGTCCCAAGAGATGCTCTTGAAAAGGTGCTTTGGATGGAGTCGGACAGAATGGGTTACTTTATCAATACTGTAACTCAGGATGGGCTGGAAAGAGAGATTGACATTGTTTCCAACGAAAAGCGACAGAGTTATGACAGTAAACCATACGGCCAGGCAGCAATAATAACAGCTAAAGAGATGTTTCCCGCTGGCCATCCTTACAGTTGGACAACCATAGGGGATATTGCAGACCTTAGAAAGGCGACTCTTGAAGATGTAAAAAGGTTTTATTCGGATTTTTATGTGCCAAACAATGCGACATTGGTCCTTTGCGGAGATTTTGACAAAAAATTGGCTAAAGAATTGATCCAAAAATATTTTGGAGAAATAAAAGAGGGAAAACCTGTTAAAAATCCGGAAATTCAACCTTTGATAATGGAGCAAACTAAAAAAATTGTCTGGGAAGATCCTTATGCTCCGCTCCCTGAATTACATATAAATTTTCCTTCTGTGGAAGACTATAATGAAGATTATTATGCAGTTGAACTGTTCACTTCGATTTTCGCCAACAGTAAGAATTCTCCTCTGTATAAAGTTATCGTCAACGAGAAAAAACTGGCTTCTTCCGTAAGCGCTTATAATGTCGCCGGAGAGGTGGCCGGTTATGCCCAGGTTGCTATACGCACTTATAAAGACATTGATCTGGATGATGTCTGTTCCGGTGTTTGGGAGGCATTTAAACGTTTTGAAGACGAAGGAGTAGATGATCAGGAGCTTCAGAAATTAAAAGTAATGCAGGAGGTCAATCTATATAACAAGTTATCCAAAATTCAATTTAAATCCGTAAATCTGGCTAAAGGAAGTGTACTGGCTGGAAATCCGGATGCTTCATTTGAAGATTTAAAAAAATATCAGGCTGTTAAAAAAGAAGATGTTGTCTCTGTGTATCATAAATATTTTAAAAATAGCCCACATTTTATTTTGAGTATCGTTCCGAAAGGAAAAAGTGCTCTTGCTGTTACCGGGTCTGCCCCGGTAGAAATCATTAAAGAGGAGGTCAAAGATCAACAGATGACTTTTACCGGAAGAGTTACAGCAAGTAATGACTATTTAAGGAGCAAATCTTCCTTTGACCGCTCCACTGAGCCCTCTTTTTTGGCTAATACCCCTGCAATAGCAACGCCTGCGATTTGGTCAGGAAAGTTGAACAATGGAATGTCTCTTTTAGGAATCACACAAAATGAGCTGCCTGTTGTACAGGCTAATCTCCGGATAAAAGGAGGCATGATGCTTGACCCAGAGGATAAACCTGGTTTATCTTACCTCAGCGCAAAGCTAATGAAAGAAGGAACTGCCTTTAAAACTTCCGAAGAGTTTGAAAGTGCATTAGGACTGCTTGGAGCAAGGATTTTCGTCTCTTCTGATAAGGAGGAAACCGATATTTCTGTTTCCTGTCTCGCAAGAAATTTTAATGATGTCAT
>Ga0265294_10005082_pt1 | contig 16132 bp, 18 predicted proteins | sample MunlanPumphouse3_FD_192504 | JGI IMG/M metagenome (GOLD analysis project Ga0265294, IMG submission 192504) | Groundwater microbial communities from a municipal landfill in Southern Ontario, Canada - Pumphouse #3 | ecosystem: Environmental > Aquatic > Deep subsurface > Groundwater | place...
CGCCTTAAAGTTAAAGAATTTAAGACGTACTTCAAAAAGAAATGAGAAAACAGGAGAAAAACTCTCCAGCACTCGCCAAAAAAAAAGAAAAAAAGCCGCTTTAAAAAGCAGCTTCAATATCACTATTTTATTTAATGCTGAGCCTGCCCAGCTGCCTCTTCTCTTTTAAATTTAGCAAAGGCCTGCCCGGCCGAAACCAAGCATTTTTCGCAGAGCATTTCGTTTTCTTTTACGATACCTTTTCTGAAGTTTGGAATTTGCAATTCCACAGGATACAAATCGGTTTTTGTCCCGCAGAGTTTGCATTTTCCAAAGGTGCCGGCCAAATTACCATTATCCACTTTTACAAGGGTGGCCTGGGCCGATTCCAGACAGGTCTCACAGAGCCCTTTCCAGACGCCTTCGGGATAAGCGAATTTCAGAAGGGGACGCTGGACTCGCACCGGATTTACGGTAGGAATTCCACGGCCGCATAGATCACAATCTGTCATATCTCATACCTCCTTATACCAGTACCTTTGCAGCTTCAAGAGCCCACTGCACAAAGGGTTCGTGCCAAAGACCGATTGCAAGCACGCCTGCTACCGCTAGTACAAGAGCGATTGCGTAAGGGAGAGGTTCCCGAACTTTTCCGCCTTCAGGAGGCAGGACGTACATATATTTTACAAGCCTTGCGTAATAATAAAGGGAAAGCGCACTGTTCAAAATCGCAATCAAAGCAAGCCAGGGAAGCCCTGCTTCAATGGTTGAGGAGAAAAGCACAAACTTGGCCATGAAACCTCCAGTTGGAGGAATACCTGCAAGGGAAAAGACGAAAATCATCAGGGAAAAAGCCGTTAAAGGCATTCTATACCCAAGCCCCTTAAAACTATCCAGATGATCCGGAAGCTTAAGTTTGGGCTGCCCTTTCCTCTCAGAAGTCACCATCCAGACAACTGCTCCGGCCGCAATAAAAGCTCCTGCTTTCATAAAGGCATGAGCAAGGGTGTAGAGGATTCCTCCCGCAAGGGCCATTGGGGAAAGAACCGCAAAAGCCATTGCAATGTAGCCAGCCTGAGCCAGAGAAGAATAGGCGAGCATCCTTTTAACGCTCTTTTGGGAGACTGCAACCACGTTTCCAAAGGTCATCGTAACCACAGCAAGCAGCGTAAAGGCAAGCTGCCAGTCAGGTTGAAGGGCTGCAAGAGCCACAATAAAAACCCTAAAGGCTGCAACAAACCCCATTTTCTTTGAGCCTGCGGCCAGGAGGGCAGAAACGATCGAAGGCGCCCCCTGATAAGTATCAGGGGCCCACATATGGAAAGGAACAAGTGCCATCTTGAAGCCGAAGCCTGCAATCAGGAGCACGACTGCAACAAGTCCGATTGGAGAGGCCGCAAGAAGGGCACTGTTAGCTGCAATCTGAGGAATGCTTGTGGTGCCAGTTGCTCCATAGACAAAAGTCATGCCAAAAAGCATGAGAGCAGCTGAGACTGAGCCTATGACAAAGTATTTCATTCCAGCTTCAAGAGAACGGGGGTTTTGCTTTTCAAAAGCTGCAAGCGCATAAGTCGCAAGACTTGCAAGTTCAAAAGCGCAGAAAAGCACAATAAGATCGTTTGCAGAAGCCACGATCATCATGCCAAAGGTTGCAAAGAGGGAAAGGGCGTAGAACTCTTCGGTATGGCTGCTATTTTCATTATACTTGATTCCCGCAATCGCAACCAGAAGCACCACTACCAGAAAGACCAGTTTGAAGAACTGGGAAAGGGCATCTATACTGAGGGTTCCGGAAAACATTGTAGTGTTTATTCCGAAACTGTCCAGAGTTAGAATAAGGGCTATTAGAATCCCACAAGTTGCTAGGTATCCAAGCAAGTTTTTACTCCGGGGGGACATGAAAAGCCCTGCAAGGAGTAGAATCAAACCAGTCACTGCGATTGTGATTTCAGGGGCCAAAAGCATAAGATTTTCCATTCTTTACACCCCCGCTGCAGCCGCAAAGCCTGCTATTGCTTCCGAATTAGTAATCATCATATCAAGCACCGGACTTGGATTCAGGCCAAAGTAAAGCACAAGAAGGGCGATTATCGCCATTGCAAAGGTCTGGGAAAAGTCCAGATCCGCCACTGGCCCGAGTTTTTCATTGTACACGCCAAACATTGCCCTCTGCATTGCCCAGAGGTGATAGCCGGCGGTAATTACGATTGCCAGAAGAGCTATTATCACAAAGAAAGGCAACTTTCCGAAAGTGAAAGTTAGGACTAAAAATTCGGCTATAAAACCGGTCAGCCCTGGAAGGCCTAGCGAAGCCATGAATCCCAGCATCATAAGTACGGCAAGCTTTGGCATTTTGCTTGCAAGCCCCCCAAGTTCGTTGATAATCCTGGTGCCCGCATTTTTGTGAATTACCCCTGCGGACATGAATAAAATACTCATAATCAGCCCGTGGGAAAACTGCTGGAACATAGCTCCGGAAACCGACATTGTGACCAAGCCGGCCGCTCCGAGAGTTACATAGCCCATGTGACTTACGCTGGAGTAGGCAATCATTCGCTTAAGATCCCTCTGCCTTAGAGCAAGGAGAGCTCCGTAAAGCACGCTTACTCCTCCAAGCAAGCCCATGACTGTAATAGCTAGCTCAGGCTTTCCTGTATTGGGAAGCATCGGAAGGGAAATTCGAAAGAGTCCGTATCCCCCGATTTTGAGCAAAACAAAAAGCACACTCCCTGCAGTCGGGGCTTCAGAATAAGCGTCAGGAAGCCAAGAGTGGAAGGGAAAACTTGGGATTTTTGCAAGGAAGCCAAAAAGGATTGCAAGGAAAATTGCATCTTTTAAACCTCCCGATTCAATGAACTGGAATTGAGTAATCAGTTCGCGAATATCAAAGCTAGGAATTCCGGTCTGCTGCCAAGAGGCATAAAAGAGCCCGAAGATTCCAAGCAACATCACAAGGGAAGCTACATGGGTGTAGATAAAGAACTTGTAGGATGCGTGTTTCCTTTTTTCTCCGCCCCAGAGGTTTACCATGAAGAAGAGAGGAATGAGGGTAAGCTCCCAGAAGATATAAAACATAAAGAAATCCAGGGACACAAACACGCCTATTACAGCGGCCTGCATGACCAAGATAAGCGCATAGAACCTGTTGGAAGCTTCTCTTTCCTCACTTCTAGAGTAGAGGATAAGCAAAGGCGTTACGATTGCGTTTAAGAGGATAAGAGGCAAGGAAATGCCATCAATTCCAACACTGTACTTAATCCCAAGGGAGGGAGTCCAGGAGATTGACTCAAAAAACTGCATTGCAGCAGAGCCGCTATCAAAGTTCAGATAGGCATAAAGGGTTAGGCCTAAGGTTGCAAGCGAGCCTGCAAAAGCAAGCGTTTCAGCTTGGTTTTTCGTTTTTGTCAAAAAGGTAGCAGCTGCAAAAATCAGCGGCACCAGGATGAGTAAGGATGCGACCGGCAGCATCAGAGCACCTCCGTTATCAACTTAATAAGTATAATCAGCAGGCTTACTCCTGCGACCACGACGGCTGCGTAGGTTTGCACAACCCCGGTCTGAAGCCGTTTTAGAGCTTCTCCGGCCGCAACCGTGACAATGCTTATTGATTCCACAATACTGTCAATAAGAACATCCACAAGCTGGGCAAGGAAGGCTACCACTCCATAAACGATACCTATTGAAAAGAACTCGGTAAAGATTTCGTGCTGGTAGTAGCGCCTGTAGAGCAGTTTGTAGATCGGATTCTTTTCGGAGGCAAGAACTCCAAGATCCACGGCTTTTAGGTAATAGAGCACAAAGGAGATTCCAAAACCTATAAGGGCAACGAGGATCGGGAGCCAGAGAATAAAGGTAGGCTCAGCACTTGCGCTTTGGACAAGTTCATAGCCTCCAAGCACTGCAAGCCTGCCTAGGTCAAGATTCACAAAATTATTACTGAAAGTTTCTTCAAGGAACTGCATAAAGCCAGTCTGGGTCAGCCCTCCAAAAACCAAGGCAAAGACTGCAAGAATTGCAAGAGGGACAGTCATCGAAGCTGGAGATTCGTGTCCTCCGTAGTTGCTTCTTGGCTTGCCCGTGAAAGTCATAAAGATCAGCCTGAAGATATAGACCGAGGTCAAAAGGGCTGCTGCAATTGAAAAGCCGTAGGGAAGCCAGTTTCCGCTGTGTTCTCCAAAGAGATAAGCACTTTCGATAATTGCGTCTTTGGAAAAGAAGCCGCTAGTTCCTATTGAGGTTCCGGGAATGCCTATGCCTGCAAGAGCAAGGGCTGCTGCAGTCATGGTAATTGCAGTAATTGGCATTACCTTGGCAACGCCTCCAAGTTCCCGCATATCATGCGTGCCCACAGCATGGATCACACTTCCGGCACAGAGGAAGAGCAGAGCTTTGAAAAAGGCGTGGTTGACCAGATGGAAAAGAGAGATTCCAACGGCTTCCATTCCGATTGCTGCTCCTACCCCAAGCCCTAGCATCATATACCCAAGCTGGCTGATTGTGGAAAAGGCAAGCACACGCTTTATATCATTCATCACAATGCCCATAGTAGCTGCAAAGAGGGCGGTAAAGCCACCTACGTAGGCAACAACGAGCAGGGAGTCTGGGGCTGCGAGGAACATTGGAAAAGTCCTTGCAACCAAATAAACCCCTGCAGTAACCATGGTTGCGGCATGGATAAGGGCTGAAACCGTTGTGGGACCTTCCATTGCATCAGGAAGCCACACATGGAGCGGAAACTGCCCAGATTTGCCTACCGCACCTCCAAAGAAGAGCAGCGTAATAATGGTAAGATGACTTACTTTTAGGCCGAAGAGATTAGCCTCTAAAGCAGAAAGTTGCGGGATGTAGGAGAAAATTTCATTGAAACGGAGCAGATAGCCTCCTTCGGGAATCCCTCCTGCAAGTTTCAGAAGGTCGGTTGTAAGAACAATTATTCCTGTAAGAAACATTACGTCTCCTACTCTTGTGGTCAAAAAAGCCTTTTTAGCTGCGGCTGCAGCTGAGGGTTTTTCAAACCAGAAACCAATCAAAAGATAAGAACAAAGCCCTACAAGTTCCCAGGAAACAAAAAGCTGAATGATGTTATCTGATAAAATCAAAGCCAGCATTGCAGCCGTAAAAAGGGAAGTTTCCGCAAAGTATCGAGGCTTTGCAGGATCGTGAGCCATGTAGCCTACCGCATAGATGTGGATTAAAAGGCTTACAAAGGAGACCATTGTGAGCATGACTGCCGCAAGCGGATCAATCAACACACCAAGGTTTAGCATTGCAAACCAGGGAATTGATTGGCTTACGACCTCTTCGGGGTTTGCAAGCAGCCCAAGAGTGATCAGAAGGGAAATTATAAAGGAGGCGGCAATGGAAAGTATCGGGATAATTGCCCCTCCTGAGGGCATTTTTTTGCCGAAGAAAAATGTAATTACAAACGCCAGCGCAGGAAGCACCGGAATTAAAAAGGCGAGGTTTTCCAGAGCCATTTTTACCACCTCAGAAGATTGAGCTCATCAAGGTTGATTTTTTCATGCATTTTGTAAATTGCCATGAATATCGCAAAGCCAATTGCCGCTTCTGCTGCCGCAAGGGCGATTGAGAAAAGGGCAAAAACTTGGCCATCCAGAGTGTCGGTATAGCTTGAAAAAGCCACCAGATTCAGGTTTGCGGAGTTGAGCATGAGTTCGATACACATGATAAGCCGGATTCCGCTTTTATGATACATTATGCCAAAAAGCCCAATTGAGAAAAGCAGGGCTGAAAGGCCAAGATAAAAACTTAAGGGAATCATTTGCTTTCCTCCCCTTTTGCCATATAAATTGCCCCAATCAGGGTTGCAAGCAGGACAAGGGACAAAACTTCAAAAGGCACCACGTAATGGGTGAAAATAAGCATTCCGATACCTTCGACGTTACTGGGATCTTCAAAGTTTTCCGGAAGTTCGGAGACGGTATTCCAAGAAGTTCCAAAAATCCCGAGTCCCAGGACCGCCAGAAAAAGAACGGCTATCCCAAAGGCTGCAAGCTTTTTAGTTTGCACGGGATCCCCCTCCGATTTCACGTTTGGTAAGCATTATGGCAAAGAGAATCAGCACGCCGATGGCTCCTATATAAACCAGTACTTGGACAACGCCTAAAAATTGGGCGTTTAGGAGAATGTAAAGGGCAGCTACGCCAAACATACACATAACAAGGGAAAGCCCAGCTCTTACGACGTCCTTTGCACTAACAACAAAAATTGCAAAGAAGACCGTTATTCCAGAAAGCAGTCCAAAAGCCGCCATTTCTAGAATAGGCCCAAGCGTATCGAGTATCATCTTTCATCACCGTCCTCAATGTCAATTTCCCTTGCCAGTTTGGCAGGGCTCATGAGCAGTTCTTCGTGCTTCCACTTGACAAGCCCTTTTGCATATTCTTCCCCACTGGAAAGAGCTCCTTTGGGACATTGATCAATGCAGAGCCCGCAGAAAAGACAATGCCCAATATCTATTTCCGGAAACCAGCGTTCTTTACTCTTCCCTGGAGCAATCGGAGCTTTTACGATCCGAATTGCATTGTTAGGACAGGTATTGGCACAGATTCCACAGCCAATGCACTTGCTTTTATCAAGAAGCTGAAGCCCTTTAAACCGGTCAGAAAGCTTGGTTTCAACTTCCGGATACAACCGGGTTACAGGGGGTTTTGTGATGTTTTTGAGGGCGTACTTAATATTTTTAAGAACCATGATTTCACGCTCCCAGGTAGAGCCCAAGCCCCACAGCCCATACAAGATTTATAAGGGAGAGAGGCAGGAGTCTTTTCCAGCTAAGGTCCACGACTTGATCAATTCTGTATCTTGGAACCGCCCATCTCAGCATAACAATGGTACAGAGTACAAGAGCAGTTTTGAGAAGCAGAAAACCAGTCGGAGCAATGAGGCCCAAAACAGCATGATCCGAGATAAAAGTAGGAACGTTCCAGCCTCCGAGGAAAAGCAGAGCCACAAGGAAAGAGCCTAAGATCATGTGGATATACTCGGCAAAGAAACCGAGTCCGAAACGCATGCCGCTATATTCGGTAACCCAACCTGCAACCAGTTCTTCTTCAGACTCGTTTTGGTCAAAAGGAAGCCTTCCCATATCAGCCATAAGGGCGATGAAGAAAACAATAGCCCCTAATGGCTGTAGGAAAATGTTCCAGTGAAGCCCTTGAGCTTGGGAAATTTCCACGATATTAAGAGAGCCTGTCATGACAACAACTGCGATCATGGAAATTCCAAGAGGCACTTCGTAGCCAACCATCCGGGCAAAGTTTCTAAAAGCCCCAAGCAAAGAGTATTTGTTGTTGGAGCCATAGGCCATCATGAAAATTCCAAAAATCGAAATTGCAGACATTGCCTCTATATAGAGGACACTTATATCCATCTCGGTTACCGCAAGAGGGTACTCAACTCCGTCTATGAAAACAGCTCCTACCGGAATTGCAACAAGCATAAGAAAAACTGAGCTCATCATGAAGATAGGAGCGTTTTTAAAGAGCAGTTTATCGGCGTTTCGGGGAATTATATCTTCTTTTGTAAAGAGCTTAATTGCATCGGCCACAAGCTGGAGCAAACCGAATTTTCCCACTCGAATGGGCCCATACCTTCGCTGAATATCTCCTGCAAGTTTACGTTCAATCCAGACTGCGCCCATCGCTCCAACAAAGATTGCTCCGATCAGCGCAAGCCCTAAAATACCCCGAAGAAAGGGGAAGAAAGGAACTAAGGATTCAGGAATTGCTATAATTGAGCTTTCTACCATTTGCGCTCACCTGTCCGCTTCACTTGTGCAGCCGTCCATGCTTCCAGAAATGGCCGCAACATCTGCAACCGTTGTTCCGATGATAAGAGGAGGCAGAGCCTGTAGAGTTGGGAAGAAAGGCCCTCGGACTTTTACCCTGTAAGGTTTGTCTGAGCCATCCGAGATCATGTACATTCCCATCTCCCCTCTTGGATCTTCGACCCTATGAAAGACTTCTCCAGCCGGAACACGCATTACAGGAGTTCTTCTCCCATAAGGAGTATTTTCCGGGAAAAGCGGGCCTGAAGGAATCTGATCTAGGCACTGCTCGAGAATATAGATACTTTCTCGAATCTCGTTAAGCCTAACCTGAATCCTTGCAAAAATATCCCCTGCAGTTTCTGTGCAGACCTTAAAGTCCAGGTCGTTATAAACCAGATATGGCTCAGCCTTTCTGATATCAAAATCAACTCCGGTTGCCCTGAGAGCTGGACCTGAGACTCCAAGCGCCTTTGCAGAATCTGCAGTTAGAGTTCCAACTCCTACAGTTCTTTCGCGGTAGATGGAATCCGTATGGAACATTTCTTCGTAATCATCAATAGTTTTCTTAAGGGAGTTTAGAACGGGGAGGGCTTTTTCCTTAAAACCTTCAGGAAGATCCTCTCGCACGCCTCCAAATCTTAAATAGGCATGCGTAATCCGGGCTCCTGTAACCATGTCAATTAGGCTGAGGATCTCTTCTCTTTCCTTGATCGTGTACATAAACATGGAAACGAAGCCTATAAATTCTCCAAATTCCCCCATTCCAAGCAGATGGCTCTGAATCCTTGTCAGTTCTCCCATTATGACCCTTATATATTGGGATCTTTCAGGAACTTCGATTCCTGCCAACTTTTCTACACAACCTACGAAGCATTCCTCGTTTGAAAGAGCCACAAGATAACAGATTCGATCAACGATTGTAATGCCTTGGAGATAGGTTCTGTTTTCCAAAATTTTTTCAATTCCTTTGTGAATGAAGCCTATTTCCAAATCAGCATCCACTACAGTTTCTCCTTTTAATTTCAGATTAAGTCTGAAAGGACCTGGCTGCATTGGGTGCTGAGGGCCAAGGTGTAAGATCATTTCATCTGATCCGACAAATTCTTCCATTTTTCTCCCTCACACAAGGTTTCTGGCGGTTTTGTTCGGAAACCCTTCGTAGTCTTTTCGCAAAGGCCACTCTCCAAGCATTTCCTCGGGAAGCAAAAGAGCCCTTAAGTCGGGATGGTTTTCGAACACTATTCCGTACAGTTCATAAGTTTCCCTTTCGTACCAGTTAGCATTCCAGTAAACCGGGACAACGGATTCAACTTTTGGATCGGCTCTGGAAAGCACGGCTTTGAGCATCAAAACTACAGGATGAGCATAAGAAGCGATATGATAGACAACTTCCATCTCGTTTCTTTTGGGGTAGTCGACTCCGGAAAGATTGGAAAGATGATCAAACTGTAGAGAATCCTTTAAAAATTGACAGACTTCCTTTGTCTTTGCCCAATCTACATAAGCCCAAATGCGAATTTCCGATTCAATTTCTGGTTTTGAAACCGCTTCAGGAAATTCTCGGGTCAGGGACTCAATAATTGTTTTAGCATCCATGATTTTTCCTCGAATTAGAAGAGCAGGGAAAGCTCAATATTCAGTCCCCCGATCCTTTTTGGCTTTGATTTTATTCTGAAGTTCCACAAAACCCTGAAGCATGGCCTCAGGCCTTGGGGGACAGCCTGGAACAAAAACATCGACCGGAAAAAGCTCTTCGATATTTTGAACCGTGCTGTATGATTCGTAAAAAGGGCCTCCACTGATCGAACAGTCTCCAAAACAGATCACCCATTTTGGAGCTGGCATCTGTTCCCAGAGCCTTTTTAAGGCCGGAAGGTACTTTTTGGTTACATACCCGCTAATGAGCATGACATCGGCCTGCCTAGGAGAGTTTCTTGGAATGATTCCAAAGCGGTCCGTATCATAGTGAGCACATCCCATGGCAATCATTTCTACCCCACAGCAACCCATGGGTTGAGTCATGAACCAGAGCGAGTTTTTTCGACCCCAATTAATCAGGTCCTGAGCTTTTGTTTTTTTGAGGAAGTTGCAGATCGCCCCGGAAGTGGTGGTAAGCACTCCCGGAATTGTGTCATTTGGAGCTTCCCCGAAAGCTCCGCTCCTTTTTTTCGACTTTACTTCACCCATGTAAGGGCCTCCTTCTTCCAGAGATAAAGATAACCGAAGAGCAGTATTAAAACAAAGATGAGCATCTCAAGGACTGCAACTGTGGTAATCCCATGTCCCTTGTAGACCGTAGCCCAGGGGTAGAGGAACAGCACTTCAATATCAAAGAGGACAAAAGCAATCGCATAGAGATAATACTCAACATTGAATTGGATCCTGGCAGTCCCGGTAGGAACCGAACCTGATTCGTATGTTGTGTATTTGTTTGCTGCCCTGCTTCTCGGACTCAGTTGCTTTACTAAAAACATTGTCATGGGCGGCATGAGCAGGCCCACAGCAAGGAAGATGGCAACCGGTATGTAGCTATCGATTATTCCAGCCATTATATCACCTGTAAAAGTGTAACAATCTGAAATTGCAGGAATGTAATAATCCTAAACTATACACATAATTTAACAAGTTGTAGAAACTCTGCAGGCCTGTTACAACCCGGGCATAAAGATACATAATAATTCTAACCCCAAAACGGAGAAGCCGTTCTCCGAAACAAGATCGGAAACCCATTTTCAGGTAGAATTAATAGTGGGAAATTCGATGGAATTTTTAAGAGATAATTATAATCATTAATTATGACAAAGGATTATGATTAATAATTATAATTAATAAATAAGATTTTATTTTCCACTAATAATTCTGCAGATGATAGAGGACTTATATATAGGTATTTGCTAGATAATTAATAATATATAAATATTAAGTATAAATAATTGGAAAGCAAGCCCTACAGGAACTGCCCTGTGAAAAAACAGAACCAATCGACCGAATTTTCTCTAATTTTTAAAATGATAGAAAATATAAATATATTATTGATGAATCTCGGGAAAAGAATTATCTTTTGAAATATATATTAATTTAGTGATGGAACTGGCCCAGATTTAAAGAAATAAATATAGGGAATAATTATTTTAAAGACTATAAAAACCCACCGAATACTTTATTATTAATGGTGATAAAACGGCCTGAAAAATAAAGATTTTTTGGAGAAGAAATAAAAAAGGAAATTAAGCTTATAGAAACGAAAAGGCAATTGTTTCAAAAAAAGAGGAAGTCAATCAAGCTTCAGGCAAGGTAGCAAAAGAGGCAATCTTTCAGAAAAGTTTAGAAAAACAAGCAAGCCAATCAAGGTTCAAGCAAGGTAGCAAAAAGCCAAGCAAGCCCTTAAAAAAGCCAAGCTCTCCAAAAAACGGCCAAGCAGGAATTAATGCCTTCCTAAGAACCAATACATTATAATAATAAGTTTTCTGATAGAGAAGCAGGTGCAATCTTATGCGGGTAAATAAAAACTGTGTAGGCTGCGGGCAGTGCGCTGTCTTTTGCAAAAAAAATGCAATTGAAGTCCTGGGAAGAGCCAGGATCACGGATTCCTGTGTGGAATGCGGCCTCTGCGCCTCCTACTGCCCTGTAAAAGCTATTGAATTTGAGGTGTCAACATGAAAGCGGTGGTAATCGGAGCTGGGCTTGGAGGACTTTTGAGTGCAGCCGGACTTGCAAAAGCCGGATATGAAGTGGAAGTCTTTGAAAGCCTCCCGATTACGGGAGGCAGGTTCACAAACCTAGAATACGAAGGGTTTAAGCTTTCCACAGGAGCTCTCCATATGCTGCCTCATGGGCCTAAAGGCCCCCTTGCACAGCTGCTATCCAAAGTCGGAGCTGAGGTTAAAATTGTGCGTTCAGAGCCTCAGACAATACTGCGGGTCCCCTTAGAAAAAGAAGCTAGAGACTACAAAAAAGGTTTTTTGGACATTCCCTTTAATGATTTTCCGACCAGACTATCCAGAAAAGACCGAATGAAAATTGCCTATCTAATAGTAAGTACTAGAAAAAACCGACCTACTGGAAGTTCCCTGAAAACCTGGATCAAAGCCCAGCTCAAAGACGAGGATGACTGGCTGGTAAAACTTGCCGATTCCTTCTGTGGGTGGGCCTTGAGTTTAACAAGTGAGGAAACCCCAGTAGAAGAAGTCTTTGAGATTATTGAAAACCTTTATCGCTATGGAGGTCCCGGAATTCCCATAGGAGGCTGTAAAGGCATAATCGACGCCCTTGAAAGCGTGCTTGAGGCAAAGGGCGCAAAGATCCATACAAAAAGCGAAGTTTCAAAAATCCTAATCGAAAATGGAAAAGCCGTAGGTGTAATTGCAGCCGGCAAAAAAATAGAAGCCGAGCTTGTGATTAGTAACATAGGGCATCCGGGAAGCGCAAGACTTTGTGAAGGAGAAAAAGAGAATTTAGAAGGGGTAGGCTGGACAAACTACCTTAAACAGGCTAAAGCCCAAAAACCTTCAGCCGGCATAAAGATCTGCCTTGCAGCAGCCGAGCCTTTAGTGGGTCATTCTGGAGTTTTGCTAACCCCTTATGCAAAACGGATAAATGGGCTTGATGAGGTTAGCCATGTGGACCCGACTCTGGCTCCGGCAGGAAAACATTTGACAATGTCTCATCAGCACGTAAGCCCAGAGAGAATAAAGTTTCTTAGAGAAGAAATCGAACTTGGACTTCAAGACCTTAAAGAAATATTTTCAGACAAAACCTATGAAGTCCTTTTCATCCAGTCCTATCATGCCGATTGGCCCGTGAATAGAGCGGCTTCGGGAACTGATATTGGAAACGAAACCCCAATCTCTGGACTTTACGTTGTCGGAGACGGAGCCAAAGGTCGCGGAGGAATTGAAGTCGAAGGAGTAGCCCTCGGCGTTGCCCAGACTCTGCAAAAGATTCTCGGAGAAAGCCCTGAATGATTCAGGCTTTAAAATGGCAGGTGTCTGAAATTTAAAAAAATATGCAAGCAGGTGTTTAGCATTCCCTCAACAAATCCAGGCTTTGTAACTTACGCAAAAAACGTATTTATCCCCCTAACCAACGTTTGCAGAAACCACTGTGCCTACTGTGGCTTCAGACGGGACCCGGGACAGGCCGGAGCCCGGCTTCTAAAGCCGGAAGAGGTAATTTCGATTCTTAAAACCGGAGTTAAAGCGGGATGTACAGAAGCTCTTTTTACCTTTGGAGAGTATGCTGAGGAAGTAGCAGAATACAAGCGCTGGCTCAAGGCCCTTGGCTACTCTTCTACAAACGAATACCTTGTCTCCCTCTGTGAAATCGCAATCGATATGGGGATTCTCCCGCATACGAATGCTGGAGTTATGACCCGGGCTGAACTAAAAGCCCTCAAACCCGTAAATGCGAGTATGGGCTTGATGCTTGAGACAACGGCTGAGTTAGAAGCCCATAAAAACTGTCCCGGTAAAGTGCCCGAATTAAGACTTAAAACCCTTCGGGAAGCCGGAAAGCTTGAAATTCCATATACAACGGGTCTTCTTATAGGAATTGGAGAAAGCCGGGAAAACAGGATTGAAGCGCTGAAGGAAATATCCAAGCTTCAGGAAAAATACGCCCACATCCAGGAAGTCATCATTCAAAACTTTGCTCCTAAACCCGGAACCCTTATGGAAAACTGGCCTGCGCCCACAAAAGAAGAAATGACAGAGACCGTAACTCTTGCTAGCCAGCTTTTGCCCGAAGAAGTCTCGGTTCAGGTAGCTCCGAATCTGATCGACCCAAAAGCCCTGGTAAAAAAGGGAGTGACAGATCTTGGGGGGCTTTCTCCGGTTACAATTGACTGGATTAACCCTGAAGCTGCTTGGCCAGCCGTAGAAGCCCTCCAGGCTAAACTGGGAACAGTGCCGCTTAGGGAACGCCTCCCAATTTACCCGCAATATGTTAGAAAAGGCTGGTACTCGACTCGGATAAAAAGCCTTATAGAAAAGCTCTCGGACAAGGAAGGATATAGAGCCAGGACCTGAAAATTCTAAGGGAAGAAAAGTTAAGAAGAGGCTTAACTTAGATCCATAAAATACGCATCTTTGACTCATACAATAAAAACAAATACAGGAAAGATCGGAATGAGAACAACCCAAATGACGATCCCTGACGCTGTCATAGAAAGAGCTTACGAGGGAAAATGTACAAAAGAAGACGCCCTGCTGCTCCTCAATGGCAGCCCCTTTGAGCTTTTCAAACTTGCCGACGAGCTGCGAGCCCTTGCTGTAGGGGACTTGGTAAGCTATGTGGTAAACCGAAATATCTATATCACAAATAAGTGTGTCGGAAACTGCGGGTTCTGCGCTTATAGGACAAACAAAAATAGTTATATCCTAAGCTTAGATGAGATTTTAGAAAAGGCTGAAGAAGCCCAAAAAGCAGGCGCAGTTGAGCTTTGCATTCAGGGAGGTTACACCCCAGAAGCAGATATTGAGTTTTATCTTGAAATTCTTGAGGCTCTAAAAGCCGAATTTCCGGAACTCTGCATTCATGCCTTTTCTCCTATGGAAGTCAACTATGCAGCCGAGCTTTCCGAAATGTCCGTAAAAGAAGCGCTTGAAAAACTTAAGAAAAGCGGGCTTGATTCACTTACCGGAACCTCGGCTGAGATTTTGTCTGACAGGGTTAGAAAAATAATTTGTCCGAGCAAACTTAGCACGCAGCAGTGGATAAACACCATAAAAATGGCCCATAAAGTAGGGCTTTCCACAAATGCGACCATTATGTATGGGCATATTGAAACGCTTGAAGAACGCTTGGACCATATCTTTAGCATAAGAGAAATCCAAGAAGAAACCGGAGGCTTTTCCGAATTTATCCCGATGTCTTTTTTACCCTATAATAACAAAATCGGAGAAGAGATGCTTGCTTCAGGCAAATTTTCAAGTACCGGACTTGAGGATCTGCAGCTGCTTGCAATATCTCGAATAATTCTTCACACCCACGTAGACAATATTCAAGCAACTTGGGTTAAACTTGGAAAGAAGCTTGCGCATGTGGCGTTGAGCTGTGGAGCTAACGATCTTGGAGGAACGCTTACGGAAGACCAGATCTCAAGCGCTGCTGGAGGCAGTAATGGAGAATTTGTATCCCCTCAGGAGTTTGAGTGGATGATAAAAAAAGCCGGGAAAATTCCAATGCAGCGGGATACTCTTTACAGGGCTGTTAAGGCAAGAAGCCCCGGAAGAGCAGAAAGGCTTCCGGAAAAAATGGAAGAGAAAAACCGATCCGAAATCTGGGAAAAGAAGAAATGGGGAACCGGAAATAAGAGGTCTTCAAAGATACAATTATAACAATTGGAGTTATAAAATCTCTGCGAAAAAAATAAAATTGAACGGAAAAAATGGAACAAAAAAGGAGTTTAGATGAGAGCTGTTATTCCTTATAAAAAAGCCGGGGCTAAATCCCGCCTATCCCCCGTTTTGAGCCTGAGGGAACGAGAGGAATTTGTAGAGCTTATGTTAAGCTCCGTGCTCAGGGCCCTAAAAGCTGCAGGAATTGAAAAAATCGATATCATAAGCCCTTCGATTTACGGACTTGAAGAAGTAGAGGCCCAGGTGATTTTAGACGAGGCTGACCTTAACGAAGCCTTAAACGCTTATTTAGAAAAAGCAAAAGGTCCTGTTTTGATTATTATGGCTGATTTGCCTCTCCTCTCGGCCAGCCATATTAAGGAAATCGTATCCAGTAACAAGGATATCTGTATTGTGCCCGGAAAAGGGGGAGGTACAAACCTTATTTTTCTTAAAAATCCTTCAGACTTTCAGGTCAAGTATTACGGTTCAAGTTTTTTAGCCCATTGCGCAATTGCGGAGGCGAAAGCCTTAAGCTTTGAAGTTTATGATTCCCTGTTTGCAAGTACGGATATCGACGAGCCAGACGATCTTGTGGAACTGCTTGTACATGGTAAAGGCCCTGCCAGAGACTATATTAATCAAAAATTTAATTATGAAGTCAGTCGGGGAAGGGTAAAATTAAATCCTATTGAGTGATTTGGAACCAAAAAAGAATGGGGAAGAGTTCTTTTTCTTTTGCTTATCATCTTTTATAATAAAATAAGTATATTCGACCATAAAGAATTATATCATAATATTTATGTAATTAGCCGTAAAGTTAATCGTAAAGCATTCTTAATTAATATTCATAGTATAATTTAAAATATTTCAGCAAAATATTTCAGCTTAAGCTAAAGAGCTTTCAGATATTCAAAATTTACAAACTAAACTTCTAAATAAATATTAAATTTATCCAAAAAACCCATAAAAAGAATACAATTCCAAAACACTGTATAAAAATAGAAAGATATGATTCAGATGA
>Ga0265294_10005083_pt1 | contig 16130 bp, 9 predicted proteins | sample MunlanPumphouse3_FD_192504 | JGI IMG/M metagenome (GOLD analysis project Ga0265294, IMG submission 192504) | Groundwater microbial communities from a municipal landfill in Southern Ontario, Canada - Pumphouse #3 | ecosystem: Environmental > Aquatic > Deep subsurface > Groundwater | place...
TTCCAAGAACTCTTGCTTTAACAGTCTTTGGCAATTTAAACGTCTCTACAATAAACTCAATGCCAATAGGAAGACTTCCAATAGTAACCTATCTTGTTTCTAATAGAAAACGTGATGATATGTATCGATCAGTAGGAGTAGAATTTGCTAGAGGTCATCAAGCTTATTTTGTTTACCCAAGAATTGAAGATATCAAAGATGATGGGCTTAGAGATGTTGTTTCAATGTTTACGTTCCTTAAGAGTAAATTCCCGAATGTTCCATCAGCCTTAATTCATAGTAAGCTTTCTGAGGAAGAGAAGATTTCTATTCTTGAAGATTTTAGAAAAGGAAAAATTAAGTATTTGGTGTCTACAAGTGTAGTTGAAGTTGGTATAGATGTCGCAGATGCTACTTGTATGATAGTCGAACATGCTCAATTGTTTGGAATGTCAGCCCTGCACCAGCTTAGGGGAAGAGTTGGTCGTAGTACAATACAATCTTGGTGTTTTCTTGTATTCGATGATAATCTAACTGAAGATGGGAAGAATAGGCTTAGAGTTATGAAAAAATCAAACGATGGTTTTTATATTGCCGAACAGGATTTGGTAATCCGGGGGCCTGGTGAAATAACTGGGGTAAAACAATCTGGATTTCTTCATCTTCATTATTCTGATTTGAATGAAGACCTTCCAATAATTGAAAAGGCCCGAGAAGATGTAGATAAAATTCTTTCTTATGATCCCGGCCTTTTAGTTGCTGAAAATTCAATTATAAGAAAGGTGCTTCAAAAAGCACCCCCCTTTAATTCTTAGTTAATTTATTAGAAAAATTATTCTTATTTTAATAAAGACGCATAACTGTAAAGGACTTCATCGTCTTCACAACCATCTAGAACTTTATTAGCAAGTTTTTTTCCAAGTTGAACTCCTTCTTGGTCAAAGCTATTGAGGTTCCATACGAATCCTTGAAACATTATTTTGTTTTCATAGTGAGCCAGAAGAGATCCAAGAATTTTCGGAGTAAGCTGTCTTCCAATTATGATACTGGAAACTCTGTTGCCTTCGAAGCTTTTATTTTTATTTTTATCTTCCTGTCCTCTTGCAAAAGCCACAATTTGTGCTGCAAGATTAGCGTTAAGTTTTGTTTGACTTGTAGAACCTTTTGTAATAACATCATTTTCAATCTGTGAATACTTGAAACCAATAAACTGAAGAGGAACTATGTCCGTTCCTTGGTGAAGTAACTGGTAAAATGAGTGTTGACCATTGGTTCCAGGTTCTCCGAATACTACAGGTCCTGTAGAATAGTCTATACTCTTTCCGAATCTGTTTACATGTTTACCATTGGATTCCATATCAAGTTGTTGAAGATGTGCCGGGAATCGAGTTAATGCTTGAGAATAAGGTAATACTGCAGTATAAGGATAATTTAAAACATTTCTTAGATAAATACCAATCATTGCATCCATGAGAGAAGCATTTTCTTTAATATTAGGATTCAAAGCTGATATGTCAGCTTCGTGAGCACCCTCAAGAATTTCCTTAAAGACTTTAAAACCAAAAGTTAATGACAATACCACTCCACCAACAGCACTTGTTGAGCTATAGCGACCCCCGATATAGTCATCAATAAAAAATACATCCAATATATCTGTTGAAGCTGCAAGTGGGCTAGTTTTACTAGTTACTGCAACAAAATGTTTACTTGAATCCATCCCAGGAATTGCAGCATCTTTAATGGCATCCATAACAATTTGCTTATTTGTTAGGGTTTCGAGGGTTGTTCCACTTTTAGAGACTAAAATAAACAAAGTTGTTTCAAAATCAACACCATCAAGTACTTTTGAGGCATCATCTGGGTCTACGTTTGATATGAATTTTGCTTTTAGGGAAGGACTTGCAATTCTTTCAAGTGCCATATAAAGAGCTTCTGGACCTAAATCAGATCCACCAATTCCAATTTGTATAACTGTATCAAAAGGCTTCCCAGTGGAACCGATAATTGCATGGTTCCTTACTGCAAAGGAAAAGGATTGTATTTTTTCTAGTTGTGATTGGTAAAAACCTTCTTTTTCCTCTCCATCCACTTCGATTTTAGCTTTATTCAAAACTTTTCCTCTTGTTAAATGATGAAGAACTTGTCTTTGTTCTCCAGGATTCATTACTTTTCCTAAAAGGATTTCTCGGTATTTTTTAATTACTTCCTGTTCATCAGACAGGTCTTGAAGGTCTTTTAATATTTTTTCGCTAACAGGCATTGCAGCGTAATTATAAATTAAGTTTTCAACTATGGGTATTTGAAAAGAGTTGATTCTATCTTTTGTCAACTTGTCTTTTACATTAAAATGTTTATCAGATAAAAGGTTCTTAAAAGCCTCTGCTTTGGTAAGATTTGAATATTTCATAATTTTTAACTCCAATTCTTAATAGAATGCAACAAACTTTACTGTTCGTCAAGTTCAAGAAGAATAAAATGAAAAAACTAAGAAAAGTAAAGCAAAAAGAAGAAAAAAGAGGAATTATTTTATAATGTTTTATTCTTCAATTTCAGGAATTCTTGTTTTAAAGCTTTCTAATAAATCTTCTTTATTCATTCCTTCTCTTAGAATTACAAAAATTGTATCATCTCCGGCCAAAGTTCCAAGTATTTCTGGGAGAGAAAGTATATCAAGTGCCATTGCAACACTGTTTGCATGTCCACTTCTTGTTTTAATAACTCCAAAGTTTCCAGAAAACTCTACTGAAACAATTCCTCTTCTTACATCTTGAATGTAACTTTTTTCAGATTCAGAAACCAAATCGTTTTCAGGTAAGGCATAATAATAACCTGACCATCCGTCTGATATCTTCCCGACTTTTAACATTTTCAAATCTCTTGATAAAGTTGCTTGAGTAACAGAAAAACCTTGTTCTTTTAGCATTTCAAGTAAAGAATCTTGGTTATCAATTCTATTTGATTTAATCAGTTCCTTTACAACTCCGAGCCTATTATAGCGTTCGCGCATGCAAACCTCCAATTTGAATATTTATACAATAAATATACGACAGATATTAGTAAAAAGCAATAAAAAAACACATAAACAAAACCTGTTTGTTTATAACAGGTTTTGAATAAAATATGTATTTATATTGTCACAATATTATTTTATAACAAAATTAACTAATTTATCAGGAACAATAATTTCTTTAACTATTTTCTTTCCTTCTAAATATTTTAGTATTTTTTCACTTTCTTTAGCTTTATTAAGTAATTCAGTTTTACTTGTGCCTTTTTGAGTTTCAAATTTATCTCTAACTTTTCCATTTACCATAGCAACTACAGTAACGACTTTTTCTAAAGTTAACTCTTCTTTATATTTAGGCCAATCTCTTGTGCTTGCTGTATCGTTATGTCCAGCTCTTTGCCAAAGTTCTTCACTAAGATGAGGAGCATAAGGAGTTAACAATAGGATTAAAGTTTCCCAAACTTCTTTGGAAAGAGTTTCTTGTTTGTAAAGAGCATTTACAAGAATCATCATTTGACTGATTGCGGTGTTAAAACTCAAATTTGAGGTATCTTCAGTTATTTTTTTGATTGATTGATGTAAAATCTTTAGTATTTCAGGATTTGCTTTATCTTCAGTTATTTTTTTCTCTTCTTGAAGTCGCCATATTCTATCTAAAAATCTCCAAATTCCTGATAAACCACTGGTGGACCAAGGTTTTGAAACCTGAAGAGGTCCCATGAACATTTCATACATTCTCATGGAATCTGCACCATATTTTTGGATTATTTCATCTGGATTAATTACATTTTTAAGACTTTTTGACATCTTTGCAACAACACGTTCAAGTTCTTCTCCTGAGGATTTTTCAATATAATGACCTTCTCCATCATCTTCAACAAGATTAACAGGAACAAGAGCCTTGTCTTTTTTTTGATAAGCAAAGGAGGTAATCATGCCTTGATTTATAAGCTTTTGGAAGGGCTCTTTTGTTGAGACAAGTCCAAGATCAAATAATACTTTATGCCAAAATCGCGCGTAAAGAAGATGGAGAACAGCATGTTCTGCTCCACCAACGTAAAGATCTACAGGCATCCAGTATTGTTCTTTTTCTTTACTACAAAATTCTTTATCATTGTTTGGATCAAGATAACGTAAGTAATACCAGCAAGATCCAGCCCATTGAGGCATTGTGTTTGTTTCTCTTTTTGCCTTTCCTCCACAGACAGGACAAGTTGTATTTACCCAACTTTCAATATTAGCAAGAGGACTTTCGCCAGTACCTGTTGGAGAATATTTCTTTACTTCAGGAAGCTTCAAAGGGAGTTGGTCTTCTGGAACTGTAACAGTCCCGCAATGAGGGCAATGAACCAAAGGAATAGGCTCGCCCCAATAACGCTGTCTTGAGAAAATCCAATCTCTAAGTTTGTAGTTTATAGTTTTCTTTCCAGCTTTCTTTTCTTCCAACCATTGTAGCATTTTCTTGATTGCATCTTCTTTCCCAAGGCCATTCAAAAAATCACTATTTACGTGAATACCATCTTCAGTCCAAGCTTGAGTTTCTACATCAACTTTACTTTTTAACACTTCCACAATTGGAAGCTTGAATTTTTTAGCAAAGTCCCAGTCTCTTGTATCATGTGCAGGAACAGCCATTATTGCACCAGTTCCATAAGTAATTAATACATAGTCAGCAATCCAAATTGGAAGTTTTGCACCATTCACAGGATTAATAGCATAGCTTCCAGAGAATACACCAGTTTTATCTTTTGATAGCTCAGTTCGCTCTAAATCACTCTTTTTTGCTGATTCTATGATATATTGAGCTACTTTTTCTTTATTATTAGGAGTTGTAAGAGTATCGATAAGTGGATGTTCTGGAGAAATAACCATGTAGGTTGCTCCAAATAAAGTATCACAACGGGTTGTGAAAACCTCAAGTTCTTCCTTTGAGTTTTCAACAGGGAATTTTACACTGGCTCCAATACTTTTTCCAATCCAATTGGTTTGCATAGCCTTTACACTTTCAGGCCAATCAAGAGTGTCTAAATCTTTTAAAAGCTCCTCAGCGTAATCAGTAATCTTAAGAACCCATTGTCTAATATTTTTTCGGGTAACTTGAGTTCCACATCTTTCGCATCGTCCATCTTTTACTTCTTCGTTTGCAAGTCCTGTTTTACAATTAGGGCACCAGTTAATTGGCATTTGAGATTCATAAGCAAGGCCCTTATTGAAAAGTTTTATAAAAATCCACTGTGTCCATTTATAATATTCACTTGAGTGAGTTTTTATTTCACGATTCCAATCATAACTGAAACCTAAACTTTTAATTTGTCTTCTAAAATTATTAATATTTTTTTCTGTGGTAACTTTTGGATGGGTGCCAGTTTGAATTGCATAATTTTCAGCAGGGAGTCCAAAAGAGTCAAAACCCATTGGGTGAAGAACATTAAAACCATTCATTCTAAGATATCGACAGTAAATGTCTGTGGCAGTATAGCCTTCAGGATGTCCTACGTGTAGTCCTGCTCCGGAAGGATAAGGAAACATATCCAAAACATATTTTCTCTTTTCCGGGCCAAAAGAAGGATCCTCGGTTACAGCGAAAGTATTATTATCTTCCCAGTATTTTTGCCATTTTTTTTCTATTTTTTTAAAAGGATATTTACTCATGGAAAATATTCTAATATTGCCCCTAGTATTAGTCAACAGAGGCAGGATAAAATTTACAACTTTCGAGGCGGTTACCTTTCACTTTTGTTATTAAAAAGATACCATATTCAGTTTTTATTTTTTCTTCTAGCTTAGGTATATGTCCAGCATTTTCAAGTATGTAAGAAGCAACGGTGTTAATGTTATCTTCAATTTCATCTTTGATTCCAAATTCATCTAAAAATTGTTGGAAAGAAGTATCACATAAAATTAAATAAGTTTCTTTCTTAGAATTAAGCTTTGTTATTCTTTCAGAGAGTCCTGATTCGTGTTCATCGTAAAGTTCTCCAAGGAGTTGTTCTGCAACGTCTTCCATCGTAGCAACTCCACTTAATCCACCATATTCATCCAAAACAATTGCTATTTGAAGTTTTTTTTGTTTGAATTTAAAGAAAAGGTCATCTACACGAAGGGTTTCAGGAACAAAAATTGGATTTAATGCAAAGCTTGAAAGCTTTTCATCTTCTCGACCTTCTAAAACAGCTTTGGAAAGATCACGAACTAAAACAATTCCTTGGATATTTTCATTAGTATTTCTATATATTGGAATTCTAGAATATCCTTTTTCTATTATAATAGGAAAAGCTATTTTTAAGGGAATGTTTTCATTTAGTGAGAAAACCTTTGTTCTGTGGGTCATTATTCCTTTTACAGTACTTTCATTAAAATGTATTGCGCGTTGAACTAAGTTTGTTTCATATTCATCAATCAAACCTTCATCTTGAGCTATATCCATTACATTCATGAGGGAATTTACTGTAAGTTTTGATTCTTTTTTCTTTGAAAATAATCCGGTAATAACTTTGCTTATTTTCATAAAAACCCATACGGTAGGAAATAAAACCTTACTGAGAATCCAAATTGGATAAGCCATGAAAGAGGCAAAAGTTTTATTGTATGTCATTGCTAATTGTTTTGGTGCAATTTCACCAAAAATTAAAATTATTATTGTTAAAATTCCAGTGGCATATCCGACATAATTATTACCAAACCTTTGAATTACATATACTGTTGTCAAACTTGAGGCTACAAGGTTCACAATATTATTTCCAATTAAAATTGCTGTTATTAGCTTTTTTGGTTTTTCGGATAATTTGGCCGCTAATCTTTCGTTCTTCTTTTTGCTTTGGGCTAAATCAATTTTTTGGACTCTTGAAAGAGAAGTGAAAGCTGTTTCTGAAGCAGAAAAAACTGCAGACAGAATTAGAAGAATAATTATTGTGAACATTTGAAATTAGGTTTCCTGTTTTTCATATATATAGAATATAATAAAAATTTTCATGATTATCAATTAAAAAGAAGTACTTAAAAGCAGTAAAACTGAAGTAATTAAAAAGAACTGCCCTAAAGAATAAGTTATCATTATACTATTTTCAGAAAAATCTTTAATTTCAAGAGCTTTTAGACCTACACAACAATCTGAAAAGGAAAATAAAGCTATTCCAACAATTCCCAATACAGTCGCTAAAATATTTTGAGGGGAAAAAGTTGAAGCGATACAAATTGTAAAAGCAATAAGGGCTAATGAATAAGGGAAAAGGAGTGGACCTAGTGGATTCTTAGAATCTAAAATTAACTTTCCTATGTACAAAAAGCCTAAAATGAAAAGTGTTGATATAATAATGGCAAATATTAGGGAATCTTTTGATGCTATTCTAGCAAACCAAGTCATATAAAAAATATGTCCAGTGAAAAAAGATGCTATTCCTAAAACAAAAAATACATTTTTATTTTTTATCATAAGGAAAATATCACCAAGAGTATGAAATATTAAAGCGGTAATAATTAAGTTTGAACCCTGACAAGAGAAATACTTAAAACAATAAATCAAATATAAACCCAAAAGTGAAGGGACAATAAGGGGCTTTGAAAAATATTCCAAACAATCACTATGTTTTGAAAGGGCTATTTGATTAACAATATTTGCAACAATAAAAAGACTAAGAAACAAAAATTCCATATAAAACCTCACCCCATTATACACTGAAGTTTGTATATAACAAGAGAGAATTTTGCTTGTATTTTTTTAATCCATTAGGTAAGATAGTTTTAATTCTAGGGATACTTATAAAGTTTCCAGGTGGTGTTTTCTCCAAAATTATGGACTTATGATATGTCTTGAATGAAAAGACCTGCGAAATATCAAAAATCCAAATAAAAATTATATTTTTATTCCACTTACGAGTTGCCTTTAAGGTATTCCTAGATTTTTTATTAGTTTCATTTCGTTTTAGATGAATAAATAGATACTTTTTTATGTGGGCAAAAAAAGTATTTTAGTTTATAATACGTGCTATGGCAGAAAAGAAAAGTAAAAAAGTTGTTTATGATGAAAGCAAAGTGCTTTCCTTGAATGCATTGGAACATATTCGTTTACGTCCAGGGATGTATATTGGACGGATTGGAGATGGTAGTAACGTAAATGATGGAATTTATATCCTTATAAAGGAAATCATTGATAACGGTGTTGATGAATTTATTATGAACTGTGGAAGCAGAATTAATATTTTTATAGAAGATAAACACGTTAGTATTCGTGACTATGGAAGAGGAATTCCACATGGTTCAGTTATTGATTGTGTTTCAAAGATAAACACAGGTGCAAAATATAACTCCGATGTATTTCAATTTTCAGTTGGACTTAATGGTGTTGGAACAAAAGCAGTTAACGCTCTTTCTTCTTATTTTAGAGTAGTTTCTTATAGAGAAGGAAAGTTTTTTGAGGCTATATTTGAAAAAGGAAAATTTATAAGTAGCAACAAGGGAAAAACTACCGAGGGAAATGGAACTCTAATTGAGTTTGTTCCTGATGAAGAAATTTTCTTAGAATATGCTTTTAACGATGAATATATCGAAGAAAGGCTTCAAAACTATGCTTATCTTAACACTGGGTTAACTCTTTGTTTTAATAAGAGAATTTTCAAAAGTAAAAATGGCTTACTTGATCTTTTGGATAATCAAATTGCTGAGGACAGTCTTTACAAAATTATTCACTATAAATCAGATAAACTTGAATTTGCTTTTACTCATGCAAGAGCTCTTTTTGCAGAAAATTATTTTTCTTATGTAAATGGGCAATATACTGGTGAGGGAGGAACACATCTTTCAGCTTTTAAAGAAGGGGTTTTAAGAGGTATTAATGAGCATTTTAAGAAAAGCTGGACTGGAATGGAAGTTAGAACTGGGATTGTAGCAGCAGTTTCAATAAAATTGATGAATCCCATTTTTGAAAGCCAAACAAAGAACAAACTTGGAAATACGGAAATTAAAGCCGAGATAGTTCAAGAAGTCAAAGAGGCTGTTATTGATTTTCTTTTCAAGAATCCAGAAGAAACTGAGAAACTAAATTCAAAGATTTTGGCTAACGAAAGTTATAAAAAGGAAATGATTGATGCAAGAAAAATAACTCGTGAAGCTTCAAAAAGGGTTTCCTTAAATATTCCAAAGCTAAAAGATTGCAAATATCATCTTGGACAGAGTGGGAAAAACTCAAAAAATGGTGAAGACTCAATGATTTTTCTTACAGAAGGAGACAGTGCTTCTGGGACAATAACTAAAACTAGAAATGTTTATACTCAAGCGGTATTCAGTCTTAGAGGAAAACCAAAAAATGTTCAGGGCATAAAAAGAATTGAAGCTTTAAAAAATGAAGAGCTTTTTAATATTATGGTAGCTTTGGGTATTTCTGAAGGATTAGAGGGGTTAAGATATGGTAAAGTAATTATTGCAACTGATGCAGATGTTGATGGTTATCATATAAGGAACCTTCTAATGACCTATTTCTTAACTTTTTATGAAGATCTTGTAATGGCGGGAAGGCTTTTTATTCTTGAGACTCCCCTTTTCAGAGTGAGAAACAAGAATGTTACAAAATATTGCTATACAGAAAGTCAAAGGGATAAACTTGTAAAAGAAATTAAAAGTGCAGAAATAACAAGATTTAAAGGTCTTGGGGAAATAGCTCCAAAAGAATTTGGACAGTTTATTGGTGAAGATATGAAAATTCTTCCAGTCCAGGTCTCTACAATGAAAGAGATTAGACAAAGCTTGTTATTCTACATGGGGTCAAATACAAAAGAGCGAAGAGCTTTTATTATGGAGAACCTTGAATAATGAACAACTATGCAAAAGACCTTTTTAAAAAAAATTATATTGAATATGCGTCCTATGTAATTAAGGAAAGAGCAATTCCAGACATAATGGATGGGCTTAAGCCCGTCCAACGTAGAATAATTCATACTTTAATTGATCTTGATGATGGAAGATTTCATAAGGTAGCCAATGTTGTTGGTAGAACTATGAGTTATCATCCTCATGGAGATGCATCAATTTACAGTGCTTTGGTGAATCTTACAAATAATAATCTTCTTATCGAGGGACAGGGAAACTTTGGTAATTTCATGACTGGAGATAATGCTGCTGCGGCTAGGTACATTGAATGTAGACTTATGCCAATTGCAAAAAAAATACTCTATAATCCAGAACTGACAGAGTTTGTTGATTCTTATGATGGAAGAAGCCGAGAGCCTGTAAGATTTCAAGCTAAAATTCCTATTTTAGTTATTCAAGGAACTGATGGAATTGCACCAGGTATGACAACTAGGATACTTCCACATAATTTTATAGAAGTTATTGATGCCCTTGAAAAAGCCTTAAAGGGTGAAACAGTGTTGCTTTATCCTGATTTTCCAGGTGGAGGTGTCGTTGATATCTCCGATTATAAAGATGGAAGCGGTACCGTAACAGTAAGAGCAAAGCTTAATACAGATGATCCAAAAAAAATCTATATCGAAGAACTCCCTTTTGGAGTCACTAGCGAACAAATGATTAACTCAATTGAAAATGCTGTGAAGAAAGATAGATTAAAAGTAAATTCAATAAGTGATTTTACTGCGGAAAAGGTCAGCATAGAGATTTGTCTTTCAAAGAATACTTACTCCAAAGATATTGTGGATGCTCTTTATGCTTATACTCTCTGTGAAGAAAAAATATCTTGTTTTTGTTTGGTAATACAAGACAAATACCCAGTAGAGACTTCTATTTCAAATATTATAAGTTTCCACTCTAAGCATCTTATCGAGGTGCTGCAAGGAGAATTAAACCTTCAAATAGGTCATCTTGTTGATAGATTACATTCTAGAACTCTAGAACGTATATTCATTGAAGAAAGGATTTATAAAAGAATAGAGCAAAAAAGAAGTCAAGAAGCAATTAATAAATCTATTGTTTCAGGTTTTGAACCTTATAAAGATTCTTTGGTTAGAGATCTTACTGCTGATGATATTGAGAGACTTTTGAAAATACCTATTAGGCGAATAAGTCTTTTTGATATGGAAAAGAACAAGGAAGAAATTGATAATATAAATAAGGATATAAAAAAAGCTAAAAACAATTTGAATCACATTATTGATTATGCTATGTCATATCTCGAAGAAATAAAGAAAATGGCACCTAAAGAACTTGAAAAAAGGAAAACTACAATATCTGATTTTGATGCTGTAAGTGTTAGAGAAGTTGCACAAAGAGATAAGGTCCTTAAATATGATAGGTCAACAGGATATGTTGGTTATGATTTGAAAAATGGTAGTAATCTTTTAGACGTTTCAATTTATGACAAGGTTCTATTTGTTTCAAAAAATGGAGATTATGTTTCAATGATAGCTCCAGATAAATTTTTCATTGGAAAGTCTCTCTTTTATTGTAATTATTCAGATAAAGATATACTTTCCGAGGTTGTATTTACAGTTTTTTATCAAGAAAAAAAGGAAAATATCTTTTACATAAAGAGAACAAGACTTGGTGGACTAATTTCCAATAAAGTTTATTCTTTCCTGCCAGAGCAGACAAAAAAAGAAGAAGATTACCAAGTAAAGAGACTTTCCATTTTAGAAGATGGGGTAATTATAGCGAAATATAAAAAAGGATTGGGCTATAAGAAAACTGAGGAAAATTTCTATTTCTCTGATTTCTTGATAAAAAATCCAAAAGCCCGTGGTGTTAGAGTTATTAACAATAAAGAACTTTCTTCTTATTCTTTAAGAGCTTGTACTGAGGGTGAAAAACAGGATAAAGCTAATGGAGAGGAACAAAGAGAAGAAGATGTAGAAAAATCAGAACAGCCAAGCCTGTTTGATGAGGATTAGGTGTAAAAATGGATTTAAAAAAGTTTGAAGAGAGGATTCTGTATATAGATAACCATCTTATTATTATTAATAAGGAAGTTGGTGAGCTTACACAAGGCGATAATACAGGAGATGAAACTCTAGGAGATTTAGTAAAGCAATACCTTAAGATAAAATTTGAAAAGAAAGGAAATGTGTACTTAGGGATTTGCCATAGATTGGATAGACCCACCAGTGGAATTGTAATATTTGCAAGAACAGACAAAGCTCTTTCAAGGATGAATGCACTTTTTGCTTCAAAAGAAGGGGTTACAAAAACCTATTGGGCCGTGGTTGACAAAGTTCCTCCACAAACTGAGGGACATCTAGTCAGCTATATGTTTCGAGATATTAAAAAGAATAAAAGTATTGCTTACCGAGAGAAAAAGCCACATACAAAAGAAGCAAGACTTTCTTATAAACTCCTCGGAGCTTCTAAAACTTTCTTTTTGTTAGAAATTGAACTGGAAACAGGACGACATCATCAAATAAGAGCTCAACTTGCCACTATTGGGTGTCATATTAAGGGTGATTTGAAATATGGGTTTCCTCGTTCTGATCCCAATGGAGGGATTCATTTGCATGCAAGAAAGATTGAGTTTATACATCCTGTAACTAAAGAAAAGATAACGGTTGTTGCTAGGCCACCAAAAGACCCAGTATGGGATTTTTTTGTGAATAATTATTAATAATAAGAGAATTGTTAAGTAATGCTTTTTCTTGACATTCTTTTTTAGATAACATATTTTGCTATCAATTAGGTTAGAAGTTAGTAAGAAGTTTCTTTCAAAGAATGAATTTTATAAAATGAGGTTAAATTTGAAAAACAAAATAAATTTGTTAATTTTTATTGTATTTTTATTATGTTTTGTTTTATCAGCATCTAATAAAATTAGAGTTGGTTGGCCCATAATTCAAGGTCTTCAAGAATATGATGAAGAAACAAACAGCTATTTTGGATTTAACTATGACTATTTAAATAAAATTTCACAATATAATAACTTTGAATATGAGTTTTATGTTGGAACGATGGAAGAATGCCAAATGTTTTTGAAGAATGGTCAAATTGACCTTTTAGGTGCTGCTGTTGACAATTCTTCAACCGATTCTAGCTTTGAGTTTTGTGAAATTCCTTTTGGGACTTTTCGGAGAGTTTGGATTTCAAAAGAATTAAGTAACTTGTGGTTTGATGACTTTTCAGCTTTTTCTGGTAAAAAGATTGGAATACTCAATAAAGAATATGAAAAAAAAGCAGAAGAAGCTTTTGTGAAAGAAAATCAAATTGATCTTAGTGAAATCTTTTATGAAAGTTATGAGGACATAATAGAGGCCTTAAATTCTGGAAAAATTGATATTGCGCAGGTCAGTGATTTTTTTGATTGTTCAAATTACAAGGTTATTAGCGGGTTCAATTCGAACCCTCTTTATTTTATGGTAAACAAAGAAAATCCCGAAATAAAGGAATCAATGGAAGAAGCTATCAATTTAATAAAACAAAAAGAACCAGATTATGAAAGTGAACTTTATCATAAATATTTCATTAAGAATGAAGAAGAAATTAAGATTCCTTTTTCTGTTGAAGAAAAAGAATACTTAAATTCTAATCCAGTTGTTAAAGTTTTATATAATCAACATTACTCTCCGCTTATATATAAGGATGAAGAAGGAGAGTGTTCTGGTTTTCTTCGGTTTTATATGGATTTGATAAGTCGAAAAACAGGAATTACCTTTGAATATACTTATGTTGAATCTTCAGCTGCTGAGGCTGAAAAATTTTTACAGGGGGGATTTGATATTTATCTTGCAAAAGAGAATGCTTTTGATAGTAATTTTCTTGAAAAGTTTAAATTAACCCAACCTTTTTTTCAAGTTGAATATTCAACTTTTGTTAAAGTAAATACTAACTCTAATGTTAAATATATTGGTTTGACAAAAAATAACAAAGAACTGAAAAGCTTAATTGAAAAAGATGGATATGAGGTTGTTATTTTTTCTGATATGCAAAGTGCTATAAAAGCTCTTGAAAAAGGTACTGTTGATGGATATTTAGATACAATATATTCGCTTTCTGATTACGATATTGATAAGCTTAAAGTTGATGGTGTTGAACTAAGAAATTATCTTAATCATTCGGATTTACTTAGCATTGCTGTAAATTCTCATTCTAATCAGTTACTTCTTTCTTCTTTGGATAAAACTATTGAATCTATTAGTAAGAAAGAAGTTGATGTTTTACTGTTTCAGTCAACTAATTCTTTTCATAAAGAGAATTTCACAGAATTTTTAAAAAAAAATGTTTGGTGGGTTATAGTTGTAATTTCTTCATTTGCAATAACTCTTTCAATTATAATTATTCTTGCTGTAAGTAGGGAAAAGAGCCAAAAATATAATAAAAGACTTAGAGAAAGTAATATAAAGCTTTATGAGGCAAAGAAAATTTCAATAAAGGCTGACGAGGAAAAAAGTAATATTTTTCGGACTTTAAGCCATGATATCCGAACTCCTATGAATGTAATTTTAAATACAGCAATACTTGCAAAAAGTTCTATAGAAGACAAAAAACAAACGGAAGATAACTTTGATACTATTGAAAAGACTTCAAAATATTTACTGTTGTTGATTAATAAATTATTAGATTTAAGTCGATTAAAAGAAATTGACAATAAAGTAGTTGATAATTCTTTTTCATTGAGCAAAGAAGTAAAAGAATTTTCAAATCAAATGAAAGTAATCTTTAGTTTAAAAAAACAAGAATTTGTTTTTGATATTGATATTGAACATGATTATCTTATTGGTGATATAGTAAAAATTAGAAGAATAATTGAAAACTTAGTTAATAATGCAGCAAAATTTACCCCTGTAAATGGAAAAGTAGCTTTACTCGTTCACGAAAAAGATGAAATTTTCATAATTAAAGTTATAGATAGTGGCATTGGGATGACCAAAGAACAATGTTCTCATATTTTTGATGCATATTATAGAGTGGATAACCCTGAGGTAAATAAAACCGAAGGAAATGGTCTTGGATTGTTAATCTGTAAAGAGTTGGTAACCATTCTTAATGGTCGTATCGAAGTAGAGAGTACTGTTGGTAAAGGGACAGCATTTACAGTTTCTCTTAAACTTAAAATCAATGAAAATAAGAAAACCATTGAAAAATGCTTTAAGGAAAAGAAATATGATTTTAAGGGAAAGAAAATTTTGATGGTTGAAGATAATAGAATGAATCAAAAAATCATGAGAACCCTTTTAGAAAGAGTTGGAATTAGTTGTACTCAAGCCTTTAATGGTCGAGAAGGTGTAATGGAATTTAAAAAATCTTTTCCTGGAACTTTTGACCTTATTATTATGGATATTATGATGCCAATAGAAGATGGTATATCCGCTTGTAAAGAAATTCGAGCTTTAGATCGAGAGGATTCAATCGTTCCTATTGTTGGCCTTAGTGGAAATAATGATTTTAAAGATTTTGAAAAAGGAAAAATTGCAAGTATGAATGAATACTTAACAAAACCTATTATCGTTGAGGATTTTTATCAAATTTTAGAAAAATTACTTTAATTCTGCTGAAGCTTTATATACAGTATCAATTAAGCCTTTAATGTTTTCTTCATCAATACTTGAAAATGCAAGTCGCACAATATTTTCATCGGTTCGTATTATTCCTGTATTATATTTTTCAAGGAGATGAAGGCGAAGGTTTTCAGCTTTGCAATTACATTTAAATGCCATAAAATAACCACTGTTGAATGGAAGGGGAATTAAATCTTTTCTTTCAGAATAATTATTCAAAACTTCTTTGACTAAAAGATATCTTCTTTGAATTGTCTTAATCCCCTTTTCTTTACTTTCTTTGTAAGAAGAGGATTTCATTCCTTTTATAAGAGCGTTTTGTGAAGGTGTAGAACAGCTTGAAATAGAGCCTCGGATGCAAGCCATTGTTTTCTGTTCTAAAGCGTCATACTGCTGGATGTTCGTATTCTTCATTCCATAGGTAAGAAACGCAATTCTGAAGCCCCATACCATTTCTTCTTTTGTGGCTGCATCCCCTTTGATTGCAAGTAAGTTTTCGCTAGCATTGCAAAGTTTTGCAAAAAGAGACTGTCTATAAACATCTTCAGAAAAGAAAAGTCCAAAGTAAGCATCATCAACAAATACTATAATCTTTTTTCCCTTATTAGCTAAGCTTATGAGAACTTCACATATTTCTTCTGCTTCTTTTTCTGTTGGAGAGTAGCCAGTAGGATTATTTGGAAAGTTAAGCATCACAAAAACCTTATTAGCTTTAACAC
>Ga0265294_10005085_pt1 | contig 16128 bp, 9 predicted proteins | sample MunlanPumphouse3_FD_192504 | JGI IMG/M metagenome (GOLD analysis project Ga0265294, IMG submission 192504) | Groundwater microbial communities from a municipal landfill in Southern Ontario, Canada - Pumphouse #3 | ecosystem: Environmental > Aquatic > Deep subsurface > Groundwater | place...
TTCCAAGGCAGTTCTTTGTTTTTATCGGGATCTTTGCAAGTGTGATGATGTGTGTACTCTGTCCGGGAAAACCGGCAGATGCTGCCGGATGGAGCGATGTTACGGTTCGGATGCTGCCGGATTCCAGTTTTGCGGGGATCGAGGCCCTTGAAGGCGGACAAAAAGTACGCCACTGCCCGCATCATGATGTAAACGGCAAACTGGACACCGAGCAGTTAATTTATGTACTCGGTACGTTGAATCAGGAACAATGGTCTGATGTTACCCAGAAAGAAGTCTGCGCCAAACACCTTGAAAAGCATTATTCCAAGGTTAACAACGGAACGAAAAAAGGTGAGCTCAAATCGCCCATAAATATCAATACCGCTTCCCTGACCGAACTGGTAAACATTCCGAGTATCGGCCCGGTGCTGGCCGTGGGCATTACAGATTACCGGGATAAAAAAGGAGTGTTTAAAACCACCGAAGATATCCAGAAAGTTAAGGGGATCGGCAAAAGGACGTTTAATGCGATTGCGCATTATATCCGTGTGGAATAAAAAATACCTGCCCGGAGGGCAGGGCTTTACCCCAGCGTTGCATAAATAAAATGATAAATTAGTTATGCAACGCTGGGGTTTATATTAAAACGAACAATAACTTTGCTATGTCTTTATTCAGTCAATTTAAATATTTTCTATTTGATTTGTATCGCAATCGCAGCCTGATTGCACAACTGACACTCAAGGATTTCTCCGCGCGTTATTTTGGATCTTATTTAGGCATTTTGTGGCCATTCATTCATCCGACAGCAACGGTGATGGTTATCTGGTTTGTGTTTCAAATCGGATTTAAATCCGTTCCTGTAGCGGATTGTCCTTTTGTCCTCTGGCTGGTTGTCGGGATAGTTCCATGGCTTTTTATTTCGGAGGCGTTATCCGGGGCTACCGGTGCCATAACAGAGTATGCCTTTCTTGTAAAAAAAATAGTGTTCCGTGTTAGTATTCTGCCTGTCGTGAAATTACTCTCGGCATTGATTATTCATCTGTTTTTTATTTTAGTCTTGTTTGTCATGTCTTATTTGTACGGTTATGAAGTTTCACTTTATAACCTTCAGATTATATATTACTTGCCGGCTACCGTGCTGTTGCTGCTGGGAATCTCCTGCATAACATCTTCCATGGTCGTTTTTTTAAAAGATGTTGGTCAAATGGTCGCCATATGTTTACAATTTGGTTTCTGGTTAACCCCCATTTTCTGGTCTATCGATATGATTCCTGAAAAATATCATTTTCTGATCAAAATGAACCCGGCGTATTATATCGTAAATGGATATAGAGAAACCTTTATTTACAAACAGTGGTTTTGGGAGCATGCTGCTTATGCCCTTTATTTCTGGTCTGTAGCGCTCTGTACTTTTATTATAGGTGCCTTGATTTTCAGTCGATTGCGCCCCCATTTTGCGGATGTTCTCTGATGACTGCCATTGCCATATCCGTCCGTAACTTAAGCAAATGCTATCCGGTTTATGCTAACAGCATCGATCGTTTTAAAGAAGCCCTGGATCCTTTACGTCGGTGTTATCATCACCCCTTTCATGCTCTGAAAAATGTTACTTTTGATGTTGAAAAGGGATCGACTTACGGGATTATAGGTAGAAATGGTTCTGGCAAATCAACCCTATTGAAGTTGATAGCCGGCATCCTGACTTCGACTGAGGGTTCGGTGTTTACCGATGGTAAAATCCTGGCATTGCTGGAACTCGGTGCCGGTTTTAACCCTGAACTTTCCGGGATCGAGAATGTTTATTTTTATGGCACATTGCTTGGATCGAGTAAGAATGATATGAAACAGCGCCTCTCGGATATTCTTGAATTTGCGGATATCGGAGATTTTGCCTGTCAGCCCATGAAAACATATTCCAGCGGCATGTATGTGCGGTTGGCGTTTGCTGTCATTGCAAACATGGACGCCGATATCCTGATTATTGATGAAGCATTGGCCGTTGGGGACGCTTTTTTTGTTCAGAAATGTATGCGCTTTTTGCGACGGTTTCGAGAACATGGCACCATTGTGTTTGTAAGTCACGATACAGCTGCGGTGAAAAACCTTTGCAACCATGCACTCTGGATTGATAATGGGCAGATGCGAATGCAGGGTGACGCAAAGAGCGTATGTGAAAATTATCTTGCTGCAGTCTATGAGCAACAGCAGGGTCAGGGACTTATTGAGCCTGTTATTGCATCCAGTGATGATTCTGAGCGGGTGAAAAAACGTCGGGATCAACGTCAAAATATGATTAATGGCAGTCATCTGCGAAATGATATTGAAATCTTTGAGTTTGATCCGAATGCCCCCTCGTTTGGTATTGGAATTGGACGGATTACCCACGTTGATCTTCAGGATGAAGAAGGGATCTCCCTTTCCTGGGTGGTAGGGGGGGAGACGGTGGTATTATCCATTCGTACTGCGTCTCGGATTCCTTTAAAACAGCCGATTATTGGTTTTTATATCAAAGATCGACTTGGACAGACATTGTTCGGGGATAATACCTATTTAACCACGCTGCATCAAAGCATCACCTCAGATCGTTTCGAAGCCCGATTCGTTTTTTGTATGCCGATACTTCCGGCAGGGGAATATTCAATTTGTGCAGCACTTGCAGAAGGTTCACAGCAGGACCATGTTCAGCACCATTGGGTTCATGATGCTTTGATCTTTCAGTCGCATTCCTCCTCTGTTACCACAGGATTGATTGGTATTCCCATGACGAAAATTGAACTCCGAAGCATTTCCTGTGATTAGACCTTTAGATTACGAGTTTTTACAGGGCTTCCGGGTGTGATTTGGCCTGAATTGAAAACGGAAGTTATTTTTATGTCTGATACACATAACAGCTATAAATATGAACAGATTTTTGACCCTGAAGCGAACAATTCGCCAGCAAAAATTGCTTTGCGTATTGCTCACGGTAGTACTGTCCTTGATCTGGGGGCCGGTGCTTGCGCATTGGGGCGCTATCTGGTCAAGGATAAACAATGCATATTGGATGGCGTAGATATCGATCCGTATTTTTCGATACGGGCTGCCAGCAGCTATCGCTGTTGTCAAATCGCAGATCTGCAGACAATACATTTAAGCGAATTATTTCCGGTTCAAACGTACGATTACATTGTCTGTGCTGATATTCTCGAGCATCTGAATAATCCGGCAGCATTACTCAGTCAATTACCGGATCTGTTGGCACCGGAAGGTCATATCCTGATTTCAGTACCCAATGTGGCTTATTCCGGGCTGATTGCGGAGTTGATGGCCGGACACTTTGAATATCGCAAGGTGGGTCTGTTGGACGAAACCCATGTACGTTTTTTTACGCGTGATTCCTTGGAAAAACTGTTACGCGAATCAGGGTTTAAGCCGTCTTTTTTTGATCGGGTTGATCTTGATCCGTGTCAGTCCGAGTTTAAGGTGTTTCTTGAACAATTGTCAGGTCCTTGTCGAAAGCAGCTTTTATTATCGCCGGATGCCTTGACTTATCAATATGTCATTGAAGCTGATGTCGTCACACAGAATGCTGCTGCCGAGAACGCAATCTGGCCGGAAAGTCGATGGGCTTTTTCGCTACAGTTGTTCTGGCGATGTGAGAACGAGCTTTTCAGCCAGGAAAACAGTACCCTTGCTTTAGGAGAAATCGGTGTTGGGCGGCAACACATCCAATTTTTGATCCCACCTCAATCGGCCATTACTGCTTTGAGATTTGATCCTGCAGATCGACAGGGGATCATTTCCCTGCACCGCATGATGTTACGAAACTCTGAGGGAAACACGATATGGCAATGGGAGGGCCGGCAGGGTGAGTGGGATGAAACACACATGCAGCAGATTCTTCCTGCCTGGGAGAATAAGTCGACTCGTACTCTGATATTGTCCTGTGGCAACGATCCGTCCTGGGAGTTGCCGATAGCCCCCGATATTTTAGCCGGGCTTTCAGACGGAGGGGTATTCAATGTAGAAATTTCCTGGCCGGTGTCAAGTGATTTTCAGTTGCTGACGAAACAGGTTACGGCGTTGAAACAGGCTTACGATGAGCGGATCGCCGATACTTTGAAGAATGTGCAGAGATTGGAGCAGGAACGAAACAACCTGGAGCAGGAACGAAATAATTTAAAATTGCATTGCTCTTTGCTGTCCTCTGAGCTTAGCGCTTTGAAGTCATCAACCTCCTGGCAATTGACTGCACCTCTGCGTTTCTGCTCCAGTGGTTTACGCTCTTTTGTTGCCAATCATCCGGTTTTACGCTTCTGGTTACGCTGTTGTCGGAGTTTTGTTTTTGACCAGATTTCTGCCGGGAAGCCTGGTTCGTCTGACAAATCCTCAATCAAACAGCTAAGTGTCGATTCTCTTGAGCATCACCGGGAAAAATTTCGGCGGGAAGCATGCCAGGGATTAGACATGTTTCTGGCAAAAAAAAGAACCCTGTCCATCCCGTTAAGCGATCAACCTGTCGTATCAATTATTATAGTACTCTATAATCAGGCTGAATTGACCTTGCGCTGTTTGACGTCCCTGGCCTCTGAGAGTCAGGTTGCGTTTGAAACGATTATTGTCGATAATGGCTCTACTGATCAAACCGCTCAGATGATGGAGTTGATCTCCGGGGCAGACTATATTGTCAATCAGGACAATCCGGGCTTTCTCAAAGCCGTCAATCAGGCCGCTCAAAATGCCGGGGGCAGTTACCTCCTTTTTCTTAACAATGATACCCAAATGTTATCAGGTTCCTTGAAAGCAGCCGTTGACAGAATTTATCAAAACGATAAAATCGGAGCTGTTGGCGGTCCGATTGTCCTGCCGGACGGCACCCTCCAGGAAGCGGGAAGCATAATTTGGCGGGACGGCACCTGCCTTGGCTATGGACGGGGGGATAACCCAGATCAGCCGCAATACCGGTTTGTGCGTCCGGTTGATTATTGTTCCGGCGCGTTTTTGTTGATCCGGCGGGATTTGTTTGAAAAACTCGGTGGTTTTGATGAAATTTTTGCTCCTGCATACTATGAGGAAACAGATCTCTGTGCCCGAATCTGGGAACAGCGTTTGAGCGTTGTCTATGAACCAGCGGCGCGTATTGTCCATTATGAGTTCGGCAGTTCTGCCTCGCGGGAAAGGGCGTTGAAATTGCAGCAACGCAATCGGAAAATTTTTGTCAATCGTCACCGCTCGTTTCTCGACGGCAGGTTTCCCGCATCCGCTCAGCATGCTTTGCTTGCGCGTTCACATGATGAAGATCCGATACGCATTCTCGTCATTGATGACCGAGTTCCTCATTCCTTCCTGGGAACCGGTTATCCCAGAGCGGCATCCATTGTCAAAGAGATGGTTCGTCAAGGCTGGTCGGTTACTTATTATCCCCTGATCATTCCGCGAGATGACTGGAAACAGTGTTATCAGACTTTACCAGATACCGTTGAAATTATGCTCGATTACGGAGAGGAAAAATTAAAGAAATTTTTGAAAAGCCGTTATGGTTACTACAACACGGTCTGGATCAGCCGTCCTCATAATATGGAAATTGTCAGGTCGAAGTTGGGAAATGACTGGGGACTGCTCGGCGGCGCACAGCTGGTTTATGATGCGGAAGCAGTATCTGCTCTGCGGGAAATAAAAAAGCATAAGGTGCTTGGAAAGCCCATGACCGCGGAGCAGGAGCAAAAGCAACTTCGCGCCGAGCTGAAATTAGCGGAAGAGGTCGATTCGGTCGTCACGGTTTCGCAATCTGAAGCGGAGTACTTTAAACAGGTTTGCTCTAACGTTCAGGTTCTGCCCCATGCATTAATGCCAAGCAAGTGTATAGATCCGTTCAGCAGCCGTAATGGGATACTGTTTGTTGGCGCGCTTACAGATGAAGATTCGCCAAATGTTGATGGAATCGTCTGGTTTGTGGAATCTGTGTGGCCACTTGTCCAGGCCACACTTCCCGATGTCGTTCTCTACCTGGCCGGCAACTGTACCTCGAAACGGGTGATGGCCCTTGCCTCAAGGGATATCCGTATTCTCGGTTGCGTTGGAGACTTGTCAGCACGGTATAGCCAGGCCAGAGTGTTTATCGCACCCACCCGTTTTGCGGCCGGTATTCCCCACAAAGTTCATGAGGCAGCCGCTCACGGTCTTCCCGTTGTGGCTACCAGGCTTCTTGTCGAACAGCTCGGCTGGATGCATGGTGAAGAACTCCTTTCGGCTGAAACCCCTGAAGATTTTGCAGAACAGTTGACCGCTCTGTACAATTCAGAGTCGTTGTGGCAGAAGCTGTCGGATGCGGCTACTGAGGCTATAAAGCGGGATTGCAGTCAGCAGAACTTTGCCAGCGTAATGGGGCAGGTGATTGCACATCGTTAAACAGCATAAAGAATAAGAAGTATCGGATGCACCATCATTTAGAACAAATTATATTAATGCGGCTTCGCCACAGTGCAAGAAAAATGCTTGTTACCGTTTTAGGCGAATATCTGGCTTGCAAATTTATCGATCGATTCTATCACATCCGGGAGCAGGTCAGCGCTGTTGTATTAAAGGCCGCAGCTCCGACAATGCAATCCCTGAAACGCCTGTCGTACCAACCGCTTTTCTCTATTATCATTGTTTATGAATCAAGTTCTCCCGGATTCAAACTTACAGTTAAGTCATTGATTAAACAGACTTATCCCCTATGGGAATTTATCGTTGTCTACGCTGAAGAACAATATTGTGAGGTTGAAAAAAAACTGCCTCTGTCTGCAGACAAACGAATAAAGCTGCACCGGATTTCAGAGACAACTCTTTGTACGAATACACTGGAGGATATATTAAAGCATGTAAGGGGAGATTACGTGCTACTGCTGGATGGCTCTGAGCGGTTAAATACAACAGCACTTTTTTCCGTTGCCGAATTTTTAAATCAGCATCCGGATGCTGATCTTATATACTCCGATGAAGAAGAGGCTGCCGGCCCTGGTACCAAATCTTTAAATATTCGGCGTAAGCCTCATTGGTCACCCGATTTATTACTTTCCGTTAACTACATTGGGTCTACCTTTTTTTGCCGTACCGGGGTCCTGGCTCAAGTCTCTATTGTGAATAAATCTTTAAGTCTTAAGAGCCTGCCCTACGACCTTTTGCTCCATATCACAGAGCAGACCGACAGAATTTACCATTTTCCGCTGGTGACTTTCTATAGGTATCGGCCGGCCCGGGCTTCAGAAGCGAAACAAGTTCTTGAAGCGGCTGTAGACCGTCGCAGGATTGATGCGGTTGTCATCCCAAGCATTGCGCCGGAAACCTTTTATGTTAAACGTCGTTTTCCGGGGCAGCCCCTGGTTTCAGTACTGATTCCCTTTAAAGACAGACCCGATCTTCTGAAGATGTGTCTTAACACCATTTTAAGCCGATCAACTTATTCCAACTACGAGATTATAGGAATCAGCAATAACAGCACCGACCCGGATGTGTATAAAGCTATGTGCCATTTTGAACAGCGTGATTCGAGGGTACGCTTTATAGAATATAATATCCCGTTTAATTATTCCAAAATCAACAATTACGCCGTGAGTCATGCTGGGGGTGAACATCTTGTCCTGTTGAATAATGATATTAAAATCATTACACCCGACTGGTTGCAATCCCTGCTGGAACATTCCTGCCGGCCTGAAGTCGGTGCCGTAGGGGCGATGCTCTATTATCCGAATGGCACAATTCAACACGCAGGAACCATGCTTGGCTTGAATGGATTGGCCGGTCACCTTTACAATGGATGCCCCGGGGATTTTGCCGGCAAAAAAGGATTTCCATTTTTGTTACAAAATATCAGTGCCGTTACCGGGGCCTGTTTGATGATTAAAAAAAATCTTTATGCTCAGCTTGGCGGATTGGATGAGCTACATCTGCCAATCTCGTATAATGATGTTGACCTCTGTCTTCGCCTTTATGAGTCTGGCTTTATAAATGTACTTACGCCATACTGTGAAGCATACCATTATGAATCAATATCCAGGGGGTGTGATTCTCTGCAGAAACACCGCGCCAGGGCTGAATCTGAAGCCGGCTATATGATGCAGCGTCACGCAAAGCTTTTTGCTGCTGGTGATCCTTATTATTCAAAGATGTTTATCGAATATGTTATGAACAATGCTTCCCGCGGTGACGGATTCTGCGTGGCACAATGAGTCGGATTCAAAGCGCTGAATATGGGGTCATGGCCTCCCATCCTCATCTTGCAGAAGTTGATGGCCATCCCGGCCCCAGATTGACCGGTCACCTCCCTGCATTGGATGCGTTGCGGGGTATTGCCGTTTTGCTGGTTTTCCTGTTTCATGCCGACATGCCGGGTTTCTCCGGGGCCTTTATCGGGGTAGATATTTTTTTTGTTCTCAGCGGTTTTCTGATTACAGTCCTGTTGTTGCAGGAGCACCAGAATTACGGCAAAATTAGCCTCAGACATTTTTATATGCGTCGCCTGTTACGCTTAATGCCCGCTTTGCTTCTGATGCTGGTCGTGTTTGTGGCGTTTTGCTACTGGTATTTTCCCAATCCCATAGACCAGCTGCGCCATTTGCAGGATGCCTTTATGGTTTTGTTTTACGCAGCCAACTGGACCCGTGCTTTCGACCTTCACCGCCCGGCTATTCTGGGGCACGGCTGGTCGCTATCGATCGAAGAACAATTTTACGCGCTATGGCCGCTGATGCTGATTCTGATGCTGCGCCTGCATGTTTTCCGGCGCATTCTGGCGATAGCCGCCCTGTTGTTTATTTCCTGGGGATGGAGGCTCTGCCTCCTGAATCAGGGGGCAAGCTGGGATCGGGTGTACAACGGTTTCGGGTGCCGTGCGGATATGCTGCTGGCCGGCTGTCTGCTGGCCTCTCTCTGGAACGCCGGTTATCTGAGCGGCTGGCAGCGGCGGTTCCGTTTTGTGGCACTTGGCGGCCACTGGGTTGCCGCTCTGGCGCTCGGGGCGCTTATCGTAACCGCCAACTGGCAGACGCCGGAACTTTACCGGTGGCAGTACGGCATTGTCGCTTTTGCTGCTTCCATCGTGATTCTTGAACTGGTCAACCACCCGCAAGCCTTCATGGGCAAGCTGTTATGCCGTCCGTCGCTCATTTGGACAGGGCGCGTTTCTTACGGCCTTTATTTATGGCACTATCCTATTATCTATTTTCTGAATTCAGGGAGCACAAGTCTGTCACACGGGCAACGTATCCTCATTGCCGCTCTGCTTACGCTCATTTGCGTAAGTCTTTCCTGGTATTTTCTCGAGCAGCCGCTGCTTCGGATGAAAAAAAGCTTCATATGACAGAAGATGTATGCAATGTATCAGGATTCATGCATCGGAAACGGGTGTCCGGGAATATTTTTCTTGACCCCGGCCAGAATATCTGAAAATTTGTTATGTTACAAAAAAACGACGGGAACTGACTGAATGAAAAAGTATCTTAAGCAGTGGCGGGGCTACCTGGTATATGGTGGTTTTTTCAGCCTTTTTATCAACATCCTGCAACTGACCTTTCCAATCTATATGCTGCAGATCTACGACCGCGTTCTGTCCAGCTACAGCATGCCGACCCTGTATGCCATCACCGTCGCTGCGGTGTTGTCGCTGATCGTCATGTCGTTGCTGGAGTTTGTCCGCTCGCGCCTGCTGGTCCGGTGCGGTGTGGCTATCGATATCGCCCTGAGCCGTGATGTCCTGGACAACATTTTAAAGCAGGCGGCCCTGGCCGGGATGCAGCCCAATCAGGCCACATTGCGCGATGTGAACACCCTGCGTAATTTTTTTGCCGGCAATGCCATCTTTACCCTGTTCGATATCCCGTGGACGCCGCTGTTTCTGGCGGTTATTTATATATTGCATCCGCTGCTGGGGCTTGTGGCCACGGGGGGTGCAGTGCTGCTCATTATTTTTGCCTTAATTAACGAAAAAGTGACGCGAAAGCCCCTCGATGCCGCGAATGTCGTGAGCGGGTTTTCCTCGAGATTTGTCGAAACCGCCCGCCGGAATGCAGGCCCCGTCCGCAGCATGGGAATGCTGGGGGGCGTCACGGCCCGCTGGCAGGGCTTTAACGATACCGTCATAAAACTCCAGACCCATGCCAGCCGAAAGGCCGGTCTGGTTCAGTCCCTGTCCGGCTGGCTGCGTCAGTCCATGCAGGTGTTTATCTACGGTGTCGGCGCCTGGCTGACTCTCAAAGGGGAAGCGACCGCCGGCTGTATGATTGCCGCTTCCATCATTATGGGCAAAGCCCTGGCGCCGGTACAAAGCGGTATCGGATCATGGAAGATGATGGTCGAAGCCCGCGGGGCATGGAAACGGCTGGAGGCGCTGTTTGAAAGGCCCGGCACTGCGGCAGGCATGGATCTGCCTGATCCTCACGGTCAGTTGACGGCCGAACATGTCACATTTGTCCTGCAGGGGACATACATCCTGCGTGATATTAATTTTGCCCTGCAGCCCGGTGAATCTCTGGGTCTGATCGGGCCTTCGGGCGCGGGAAAATCCACACTCTGCCGTCTTCTTCTGGGAATCTGGCCCTCCAGCGGCGGCAAGGTCCGCCTGGATGGCGCGGATATCTACACATGGGATCAGGAAAAACTCGGGCCGCATATCGGTTATCTGCCTCAGGATGTGGAGCTGTTCACCGGCACCGTCGCCGACAATATCGCCCGCCTGGGTGAGGTGGATTCCGAAAAAGTGATTGCCGCCGCCCGTCAGGCCGGCGTTCACGAGTTAGTTCTCAATTTCCCCCAGGGATATGATACCCGTATCGGCGAAGGGGGTGTTGTCCTGTCCGGGGGGCAGCGCCAGCGAATCGGCCTGGCCCGGGCGCTGTATGGCGGCCCCAGGCTGGTGGTGCTGGATGAGCCTAATTCCAATCTGGATGACGAGGGAGAGAGGGCGTTATTGAACTCCTGGGCTCAATTGAAAGCACAGGGTTCCACTTTAGTGGTAGTTTCTCATAAGCCCGGCCTGCTGGCCGGTGTCGATAAAATTCTCATGCTCAGGGCCGGGCAACTGGTTATGTTCGGTCCCCGCGATGCCGTGTTCCAAAAGCTGATAGAAACACAGAGTCAGCAACGGGCTGCCTCGTAAAAAAAGGCTGAAAGCTGAAGCCGGAAGCATAAAACCCCGGCATTTTAAGTAATAGCCATTCCGGCAGCTGATCCATAACCAAATAATTATTAAACGGGATATATGAAACAGAACCGATTCCGATTCAATCCGTTCCGCCGCTTGCTGGGGCGCAACCGTATCACCAGAGAAGACTATGAGCAGATCCAGGATGAAACCACACCGCCGCCCAACCTGAACATTGGTTTTGCCGACAGCCGCCGTATTATTGCCGCCGGTCTTATTATTGTCGGCGTGTTTTTCGGTATCGGCGGACTGTGGATGACTCTGGCCCAGATCACCGGCGCCGTTATCGCATCCGGGGAGGTGCGGGTGGATACCGAGCGTAAAACCGTACAGCATCTCGAAGGCGGTATCGTCCGGCAGATTCTGGTTCGTAACGGAGACAAGGTTGAAGTCGGGCAGCCGCTGATATTGCTCGAAAATGCCCGTGTCATGGCCGCCATCGACCAACTGAATCTGCAGCTGACGGCAACGCTGATCGAAAATGCCCGCCTTGAAGCGGAAAAGGAACTGGCCGCAGCCCCGCAATGGCCGGAGCGATCGATCGTTGTGCCTCAAGTCAAATTTGACGAATTGGTCAAATCGGCCAATAAGGTGTTTACATCGGGTCGCAGAGCGCTAAAAAATCAGACGGCCCTTCTCGAAAAGCAGATCGATCAGCTGCGTGAGCAGGAAATCAGCCTCGATGGCCGTCTTGTCGCCGAGCAGCAGATTATCGACGCCCTGCAGGAGGAACTCGATGCCAAGCTGGTCCTGTACAAGGATCATTATATCGATAAAACCCGCATCCTGGAATTGCGCCGGGCGCTGGCCGAGCATCGCGGTATCAAAGCCCAGATACATGGATCACGGGCAGAACTCAAGGAGCGGATTGCCGAGTTTGAGCTGCGCATCAACGCGCTTGACAATGATTACCGCCAGCAGGCGGTGACCCGTCAGTCTGAAGTGGCCCAGCGCATCTACGATCTGCAGCAGCAGCTGCTTCCTCTGGACGATGCCCGTCAGCGGCTGACCGTTACGGCGCCTGTCAGCGGTGAAGTGGTCGCCCTTCAGGTCCACTCCGCCGGGGGGGTGGTCAGTCCGGGACAGCCCCTGCTCGATATCGTTCCCAAAGACAGCCCGCTGATCATCGAGTGCCGGATCATGGTCAAGGATATCACCCATGTCTTTAAAGGGCAGCCGGCCGACGTTCAGCTGCTGGCCTTCAGTCAGCGCACCACGCCCAAGGTGGCCGGAACTGTGGTGTACATCTCCGCGGACAGAATCATGCAGCGCACCCCCTACGGCGAGCAACCCACGTATGTGGCGCACATTCAGCTGGATAAAGAGGAGCTGGCCGCCAACGACCTTTACCTGACCGCCGGCATGCCCGCTGCGGTGTTTATTCGAACCAAACCGCGTACGGTGCTGGATTACGCGCTGGAACCGTTAAAAGAAAATTTTGACCGGGCGCTTCGGGAAAATTAAGATCCCGAATTCTTTGGCAATCAATCCAATCTGTGAAAATCGGTGTTAAGGTGAAACGAAATGTTATGAGATTATTTCTGACAATTACCCTGCTCTTTTTTTGTGCCCCGGCGTTCGCGTCCCCGTTAACCCTGCAGGAATGCATCGATCGGGGGCTTTCGGATAATCCGGAAATAAAAGCCTACCGCCTCGCAGTCGATGAAGCGGGTGAGGGGATTAAAGAAGCCTGGGGCGCTTTTCTTCCCACATTCAGCATGAGCTACGGCTTCAATCAGCTCAGCAACGGCAGCAGCGATGAGCGCGATTCCGATTATCTGGATCAGGACAGCAACAGCTACAGCTACCGGCTGTCCCAGCCGGTTTTTGCCGGTCTTTCCGGCGTGGCCGGGTTAAAAAGAGCGCGCCAGTCCAGGCAATATCGACAATCCGAATTAAAATTCATGCAGAAGCAGCTGGTGCGGGAGATCCAGACCAGCTTTTACGATATTCTGCAGGCCACGGCTCAGGTCGAAAAATGGGACGGATCTATCCGGCGCCTGGAAACTCAGCGGGATATCGCCGCCGCCTGGTGCCGGCAGGAACTGGCGCCGCGCCTGCGCCTGCTCGAGGTCGAGGTTGAACTCTCCAACGCCCGGCAGCAGTTTATCAGCGCCGAATCCCGTCTGGCCATTGCCCGGGCCCGTCTGAAAGAATGGCTCGCTCTGGACAGCGACGAACCCTTCGATATCACCGGCAGCCTGCAACAGCAGATCACCGAGCCCTGCATGCCGATCGATGCCTGTGTGCAATCAGCCCTTGACCAGCGTCCTGAACTGAATATGGCGCTGCTGAACATCGAGATGGCCCGTCAGGATTTACGCACCATCGCCGCCCGGAATCTGCCCCGTGTGGAGCTTGATGCCGCCTGGACCGATTACCAGCGCGATTATGATGATGCCCGCTATAGCGATGATGAGCGCGACTACTACAGCGTTTCGTTTAATGTCAGCATCAGGCCCTTTCAGGGCGGACGGACCCTGTTTGCCTGGCGGCGTCAGCGCCTGGCGGTTCAGCGCCTGGAGAATCAGCAGATCAATCAGCGCCACGCCATCGGCACCGAGGTAAAGACCCGCTATCAACAGCTGAAGGAGTCTCAGGCCCGCCTGACCAACGCCGACGACAGTCTTATAGAGGCCCGCGAAGCCTATCAGCTGGCCAGCCGTTCGGCGGAACTGGGCGTGAGTTCACTCAATGACCTGCTCGATGCCGAACTGCGCCTCTCCCGCGCCGAGATCAACATGATCGACACCCTTCATGCCCTTCAGCTATCGAAGGTGCTGCTTGACTATTCCATCGGGAATTGAAGAAGGCCTCGATTCCGTTATAAACATTTGCTTCTGATGCGCCGCTGATATGAATCGACACTATTTCAAATACTGGGTTTGTTACGGGCTTATTCTGTTCTGCCCCCTGGTGATTGTTGCCGATGACGCTTTTTGCGCTGAGCACCGGCTCGCCGTGGTGGTGTCCAAAAGAATCCGGCCGTATGTTGAAGTCCTTGAAGGCATGGTCAAAGGGATTGAGCAGAATGGAACAGCCATCGCAGCGGTTTATTTCTTGTCGGATGCCGGGAGTAATTCGGAAGATATAAAAAATGAACTGCTTGAACAAGGCTATTCCCTGTGTGTGGCCATCGGGCCTGAGGCAGGCGCGCTTGTCTGGGCAATGGACCGGTACGCGGGCGAAAAGATCTACACGGCTGTTCTGAATCCGGAAGAGTTTATGAACGATAACTCTGTCGGGTGCGGCGTTTCACTCAGAATACCGGTGCCTGTTCAGATCAATGAAATTGCCCGGACTTTTCCGGAACTTGAACATATCGGGCTTCTTTTTGACAGCAGGTATAACGGAGATTTTTATGAAAAGGCGGTTGAAGCCGCCGCTCACCAGGGTAAGCACATCGTCCCCATGAGGGTTGATTCAAAGGAAATGATTCCCGGGGTGCTGCAGAAAAACTGGGACCGGATTGACTGCGTCTGGCTGATTCCGGATGAGACCGTGATTTCTGAAAAAATTGTTCAGTACATTATCAAACAGGGTTTGTACCATAATAAAGGGGTGAGCGGGTATAATCGGTTTTTTATCAACTCCGGGGCTTTTTTTTCCTTTGAATTTGATTACAGAACCATTGGAATCCAGACGGCTGAAATGGTCACCGCTTATTTAGAGACAGGTTCCTGCATCGATGCGCCGCCCGTATTCCGTAAACAGATTAATTCCAAGATAACAAAAAAGCTGGGTATCCGGGTTCAAAGCCCGGAGGATTCAGAAATCAACCCGGAACCGTTATGAATATGAATCTTTTGAAAAATGCGGGGATTCATCAACGGCTGCTGATTGCTGCGGTGTTTCTCATCAGCGCCTCTACATTTACGCTGGGATATTTTGGTCTCGGGATGATCAACCGGTTTGTGACATTACGGTTTGAGCAGCGTATGGATTATATGGCTGCCAATCTTGCCATTAATGCGGAGCTTGGCATTCTCATAGACGAAAAGGATCTGCTTAAGGGCCTGGCATTAGGTCTCCTGAACGAAAAGGATATTGCAGCGGTTGAGATTGAAAACAGCGCCGGGAAAATACTTGTAAAGGAGGCGGTGAATTTGTCTCCCCCTTTTGAAACAGCGGAAAGGCCGGTTGTTTTAAGCCAGATCAATGAGCTGAACCCGGGGGCCGGGTCATCTGCCAAAAAAGAGATGATCGGCCTCGTGAAGATTAAATATACCCGGGAGGGGATCAATTCTCTACTGAAGGCCATGCAGCTCAGGTTCGTTCTGACGGCGCTGGTACTGGCGGCAGTCTTCTGTGTAATCTTTTTTTTTATATCCCGCTCTCTTGTCTCTCCGGTGGTATCCCTGGCCGCCGTTGCAAAAAAGGTTTCCGGCGGGGACAACTCTGTGCGGGCGATCCCCGGTTCCATTCCTGAAACGGGAAAGCTTGCACGTGCCTTTAATGAAATGCTCGATTCCATTGAGGAAGGCCGCAAAGCCCTGATCCGGGCGCATGAAAAAATGGCCAAGCAGGAGGCCCTGGCTGAACTCGGCAAGTTTTCCATGATGATCGCCCATGAAGTGAAAAATCCGTTGGCAATTATTAAAAGCTCCCTGGAGATGCTTAAAAAAGATTTAATGATTCCGGATGATAATCTGTTTATGACGTATGCCGAAGAGGAAGTGACCCGGCTCAATGATCTGATCGAGAGTTTTTTGATCTATGCCCGGCCGGATAAACCCCGATTGGCGTTAACGGATCTTAACCGACTGGTGGAACAGGTGGTGACCGGATTTGAGATTCAATATGCTTCAGATGAACAAAAAATTGTTACCTCAATCCCTGCCGAACCTTGTTTTGCAGAGGCGGATTCCGACCGTCTTTCCCGGGCATTGAGCAATGTGGTCAGAAATGCCCTGGAAGCAGGCCCCAACACGGGAAAGGTTTTTATTTGCGTGCACATCAGTAAAACGCACTGGGAGGTCTCGGTC
>Ga0265294_10005087_pt1 | contig 16125 bp, 11 predicted proteins | sample MunlanPumphouse3_FD_192504 | JGI IMG/M metagenome (GOLD analysis project Ga0265294, IMG submission 192504) | Groundwater microbial communities from a municipal landfill in Southern Ontario, Canada - Pumphouse #3 | ecosystem: Environmental > Aquatic > Deep subsurface > Groundwater | place...
AAATGAATCCAGCAGTGAAAATTTCAGCAATAAACGCGATTATTCCGATTGCTATTAAAATGTGCCAAGTTTCCATTTTTAAATTATTTATGTTGATTGTCTTTTCTTCTCATAGTGTTGCATAACGGTCGAGTGTAAGTGCCGTAAGGGATTGCGGGTGATTTTCAGTCAAGTTACACAAAAAGTTAAAGCGGGCTACAACCTTTCGCATACCTCTGAAACCCTTATGGCATTTACACTTTGTTAGCACCATGTTGTTCAATTTTAGTCTATTTAAACAATTTATCTTCAATTAATTTCAAATTTTTATTCACGAAAAACATATCAGGTTCGTTCTTAATTGCTCTTGCTCGAATTTCAAAATTTGGATCCTCTGGATTTTTATTGTTAAACAAAATAAGTCCTATTCCGAATTGCCTGCACAGTGTATCAAGTCTTGTAATATCTTCAATTTGAGAATCATTTGGAACAACAATATAAGATTTGTGTGAAAATATTCGGTATGCACATGCTTGTCCAAACGCTGTTATTAGTCCATTGGAATCAGTTTTAATTTCTCCTACAATAATTTCTGTAGGAAATTGAATAATATCACTTCGTTTTGATTCTCTCACTCCAACAACGTCAGGAGTTCCCCATTTGTCTCGAAAAATGTTCCCTCCCAATCCGATTGCGCTCGTACATTCTTCAAGTTCATTTACTAACCAGTCAGCAAATGGTTGATAAAAATCTTCTTCTTTTATATTTTTCTTTTTCGTTGTTTTTGTCGTTGAGTCAGATTGTTGGTCTGGCTGGGTTGTTACTTCTTCCTTAAATTTTACTAATCGAAAAACGCCTCTGTCAGGTTTATACACTTTGTCAGGATAGGTTATTTCTAAATCCCATGTTGCACCGCTTATTGTGTTTGGATTGAAATCAGAATTCTGCTCTAAAATTTTTCTTTTCATGTCTGAATATCTTATTCCTTCAGGTTTATCAGCAAGAATTTCAAGAGCAATTTTTCTTATCTGTCCTGTTATTGTAGTTGTTGTAGCCATTTTTATACTATGTTTTTCGTTTGTCTGTGTCTGTTTTTACAATTGGTGCTAACGGATGGCGGTATGAAACGTTGCGCATTTTGAAACACAAACTTATCAGCCCGCTAAGCCGTTGATTAAATGTTATTCCGTTCAAACATAGCACTATCCGCGCAATGTTTTATGACCGCGTGTTAGGCGCTGGCATTGATTAAAATTTCAGTTCAGTTTCTAATTTTGTTTTTAACATTTCCCATCTTGTATCCACAAATTCAATAAATCTATCAAGTTCCGTAATTTTTGGCAAAATCTGCTTTTTAAAATCCACATTATTGTTTTTTACCCAATCAGCAAACGATTTATCTCCCTTTGATTTATTTTCGTTACTATCCAGCATTTGCAAATTGACAATACCATTATAACACCATTTCTCTGTATAATAATTTCCTCCTTCCTGGTCTAAATTAATCCCTGCTTTCTTTAATCGTTTTATCGTAAAATGACTTTTGGGAAATATATGGTCTTTGTTAAAATCATTGTTTTTATAATCAAGGTGTGGATATAGCAATGCTAAAATCGGAAAAGCATATCTATCTTCGTAGGTCGTAAATAATAAGTTTTCAATCGATTCTGAATCCATTGTTATTGACTTTCTTGTTTTGGAAAGTTTTTTTGCAATCATTGTTGCAGGAAAAGTCTGAGTGCTTTTGCTTACTTCATCTTTTACAACATCTCTTATTGTTTTTAAAACCATATCTGCTTGTCCACCAAAAATCCTTTTCAATAGAACTGTATGAAACCACCTTTTTATTAATTCTCTATCGCTTTTATAAGCCACTTTATTTGTAAAGTCTTTTGTCTTTCCACTAATATATATGTAGTGAATAATCGGTAGAAGAGCATTTTTTGAAGTTAATGTTCTTTCAACATAGCCGAAATCCCTTACAAGTAGCAAAGTTTCAACTATCGCTTCTCTAATTCCATCCCAGTTATCTTTAAACTCTTTCGCATTATTAATCGAAAAATTTGTAACTCTAAATTTTATGTCATCACTAAATATTAGAAGGTATGCTCTAATTATTAAATCCTTGTCAATTACTATTTCCGTTGAGTCCCAAATTTCATCTATCAAGTTGTTAAATTCATCTCTTGCAGAAACAGACTTAGAAGTCCATCCAGAAATTATTGTTGACATTATTAAATCAGAATACGAAAGTTTCTCTCCGCCACTATTCATTCTGATAAAAATGTTTAGTGCTTTGTCATAATCTTGTTCAAGTTCTAAGTAGTAATTTATCAAAGTTTTTACATGAATTACATCAAACAATTTAGACAGAGTATTGCTGATGTATTCATTGTCTTCCCATTCGTTGGTCTTAAGAAACTTATTTAATTCAAATGTGCCACTAAGTGCTAATATTTTTCCAACCTCGAACCAAATTTTGTCTGATTCTTCAATTTCGTCTTTTGTTAAAAATTGGAAATCATAAACACGACCATCTTCATTTTCGTCTTCATCTATTGAGTTTTCAGTAAGACATAAATATAATTTTCTGGTGGGCAGTGAGTTTTCATTGTCTTTCCAACTATAATTTTTTCTTTTATAAGCATACGAACCTTTAAGTCCAATATATAAAGCAGTCAATCTTTGTTGACCGTCAAGAACAGCCTCGAAATCATGGATTGAAGATGTGTTTACCTCTTCACAATGTATTTTGTATTTTTCTCGAAATGTTTTTAAAACACTATAAAATCTATGTTCCGCTTTATTATCACCTTGAACTTTCCACATAAGTAAAGAACCAATCGGATAATTCCGCATTATACTGTCAAATAACAATTCTATTTGTTGTGTTCCCCAAACAAATTCTCGTTGAATCGCAGGCAGTAAATATTGATTGAAATCAATCTTATCAATCGCTTGTTTAATCGAAATAGGTGGATAATAACTCATTTTATATCTTTTTATTTTTAGTCAATGTTGTCGGTTTTGTAGTGGTTCGTTCTGCTTGCGCCTAACGGATGGCGGTATGAAACGTTGCGCATTTTGAAACACAAACTTATCAGCCCGCTAAGCCGTTGATTAAATGTTATTCCGTTCAAACATAGCACTATCCGCGCAATGTTTTATGACCGCGTGTTAGGCGCTGGCATTGATTAAAATTTCAGTTCAGTTTCTAATTTTGTTTTTAACATTTCCCATCTTGTATCCACAAATTCAATAAATCTATCAAGTTCCGTAATTTTTGGCAAAATCTGCTTTTTAAAATCCACATTATTGTTTTTTACCCAATCAGCAAACGATTTATCTCCCTTTGATTTATTTTCGTTACTATCCAGCATTTGCAAATTGACAATACCATTATAACACCATTTCTCTGTATAATAATTTCCTCCTTCCTGGTCTAAATTAATCCCTGCTTTCTTTAATCGTTTTATCGTAAAATGACTTTTGGGAAATATATGGTCTTTGTTAAAATCATTGTTTTTATAATCAAGGTGTGGATATAGCAATGCTAAAATCGGAAAAGCATATCTATCTTCGTAGGTCGTAAATAATAAGTTTTCAATCGATTCTGAATCCATTGTTATTGACTTTCTTGTTTTGGAAAGTTTTTTTGCAATCATTGTTGCAGGAAAAGTCTGAGTGCTTTTGCTTACTTCATCTTTTACAACATCTCTTATTGTTTTTAAAACCATATCTGCTTGTCCACCAAAAATCCTTTTCAATAGAACTGTATGAAACCACCTTTTTATTAATTCTCTATCGCTTTTATAAGCCACTTTATTTGTAAAGTCTTTTGTCTTTCCACTAATATATATGTAGTGAATAATCGGTAGAAGAGCATTTTTTGAAGTTAATGTTCTTTCAACATAGCCGAAATCCCTTACAAGTAGCAAAGTTTCAACTATCGCTTCTCTAATTCCATCCCAGTTATCTTTAAACTCTTTCGCATTATTAATCGAAAAATTTGTAACTCTAAATTTTATGTCATCACTAAATATTAGAAGGTATGCTCTAATTATTAAATCCTTGTCAATTACTATTTCCGTTGAGTCCCAAATTTCATCTATCAAGTTGTTAAATTCATCTCTTGCAGAAACAGACTTAGAAGTCCATCCAGAAATTATTGTTGACATTATTAAATCAGAATACGAAAGTTTCTCTCCGCCACTATTCATTCTGATAAAAATGTTTAGTGCTTTGTCATAATCTTGTTCAAGTTCTAAGTAGTAATTTATCAAAGTTTTTACATGAATTACATCAAACAATTTAGACAGAGTATTGCTGATGTATTCATTGTCTTCCCATTCGTTGGTCTTAAGAAACTTATTTAATTCAAATGTGCCACTAAGTGCTAATATTTTTCCAACCTCGAACCAAATTTTGTCTGATTCTTCAATTTCGTCTTTTGTTAAAAATTGGAAATCATAAACACGACCATCTTCATTTTCGTCTTCATCTATTGAGTTTTCAGTAAGACATAAATATAATTTTCTGGTGGGCAGTGAGTTTTCATTGTCTTTCCAACTATAATTTTTTCTTTTATAAGCATACGAACCTTTAAGTCCAATATATAAAGCAGTCAATCTTTGTTGACCGTCAAGAACAGCCTCGAAATCATGGATTGAAGATGTGTTTACCTCTTCACAATGTATTTTGTATTTTTCTCGAAATGTTTTTAAAACACTATAAAATCTATGTTCCGCTTTATTATCACCTTGAACTTTCCACATAAGTAAAGAACCAATCGGATAATTCCGCATTATACTGTCAAATAACAATTCTATTTGTTGTGTTCCCCAAACAAATTCTCGTTGAATCGCAGGCAGTAAATATTGATTGAAATCAATCTTATCAATCGCTTGTTTAATCGAAATAGGTGGATAATAACTCATTTTATATCTTTTTATTTTTAGTCAATGTTGTCGGTTTTGTAGTGGTTCGTTCTGCTTGCGCCTAACGGTTGGCGGTATGAGTAGTGCGGGATTTCGAAGCACTTACTTATCAAACCGTTGCTATGTTTATTAAATGTACTCATGTTGAATTTACCACATTACCCCGCATTACTTATGACCGCGTGTTGTATGCTGGTGTTTATTGTTCAAAGACAATCTGTTTCAAGTTTTTACAAATCTAATATTTTATCTTATCAATCTGCACTGAACTTGATACGGAGCATTAATTTATTTTGTTTTTTGTGGGAGGGCAAACCCCAAACCGCCCTTAAAGGCGGTAACAAGGCTGGTATTTGTTAGCTCTTTGGCAAGTTTTGGTTTGAGCGTGGCTCGTGTGACTTGCCAATGTGCTAACAAATAGGGCTGATTGGTTAAAAAAATTATGATATTTACATACCTTTAGCTTGTCCCATTATTTTTATTTTCAATTTCTCAAATGTATAATAAATCATAGGTACAATAATCATTGACAAGAACATAGAAACTGTCAAACCTCCAATTAATACCCAACCGATTCCGTTTTTCCATTCAGCTCCGGCACTGGCAGAAACGGCAAGAGGAATAAGCCCAATAATCATTGAAATATTGGTCATAAGAATGGCTCTAAAACGCAATAGTACAGCTTCGAGTATGGCATCCACCAATGCTTTTCCTTCCTTTATTAGGTCGTTGGCAAAGTCGATTACAAGAATGGCATTTTTGGCTACCAGTCCGGCAAGCATAATAATACCCAAAATGGTAAACAAGCTAAGGTTTTCGTTTGCTAATGCCAGTGCAAACAATGCCCCGATAATTGCTAAAGGAATGGTAAACAGCACCACGAAAGGATGCAGCCAGTTATTGTAAAGCAGAACCATAATTAAGTACATAAAAAGAATTGCGGCAATAAATGCAATTGCGAGCGACGCAAACGATTCGCTCATCATTTTCGACATTTTCGAATATTCATGACTTGTACCTTGTGGGAAATTTGCCTGTTCTACTAAATTTTCGAATTGTTCAGTTGCAGTACCTTGCGAAACACCTACCAACTGGCAGGTAATAGTTGCCGACGAGCCGCGGTTATATCTTTCTAAAACGCTTGGACCCAGTCCTTGTTCAATAGTTGCAAATTGCGATAAAGTAACAATGCCTTTGTGAGTTTTAAATTTTAACGATTCTAAATCAGATTTGTCTTTTCGATTAAATTCGTCGAGACGAATGTTGATATCATATTCGTTATCTCCAATCCGGTATTTATTATCGGTGTTCCCGGCAAATGCCAGTTGAATATCTTTTGAAATTTCGCCTATTGTAAGTCCATAATATGCCAGCTTTTCTCTGTCAAAAAATACCTGGTATTCAGGATTACCAAAATTCAGTGAATTTTCTACTTCTGTAGTTCCTTCAATAGAGCGAAGCAAATCGCAAAACATTTCGGAAGCTTTGTAAATACTATCAATATTACTACCTTTTACATAGAATTTTATAGGAATGTCTTCGTTGCCCATAATGTTAACATTGGCAGCACTAACTTTAATGCCGGGCACTGTTTCCTCAATTTTGGCACGTAATGTTCGAGCAATATTTTGTGAACTCATTTCGCGTTCTTCTAAAGGAACAAAAATTACATTAAACTCGGTAAAATAAGGTGTACTATTATCAGTTGCAATAGCGTTTCCTGTTCGTTTACCAATAGTTGTATATAAATTTTCAACTTCAGGTTGTGAAAGGATAAGCTCTTCAACTTGCGAAGTAACTTTTAAATTCTCGTGTATTTTTGTCGATTTTGGCAATTCAATTCTTAAAATAGCATTTCCCCTGTCACCCGATTCCATAAACGAAGTGCCAATAAAACCTGCCGGAATAAGCCAAACGCTAAGAACAAACGCAACAATCACAAAGCCTGTTGTAAGCATTTTGTGGTGTAATGCCCACTTAAGCATATTTGTTATCCAAACAGCAAATTTTTCCAATAGTTTTTCAAAACCATCGAGTACTTTGCTTACGGCATTTTTCTTTGGTGTTTCAATTTTAGCATATCTCGAGGTTAATAAAGGCACAAGTGTAAATGTAAATAGCAAACTAAAAAGCATAGATGCCACAATAACAATTGCATACTCGTGCAAAATTTGACCTGTGATTCCTGTAACCATTGATATTGGAATAAATACAGCTGATAAAACAGCAGTAGTTGAAACAAGTGTAAGACCTATTTCTTTCATGCTGTCTTTTGTGGCATCAAACCTGTTTTTGCCCATTTCCATATGGCGGTGGATGTTTTCGATTATAACAATAGCATCGTCGACTACAGTACCAACAACCAACGAAAGCGAGGTTAAACTAATAAGGTCGAGCGAAAAATCGAGCAGGTACATAACAATGAATGTCCCTATTAATGATGTTGGAATAGTAACCAGAACAAAAAGGGTGTTTCGGTAACTTTTTAAGAACAAAAGCATAATAAGTGAGACAAGGATAATTGCCATCATTAGGTCTTTACCAACAGCATTTGCTGCATTGAGTGTAAATACTGAATTATCGTTGGCAATTGTAAAATCTAATCCGGAATCGGCATAATCTACTTTTAGTTGTTCCAGTTTTTCCTGAACAAGTCGGCTTACATCTACAGCATTGGCTTCTTTTTGTTTTGAAACTTCAATACCAATGGCTTCGACACCATTGATTTTTGCAATTGTTTTTATGTCTGAAATTCCTTCATATACATCGGCAATTTCTTCAAGGTAAATAGCATTGCCGGTATTTGAATACCCTGCCACGGTTTTTCTTAACTGGTCGATAGATTGGTATTTTCCGGATAATCGCACCTTCATTTGAGTTTGTTCGTCTTCAATTTTACCGGCCGGGAATTCTATATTTGAAGCTCCAACAAGTTGAACAACTTGCTTTATAGTAAGGTTAAAAGCATCCAGTTTGTTTTTGTCGATGTTTACCTTAATTTCCTTTTGCATACCGCCAACCATATTCACATTTGCCACTCCTTTAATTTGCGATAAAGTCGGCTGTATTGTCTTATCGATAAGGTCAAAAAAATCGGTATTCGACAAAGCTGATGTTGCACCAATAGTAATAATTGGCAATTCACTTAAATCAATTGCCGAAACAGATGGTTCGTAAATGTCTTTTGGCAGTGTCCGACGGATTTTGTCAAGTTTTGCTTTTACATCTTGTAAGGCATCCTTGGGGGCAATATCCATACTCATCATAAGTCTTACACTTGAAACACCTTCCATTGAAGCTGAAATTATTTCATCGATTCCTTCAACTTGTGCCAGTGCATTTTCGAGTGGAATGGTTACTGATTTTTCGATATCGCTTGCACCTGCACCTGGATACACTGTAGTTACAACAACTACCGGCGCACTAATATCGGGAATCAATTCATACTTTAGTTTTGTACCTAAAAACAATCCTGCCAATAAGGTTATTATGAGCAGAACTAGTGGAATTGTTGGTCGCTTGATTGATATATCTGATATATTCATATTTTCAAAATTTTAAACTCGTGTCCAAATAACTTCTTTTTTAATAAATCCATATTTCATAAAAATCTTTATTTGATTAGTATTATGAAATTTGGTCATGCAGTCAAGTGTTTTTCCTTTAGCTGTTAAAATGCCACTTTCATACTGTTTTAATTTAGAATTATAGGTCAGGTCTTTAATGATAACATCCCCTATATTCACATCTTTGTCAGCATCTTTAGCTTTCCACACTACTTTTGCATTGTATTGGCCATTTGTTTGATAGAATTCAACCTTCATTTTTTTGTTTGCAGTAAGATATGTGCCAACTATGTTTTCTTGTTGAGAATATGCGGTCACAACTAAAAACAATGATATTATTATTGTACTTATCGTCTTCTTCATGCTAGATATTTTTTAATCTATAATTTTTACTTTCGCCGATTCGTAAAGGTTAATGGTTCCCGATACTACATAAATCTGGTTTAGATTTAAACCATCGATGATTTCAACACTGCTACCCAATGTTTTATTTATTTTAACCTCTTGTTCTACCAGCTCATTGTTTTCAACAATATACATCGAAGCATTTTGCAAGGAACCCGAAATAGCATTTCTGTCAACAATAATTGCTTTGGGCTGAGTTTTTTCGATAGTTGCTTCTGCAAACATTCCTGCTTTCAGATAGTTGTTTTCGTCAATAGAAATTTCAATGGCAAACCGACTGTTTGACAGTGCTTTTTCAGCGATATTTGTAATGCTTCCCGTAAAACAGTTGTTTGGATACTCATCTACTTTTAAAGTAACAATATCTCCGCTTTCTATTGACAAAACATCCTTGCTATTAACCTCAGTGGTAATAATCAGATTGTTTTTACTAATAATGTTGCACAGTTTAACACTTCCCGAAATAAGCATTCCTTCTTCGTAATAGCTATCGTTAATAAAACCCGATACAGGAGAAGTAACTTTAGTGTCGTTGAGCATTTTTGTAATTCTTGCAAGCTCAGCTTTCGATTGTGTATATTTTAAAGTAATATCTTCGAGATTTTTTTGAGTTACAGCATTGTTTTCAACCAACTTTTTCATTCTTTCGTAGTCAAGTTTGCTGTGCTCGTAATTTGTTTTTGCAAGTTCGTATTGCTCTTTCAATACTGAATTATCTATTTCAAGAATAGTTTCGCCTTTGTTTACCCAGCTGCCTTTTTCCTTGTATATTTTAATAATTCGTCCTTGTGTTTCGGCAAAAAGAAACAAATCGGTTTTATTTTTTATTGCTCCTGACATCTCGATATTTTGGATGTAATTTGCAGCCTTTACCGTGTCAACTTTTACAGGTATGGCAGTTGCTTTTACATTAGCAAGTTCCGCTTCTGCTTTATTTTTTTCCTTGTTTGCTTTTAATTTCCAACAAATTGCTGTTATTACCAGTAATATGATGAATGCGGGCAAAATATGTTTTATTATCTTTTTCATCTTATTAAAAATTTATTTATTCGTTAAAGTATTTAAATTGCAATTCGATTTTAACACATCGAGCTCGGCCATGAAGAGTTCTAATAAGCTTTTTGTGTAACTTAATTTAGCATTGCTTAAGTCTGAAGTTGAGATTAATAATTCAGTTAGGGGGAGTAATCCTTCTTCGTATTTAAGTAATGAAACTTTATAGATATCATCGGTTTGTTTTATGTTGTCGAACTGTATTTCACAGTTTTCTTTTAGTGTAAAGTATTTATTTAATGTTTGTTGTTGTTCTTGATTATAGTTTTGTGTTGCTTGTTCAATGTTCTTTTCTACAATTTGAGAATTGAGCTTCGATTGTTGCACTTTTGCTTTGTTTCTGCCACCCGAAAAAATGGGTATTGTCATTTTAAGACCTACAAGCGAAATGTTATTCCAATCGTTAACTTTGAACACATCGGCAAAATCGTTCTGTTGAACATTATAGGCATACGAAGCATAAAGCAATGTAGTTGGGCGGTAAGCTGCTTTTGATTTTTTTATCTGAAGATTTTGTATTTCAAGTTGCTTTTCAAGAATTTGAATATCGGTACTTTTTACAGAATCTATCAATCCAATTTTCTGATTGTTTTGATTGAATTCAATATCTAAATTGGGCTCAGGAAATGGATAGTCTTCATTGCCTATTAGTAATCTTATCCTGTTTTTCTGCTCAAATAACGATGCTTCTATTAGGTTAACTTGTTTCTCCAAATCATTAATTTTTACAACAATTCGGTTTGTGTCGGTTGGCAAAGCCATATCGTTATTTACCAGATTCGCAGCAATTCTTTTATTTTCTTTTAATATCTCAATATTTTCTTTTATAATTTTTAAGCTCTCCAAACTTGCTAAATAATAATAATATGAGTAGCTCACCTGATAGATTACATCTTCTTCAGTTTTAATTTTTAAAAGTTTGTATAATTCCGTTGACTCTTTTGCTGTTTTTAAATCGGTAAGCAATGAAATATTTGGTATTAAATATGATGCGCTAATACCGACATCGCCATTGTTGGGTCTTCCCATGTGTGTTTCAATATCACTGGGAGCACCAAGCATTTCTCCCGGAAGAATCACAGTGGGCAATTCAATATAATGCTTTGCTTCAATTGCTCCTGATAATTGAGGAAGTGTATAGGACTGAACTTGTTTAACTTGCTGTTCACTGTTAGCAATATCTAATTCTGCTTTTTGGATTTCGTAATTATTTTCAAGGGCCATCCGGAGCAGTTCTTTATGAACATCATCTACTTGTGAATAAAGAACACCTGTAAAGAGTAGCCCATTAATCAATATTAAAAACAATTTCTTCATGCTTCTCACTTTTTAAAATTTACTGAGAGCAAAGAAACTGCAATACAATAGTAACTACGACCTAACTACAAAGGACGTACTATTTACAAGTTCGACCTTTAAAGCAGCGACATATAAAATACAGATATACTGATACATAAGTTGTGATAGTTGAATTGCATTTTTTTACGAAGACTACCCGGAAGCTAGCTCTTTTCGATATTCGGAAGGTGTTTTTCCTGTAAATTTTTTGAAAAAAGTGTTGAATGATGACTTGGAATTGAATCCTGCCTCAAATGCAATGGCTATAATACTCCAATTTTTATATTTTTCTTCTTTAAACAAACGGATTACTTCGTTGGCACGAAACTCATTCACGAATGTATAAAGGTTTTTATTCAATTGTTCATTTAAAATCTGGGTAATATAATGTTGCTGTATGCCTGTGTGTTGCGATATTTCTTTTAAATTTACTTCGGGATTTAACCACAATTTCTCTACTTGCATCAATTTTGTGATTGTTTGGGCATACTTTACAGCATCGTTTCTTTTTAATCCTGACTTTTGATACGATTCTTTTGGCTTATCATCTTCAACTTCTTCTTTTTGAGCTAAAAGTCTGGGCTGAACATAACCTCGAAAACTTATTACATAAATAAAAAAAGTATAAACAGGTATTAGGATATTTGACATCTTGAAATCAATTCCAACGACTTTATTGAAACCATTTATTATAATGGCCAGAAAATAATATGAGTAAAAAATAAGTACCAGTGTCCATAGCCATTTTAAACTTACATTAGTATTATGGAAAGAATATAAATTATCGACGATTTTACGATATTGGTTCAACTGGCGAATAGTTATGTAACCATATATAGCAAAAGTAGATATAGAAATAATTCCAAATAAGATAAGCAATAATCCTATATCACCATCAGAGTATAACAAAGCCGAAAACTTCGGATTGTAATAAGATAAGAACAAAACATAAAAACTGATAAACACAAAAGGTAAAAAATGAACCAAATCGAATGGTTTGAATTTGTCAACTCCGGATATTAAATATTTCACATACAAATATAAAAATGATGGAAACGACAATGTAATTATAGCTCCTCTACCAATAAGATCGAATTCAAACTGGTCTTGAAAATCAATATTGATTAGTTTCATTATAAAAGAACACATTACAAAAATTAACCAGGCAGAAAGCAGCTTGTCGGTTATATTAAGTGGTCTTTTTGTAACAACAATTATTATGGCAGCAAACAAGGTTTGTGCAATATTTATATGTAAGAAAGCATCTAACAAAACATTTGAATTTTACATAAAGATATAATTAATCTAAAAGTAACAATAGATGAGAAATTTATTTTAAAACCGGATAATCATAAAAAAGAAGAATTGCTATCAAATTAGCAGCGGTGCGTTGGCAAAAAAACAACTCTTTTGTAAACTTTGGTTTGCAGAGCTGGCTTGCTACGGTTTGCAAATGTGTTGTTTTGTGGGCGGGGTTTCCTTTTTCTTTGTGTGGGGGGAGAAAAAAACAAAATAAATTCCCCTCAAACTGCACCGCCCTGTCAACGGAGCACCAATCCAATCAATCCGTTTTTTGTAATTATTTCAATCTTTTTTATTGTATTAATGTATCGTATCGGTTTTACACTTGCATACAACGGTGGCGGTATGGTTAGTTGCCGATTTCGAAGCACTTTCCTGTCAAGTTACAACTACTTTTAATACGGGCTGTGACGCTCGAATACGCACTGCACCGGCAATTAACTATACCGCGTGTTACCGCCTGGTGTTTTTCCATTTACCTTATTTTTCCATTTTTTCTTTTGTAAAGGTTATCATATCAAAATTTAATTGGACTTCAAAAGCATTGGTTCTTTCCTTACAATCTTCTCTTTTGCAATTCTTACAGTATTTCTTAAAACATTCATCGGTATGCAAATTGAAAACAATATCTTCAGGAAAATTTGAAACTAATATTTTTTTTAATTTTTCTCCTTCTTCATGAGCATCTGATAAATACAAATTCCATGGCAAAACCAAATCACAATTTATATGAAATACATTTCCGTATTTAACAAGTTTGAAATTGTGTATATCAATCCACTCATTAGATTTGTTGTTGTCTATAATTTTACCAAATTGCTCAATCAATTTAAAATCTGCTTCGTCCATTAAATGCGATGTGGTTTCTTTAAGTATTTTCAAGCCTGTTATTACAATAATAGTCCCGAAAATCAGGGCTATCAAACTGTCTAACCACGCTAATTTTGTATAGTACAGTAAAACTAAACCAATCACTAAGCCAATTGATGAATAAGTATCGGAGTGTAAGTGTTTTCCACCTGATATTAAAGCAATTGAATTGTGTTTTTTGCCAATTTTTATACTGTACCAACCAATTAAATAATTTAACAAACCTGCAATGGCAACTATAATAATACCTATGTCCAATTGCGAAACTTCCGCTGGGACAAAAAGTCGTTTAATTGCTTCAAAAATGATAATTAAACCTGCGATTATAATTAAAAAACCTTCGACTGATGCAGATAGAAACTCGGCTTTCCCATGACCGAACGGATGGTCTTCGTCTTTAGGTTTTAATGAAACATAAACAGCGTACAGAGTAATAAATCCAGTTGTCACATTTACTGTACTTTCAAGAGCATCAGTTAATATACCTACTGAATTGGTCAAGAAGTAGGCAGTTAATTTTCCGATAAAAATTAAGACGGATGAAATTGCAATGATTCGTTGAACATTGAATTTCAGATTTTTATTATCTGACTTGTTATTTCTACTTTTCATTTTTTCCTGTCATTTCTGTTTTTTTACACTTGGCGGTAACGTTGACAATATGCGGAGGCCGGGATTTCGGAGCTCCAACCTATCAAACTGCTACAATTTTTAATAAATGTACTAAACTTTAAATTACCCACAGTACCCGGCTTACGTATATTGCATGTTACCGCCTGGCTTTTATTCATCTCCAAAGTAGTCATTATCAATTCTTTTTATTTCAAAAACATTAACAGTCGAAACTGCTAAATTATGGTCAATCATAAGTTCTGCCAAACGCTCTCCATCAATTAAAACAATCTTAGTCTCATTTCTCGGTTGATATTCTTTGGCATCGTTAGTAAATCTTGATGTTGTAATGAATACACCCTTTTTTGCACCTTGTCCTGCTAATGCTCCAACAAATTTTTGAATTTCAGGTCTTCCAACAACATTTTCCCAACGCTTAGCTTGTACATAAATCACATCAAGTCCGAGTTTATCTTCTTTAATAATTCCATCAATTCCCTCATCACCTGAACGCCCAATCGAACGTCCAGCATCTTTAATCGAACCGCCATATCCCATTTTTACTAATAATTCGACTACTAACGATTCAAAAAATGCAGGACTACTATTTTTTATCTTCAAGAGCAATTCTTGTGCAAGATTCTTTCTGATACTTAAATAACTATTTTCTAAAATCTCCTCTGGCGTCGAATCAGTTGGCAAATTGTCATTATCCGATATTGAGTCATCATCTTTTATTCGTCCTGTTCTTTCTTGATATGCAGGAATTGTCTTTAATATTCTCAGATTAATTTCAGTCGGATTCGTTTCCAAAAATCGTTTGCCTGCGTCAGTAATTTTGAAAGAACTCCTTTTTATATTTTCTATAAATCCAGCCATTTTAAAATGAGATTTAGCCCAAGCAACTCGATTTGGAAAAGTCTTGGCAGCTCCACTTGGTAAAAATTCATTCAATTCATCTTCTGTCAAGTTGAAATGTTGGGCTAATTTCTGATTTGTCTCATTTGTTGTATGTTCTTCTCCATCAGATAAAATCTGTAAGAAAGGAAGCATAATTGTCTGAAAATCTGGTATCATAATGCTAAAATTGTGTCAGTGTCTGTTTTTTTAAGCTTGGCGGTAACGTTTGATGGTATGGTGTCGTGCGGGATTACGAGGCGATTTCCTATCAGTTTACACTGACCCTTTTTTACGAGCTACAAACGCTCGCATACCGCTGAAACCCGCATGCACTATACCATGTGTTGTGGTGCGTTAATTTTTTATCTGTCAGTTTTGTGCTTCCATTTCTCCATACTTATCCAGTTTTTTAATAGTCGAAACTAAATTGTCAGTCTCCCGATTAAAAAACATTGCAAAGCATTTTTTTACTAAATCAGTGTCTTGAGTTAGGTAGATTTCAACCCATCTTTTTTCCTTTGGTTTTCCAAGTCCAAAAAATCCTTTTACAGTCTTTGGATAAACGTATCCAATTAAGTATCCATGTTCATTTTTATCACCTGCCATTGAAACCCAAAAATCTGTTGCTGTTTTATGGTCTTTTACTGAAAGTGTCGGCGAGCAACCTTGTTGAATATTTTTATAACTCTCTAATTGCTCAATCCATGGAAACTTATCAAATTCAGAGATGAAATTTTCAAGAGTTGTCTCTCCTTTTTCGTCATATTTATTAAAATCGTATCCAGCTAATTGGACATTCCATGTAAATTTATCACTCATTTCATTAGTTTTTTTGTTATCAGTTTTGCATGACGTAATCATTAGAATTACTGTCAAAATAGTCATTGTATGTTTCATTGTTGTCTCTTTTTAATGCACCACAACGCCTGAATAAACGCTATTGTGTTTATTTTTCCTTTATCTTGCGTTGAAAGGTGTGTTTATCATGCCCAATTTAAGGAATAAACACACCTTCGCTGTTACTTTTTCGTAATTTCATCCAACGAGGTTACAATTCCTTTTACCGATTTATTCGTCACAGGGGTGTATATCTCCGTCGCCGTCGTCGATCTATGCCCTTATATTTCCTGATGATAGCGTATATCCGTTTTCTGCTCCAATAA
>Ga0265294_10005088_pt1 | contig 16125 bp, 15 predicted proteins | sample MunlanPumphouse3_FD_192504 | JGI IMG/M metagenome (GOLD analysis project Ga0265294, IMG submission 192504) | Groundwater microbial communities from a municipal landfill in Southern Ontario, Canada - Pumphouse #3 | ecosystem: Environmental > Aquatic > Deep subsurface > Groundwater | place...
AAGCCGTCAACATAATCCGGTAGTACTCATTGATTTCATCCTCAGTCATGCCGGACATTTTCAGGGCAGTTGCCATTTCGGCTTTGGTTTCGCCATCGGCGCCGTTCCAGGCCATGCCCAGCGCGATGCTCACACTCAGGGGAGAAATAAAGATGTTTTTTTCGTCGGCATTGTTGGCTATCACATGGCGAAACAAATCAAATGCAAAAGCATTGTCCTGTTGTACCCGCTTTTCCATGCCCGCCTTCAACGGAATTGGTTCCGCATCTTTTAGCTTTGTTTCAGGCTCTTCGCAGGCAGCGAAAAACAGCAAAGGTAAGAGTAAGAAAACTGATTTTTTCATGTGGTTAAATTTTTAGAAACTTACAACTTAGATGCAGGAGAAGGTAAAATTGTTGCAGCAACAGAGAATTGAAATAATAAGTTATATGAACAATTTAAGTTCCATATATCAAAATATTATTGCAGTTATTTTGAATATCAAAATATATACGTATATTTGCACACACTAAACCAAGCATTATGAGAATTGTCTCACACAGAAAATTAGTCGATTTCTACAGGATTTATCCGAACAGCAAAATGCCACTAGAACAATGGTACCTACAAACTAAACAAGCGAACTGGAAAAACTTTGCGGATATTAAAAAAGATTTTAATGCAGTTGATGGAGTTGGAAATCAAAGATACGTGTTTAATATCAAGGGAAACGAATATCGACTGGTTGTCATTATTCAATTTACACATGGGTATATTTATATTCGCTTCGTAGGAAAACATTCGGATTATAACAAAATCAACTGTTTAACAATTTAAAAACCAAAAAGATGAAAAAAGAAATCAGCAAAGAACTTTATCAAACAGCCTTAGCAAGGATTGAAGAATTGTTACAACAGGTCACTGATGATACCTCCCGTACAGACAGAAAAGCGATTGAACTGGCATTGATGTCGGATATAGTAATTGAATATGAAGAAAAGCACTTCCCGGTTTCCTTGCCGCCACTTGCAGAGGTGATGAAATTGAAAATCGAAGAAAATAAGATCTCTCAAAAAAGTTTGGCAAAAAAAATTGGTGTTTCTCCTTCCAGAATAAGTGAGTATTTAACCGGAAAGAGTGAGCCTACATTAAAAATAGCCAGAGCCATCAGCAAAGAATTGAAGATAGCTCCGGCCATTGTGCTTGGAGTGTAAAAATTAATACCTGTAATGCTCCGGCTTATACGGTCCACCAACTTCCACGCCGATATAGGCAGCTTGCTCAGTTGTAAGTTTGGTGAGTTTTACGCCTAACTGTTCCAGATGCAAACGAGCCACTTCTTCATCCAAATGTTTGGGCAGGCGATATACATCAATGTCATATTTTTTGGTGTTTAACTCGATCTGTGCCAAAGTTTGGTTGGTAAAAGAGTTACTCATCACGAATGAAGGATGTCCGGTAGCACAACCTAAGTTCACGAGGCGACCGTCGGCCAGTAATAAAATACTGTGTCCATCAGGGAAGATGAATTTATCTACCTGCGGTTTAATATTTACCTTTTGAATTCCCGGATATTTTTTCAGTTTATCCACCTGAATTTCGTTGTCGAAGTGACCGATGTTGCAAACGATGGCACCATCTTTCATTTTCTCCATGTGTTCGATGCGGATAATGTCTTTGTTGCCAGTGGTAGTCACGAATACATTGCCTTCGGTGAGAGCATCTTCTACCGTGCAGACTTCAAATCCCTCCATTGCAGCCTGCAGTGCACAAATCGGGTCGATTTCGGTGACCATAACCCTGGCGCCATAAGCACGCATGGATTTTGCCGAACCTTTGCCCACGTCGCCATAGCCACATACCACTACTACCTTGCCGGCCAGCATGATGTCGGTAGCCCGTTTAATACCATCGGCCAGCGACTCGCGACATCCATATAGGTTATCAAATTTTGATTTGGTAACCGAGTCGTTTACATTGAAAGCAGGGAACAGCAGTTTCCCTTCTTCCATCATCTGGTACAGACGGTGTACGCCGGTAGTCGTTTCTTCGGAAACGCCTTTCACATCTTTGGCTACTTTTGTCCAGTGACCGTTTTTTACCAGCAATACTTTTTTCAGGATGGCGTAAAGTTCCTGCTCGTCTTCGCCTTCGACTTGTTTGTCGAGTACAGAAGCGTCTTTTTCAGCATCTACCCCTACGTGAATCATCATGGTCGCATCACCTCCATCGTCAACAATCAGGGTCGGTCCCTGCCCGTTTTCAAAAGTCAGCGCCTGCAAGGTACACCACCAGTATTCTTCCAGCGTTTCACCCTTCCAGGCAAAAACGGGGATACCAGTTTCCGCAATGGCAGCCGCAGCATGATCCTGGGTAGAATAAATATTACAACTGCACCAACGCACTTCGGCTCCCAGCTCGACCAGGGTTTCAATCAACACGGCGGTTTGAATGGTCATGTGTAATGATCCCATGATGCGGGCACCCTTCAGTGGTTTATCTTTCCCATATTTAGTACGCAGGGACATCAGTCCCGGCATTTCTTTTTCTGCTAACTCGATTTCTTTCCTTCCGAAAGCAGCCTGAGACATATCGGCTACTTTATAAGGCAAATTGCTGAATAAGTCGGTTGAATTCATTTGATTTTTTACTGATTTTCTATTTTCTGTTTTTGTAATATATCATCTACTAACTACCAATATCCAATTAAAAACCCGTTTTTATGCTCAATAAGCACCTCATAAAATGGGATAATAAAATTAATGAAACGGGCGACAAAGATATGAAAATTCGATGGAATAAGATATTTTTTATATCTTTGTTTTTGAAAATCAACAGCATGTTAACTGATATACATTGTCATAAAGTTAATTCAGAAGATATTCGTACAATTTATAACATCGCAATTAACGATGATGCAGTTACTCTGCCACATGGACCGAATATTTTCTTTTCAGCGGGTATCCATCCCTGGGATGCCGGTAATATCCGTTCAGCCTGGATTGAAAACATGGAGATATTGCTGAATTTTGAACAGCTTATTGCCGTTGGTGAATGTGGGTTGGACAAAAACTCTCCCGCTTCTATAGAAAAACAGATAGAAGTGTTTGAACTTCAAATTAACTTATCGGAATCGAATAAAAAACCCCTTATCGTTCATTGTGTAGGTTGTTACAATGAGTTAATGAGCCTATACAAAGCTTTTTCTCCTAAGCAACCCTGGATAATACATGGATTTAGAGCTAAGCCTGAAATGGCTGTACAGCTTACCAGAGCAGGGATGTATATTTCCTACGGAGAGAAGTTTAATCCTCAAAGTGTGCAGGCAACCCCGGTTAAAAAAATTTTGGTTGAGAGTGACGACTGTGAAGTACCTCTGCAAGAACTGTATCTGGCGGTAGCCACGGTAAAAGGTTGTGAAGTAAGAGAGCTGGTCGCCGTGAATGACATTTTCGGATTTGAATAAACCTAAGTTCCCTTTCCTATTTTCACCAGATTTTTACTAAAAAAAATTGTACCTTTGCGAACTTGTTTTTATTATAAAAGGCATCATAAATAAAAAAACAACTCAGACCTGTCAGGTTTTTAAAACCTGACAGGTCTAGTAAGATTTTAATGTGGACAATCACTTATTAATATTTCCCTGATGAAAAAATTATTCCTTATATTCCTGACTTTTGTACATATTTTTTCTACATCCGCGCAACTTCGGATCAATTCGGAACTGTTGAAGTTGAACAATGTTTTCAGTGTAATTTCCAGCCTTTATGTTGATTCCGTGGATGAAAAGAAATTGGTTGAAACTGCCATCATGGCTACCCTGAAAGAACTCGACCCACATTCGTCATACATTTCCAAAGATGAGGTAGAAAGGGTGAATGAACCGTTGGAAGGCAGTTTTGAGGGAGTCGGCATTCAGTTTCAAATTCTTGAAGATACCCTGTTGGTAGTTCAAACCATATCCGGAACACCGGCTGAGAAAGTAGGTGTAATGCCCGGTGACCGAATCATTTACATTGACAACGAACTGGTAGCCGGTAAGAAAATTCAGAACTCGGATGTCATGAAACGCCTGCGTGGTCCGAAAGGCTCTGAAGTAGAAGTGAAGATTGCACGACGCGGCATCCCGCAACTGATGCTTTTTAAAATTATTCGTGATAAGATTCCCGTTAATAGCGTCGATGCTTCTTATATGATTGATCATGAAACCGGCTATATCCGAATCAACAATTTCGGTAGTAAGACGGTCGAGGAATATAAAGCGGCTTTTTCCAACCTGAAAAAAGCAGGTATGAAAAACCTGATTTTAAGTCTGCAGGGCAATGGTGGCGGCTACCTCAATGCAGCCATTGAATTGGCTGATGAATTTCTGGGCAGGGGACAGCTGATTGTTTACACCGAAGGTCTCAGACAGCCCAGAAGCACGGCTAATGCAACGGCAATCGGAGGGTTCGAGCAGGGTAAGTTGATTGTGCTGGTAGATGAATTTTCGGCTTCTGCCAGCGAAATTGTTTCGGGAGCTGTGCAGGACTGGGACAGGGGGATTATCATCGGGAGAAGAACATTTGGTAAGGGATTGGTACAACGGCAAATTCCGTTAACAGATGGTTCTATGTTGAGATTGACAACTTCACGTTATTATACACCGACGGGCAGAAGTATCCAAAAGCCATATAAAGATGGGGTAGAAAAATATCATAAGGACTTGATCAATAGATACAACCATGGCGAAATGCAGAATGTTGACTCTATTCATTTTCCGGATTCCCTGAGATACCAGACCAACATACTGAAAAGAACAGTTTATGGTGGTGGCGGTATTATGCCCGACATTTTCATCCCTTTTGATACCACCCGTTATACCGATTATCAACGGAAAATTGTGGCACAAGGAATTGTAAACAAAGTAATCGTACAGTTCAGCGATAAAAACAGAGATCAGTTGAAGAAGAAATATAAAGATTTTGAAAAGTATTACCGGGAATTCACTATTGATGCCGCATTGCTTGAGCAAATCAAAGAAATGGCCGAAAAAGAAGGGATTCCATACGATGATGAACAATTTAAAAAATCAGAAAACCTGATCACATTACAATTAAAAGCGATCGTTGCAAGGGATATGTGGTCGATGAATGAATACTACCGCATCATGGATGCCGAAAATGAAGCATTGCAACGTGCCATCCGGATTCTAAATACGCCTGGGGAATATGAAAAAATCCTGAATTAGCGGAAAATGTAGGGGCGAATCTATGCGTTCGCCCTTAAGCGAATAATGAAGAGTGAATGGTTCAGTATATCCAACAGCATTACATTGAAATAATCGGCTCTGTTTTGAGTCTGATTTATTTGTATTTATCCATCAAACAAAGAATAAGTTTGTGGATATTTGGTTTCCTGTGTTCGGCTTTGTATATCGTCGTTTTTTTCCAGAGTAAGTTTTATGCCGATATGTCACTCCAGTTTTATTATCTTGGAGTGAGTGTTTTCGGATGGATTAGCTGGAAAACGGGGAAGCAACATTCGGGAAAGGAGCTGCCCGTGAAGAAGACCAAAAAATTGCAGGCATTGGTCTTGTCGTTGATTACGTTTGTCGTTTTTTTGTTGTATTATTTTGTTCTTTCGCGTTATACTGATTCGCCTCTTCCTTTCGCCGATTCCTTTACAACAGCGTTGAGCATCACTGCCACCTGGATGCTGGCCAGAAAATTGATTGAACACTGGTTACTCTGGGTTGTTGTGGATGCTTTGTCAGCCGGACTATATATCTATAAGGAATTATACCCTACAGCAATTCTGTTTTTTGTTTATACCGTCATGGCAGTGGTAGGGTGGATGCAGTGGAGGAGGTCATTGAACTAACCTTATACGGCTTTTTCACAGCACGATGTGCCGCCTTTTTTGCTACCAGGGCTTCTTCTGGAGTTACTCCGGCCGGGATGAATGTGTTTTTCATTACCGGTCGTTTTAATAGATATTCGTACCAGGTGCAAGCAGCGGTAAACCTTCCCAGTCCCAGACTCAAATGATAACCGTCGCGACAGAAAGTGTCGCCGGCAAAGCTGGTTCGTCCGTTCTGAATGGCTGTCCCCGCCGGAATAACGAGCTTAATTCCTGCCTTTTTTCCTGCTTCTTTTACGGTATTAACAATCGCCTGATACATCTGCATCTGGTCGTTATTATAATTTTTAAACCCTTTGTGTTTTGAATCGGCAGCATATGCCCAGGTTTGGTGAAAAACAATTTGCATCTTCGGATTGGTGGCGTGTTGTTTTACATAAGTGACTAAATTTGATAAATATGGGAAGTGAGTGTCAAATAATCCGGAACTATGGCTGACCTGTTGCAAAGTAATATAATCCCAGTTTTCATCCTGAATGGCTGTGATCAATTTTTGTTTGGCAATTACCGTAGTATCTCCGTTGACGATCTTCCGGTAGGAATAAGCTGCCGAGTCGGTTTGTGCGTTCAGCCAGTGTCTTTCCAGACTGCATCCGCCGATATACATGTTGGCAATAATCAGTTGAATGCCATCCGCTTTTGCCAGATCATCCACATAGGATTCGGCGGCATCCTGTGAAAAACTATTCCCAATGGCTAATATTTTAACAATTTTCTGACTACTTAGCCCCTGAATACAGCAAAGTCCAATAAGAAAAAGAAGAAATAGAACATTGATTTTTTTCATGTTTGTTTTTTATAGTGTTATTTTGAACGCATAAAGATACAAAATTTTATCCTGAAAAGGTCACCTTTTGTTATTGGTGATCAAAATTCATTTTCTTAAAAAATCACATCCATTGTTATGGCATAAAACCTTATTCCGGTTTTATTGTTATAGAAAAGACAATGCAGAAAACAGGCTAATTTGGGTTAATAATGAGGAGAAATGCTTGGATTTGCATGTTTTTTATACAATTAAGAACATGATTTTTAACGATTTCAATCCTTTAGAAGATAAAACTTTCCGGATTATCGACAACGAAGGCAAGGTGACTGACAAAGCCCTGATGCCGGAGTTAGACAAAGAGACTATTTTAAATGCGTATAAATCCATGCTGTTCGCGCGTACGGCCGACCAAATGGCAGTGTCGTACCAGCGGCAGGGCAGGATGTACACCTATCCGCCTATATTGGGGCAGGAAGCCATCCAGGTGGCGGCGGGGATGATCATCCGTGAGCAGGACTGGCTGGTGCCGGCTTTCCGGGAGATGGCGCTGATGCTGGCCAAAGGGGTTTCGCTGAAAGAAATTTTCCTGTATTATCTCGGTAATGAAGAAGGGAGTAATTTTGCCAAAGCCGACAGGGTATTACCGATTTGTGTGCCTATCGGTTCGCAGTACCTGCATGCCACGGGTATCGGTTATTCTGTAAAATACCAGCAAAAAGATGAGGTGGTTTTCCCTTTCATCGGCGATGGCGGTACTTCAGAAGGGGATTTCAGTGAAGCGCTTAATTTTGCCGCGGTATGGGAAGTCCCGGTGGTATTTACCATCCAGAATAACCAATATGCAATATCGGTGCCGGTGAAAAGTCAGACTCGCTCAATTAACCTGGCTGTAAAAGCGGTTGGTTTCGGTATGCCGGGCATCAAGGTCGATGGCAATGATTTTTTTGCGATGTATGTGGTTTACAAGGAAGCCTTGGAATATGCCCGTTCAGGCAAAGGCCCGGTGCTGATTGAAGCTTATACCTACCGGAAAGGAGCGCATACCACTTCCGATGACCCGTCGAAATACCGCACCAAGGCCGAAGAAAAATCCTGGGAAAAAGCAGACCCTTTGTCTCGACTGAAGAAGTACATGGATAGTCAGGGTATCGTGTTGGAAAACGAAGAAGAACTAATTCAATCCTATAAAGATGAAGTCGATAAGCAGTTCCTGGAAGCGGAAAATTTCAGACCTTATGATTTAGAAGACGTGTTCAATTACATGTACGTGGAAATGCCGGATGATTTGAAAAGGCAGAAAGCGAATTACGAACAATATTTAAGCTGGAAGGAAAAGAGAAAATGAGTGTCATGAATATGGTGCAGGCTATCAACAATGCTTTTGATATCAAGCTTGCAGAAGATAAATCGGTGGTAATGTTCGGGGAAGATGTGGGTGTGGAAGGCGGTGTTTTCAGGGTGACCGAAGGTTTGCAAAAGAAATACGGTGCCGAAAGGGTTTTTGATTCTCCGCTGGCTGAATCAGCTATTGTGGGGACAGGATTGGGTATGGCCATGTCCGGGTTGCGACCGGTCGTGGAACTCCAATTCGACGGGTTTACCTATCCAGCCTTCAATCAGATAATATCGAATGTGTCGCGGATGCATAACCGTACCCGCGGACGATTCAAAGCGCCGATGGTGATTCGTTTTCCTTATGGAGGCGCTATCAATGCTATCGAGCACCATTCGGAAAGTCCGGAAGCCTTGTATGCGCACATTCCGGGCATCAAGGTCGTGGTTCCCTCTACACCTTACGATGCCAAGGGTCTGATAATTTCAGCCATCGAGACCGATGACCCGGTGATTTTCATGGAGCCGAAACGTATTTACCGGGCGATTAAACAGGAAGTGCCGGAGGAAAAATTCTCGATTCCGATTGGAAAGGCCAAGGTATTACAAGAAGGAACGGATGTTACGGTCATCGCTTTCGGGGCGCTGATGAGGGAATGTCAGAAAGCCATCGTGATGGCGGAAGAAGCGGGTATATCGGTCGAACTAATCGATTTGCGTACCATCTACCCGATTGATCGCGAAACGATTGTGAATTCAATCAAGAAGACCGGGCGAGTGGTGATTGTAGCAGAAGCCTCCGAATCGTTCAGCGTAGGCTCGGAACTGATGGCCATTGCCAACGAAGAAGCCTTTTTATCGCTCGAAGCCCCTCCTAAACGGGTGATGGGATTCGATACGATTGTACCCCTCGCGCAGGGCGAACCGTATTACATGATTTTTCCTGACCGGATTTTTTATGAAATTGAAAAAACGGTTAAATATTAGCGAATAACGTTGTAGAGACGCACGGCCGTGCGTCTCTATGTTGAAAACGGTGACATCGGAAATTGAAAAATGGAAATTGGACAATGGACAATTGACAATGGATAATGGACAATGGATAATGGACAACGGACAATGGAAATTGGACAATGGGAAACAGACAATGGAAAATGGAAAACGCAAAACGCAAATTGTAGAGACGCACGGCCGTGCGTCTCTACAGAAATCAAAAAAAAATGATGAATTGCCCATATTAATTGCAATAACGCATGCCCTGTAAGGGCAACATATCATCAACCCCTGGTAAAACCCCGGGTGAAAATAAAATTAATGGTTATCATATGAAATACATTTTTAAATTCCCCGACATCGGCGAAGGTCTCGAAGAAGGCACCATCCTCGAAATATACGTGAAAGTCGGTCAGACCGTAAAAGCGGGTGATTTGTTGGTGAACATGGAAACCGACAAGGTAGCGGCGGACATACCTTCGCCGAAAGCCGGTAAGATTCTCCGTATCTTCGGTAATGTGGGCGATGTGATTCATGTGGGTAAACCACTCGTTGAGCTCGAATTGGCCAATGGTGAATCTGTGCTGGATGATTCGGGAGAAAACGCCTCTTCAGATGAAGGTGCTGCCGGCGTTGTGGGTACCATGGAAATGGCGGATGCAAATGCCGTTCTGCCCCCGAGCGATGAGGCTTATTCCGCTGCAGAGCTTGTAAGATCATCGCCGAAGGCTTTTGCGACTCCGCATGTGAGGGCGCTGGCCAAAGAACTGGACATCGACATCAACCTGGTCAATGGAACCGGACAAGGTGGTCGGGTGACCAAAGAAGATATTGAGCAGTACGTGGCGAAGCAAAGTCCGGTTGAGAAAGCCTTCTTTGCACAGGTGTACGAACAGGAAGATGTAACTTACGAACCGTTGACGCAGATTCGCAAGACCATCGCACGCAATATGATTAATTCGAAGCACAATGCTGCGCATGTTACGGTACTCGAGGAAATAGAAGTGTCGGAGTTGATTGCTATTCGCGAAAAATATAAACAACCATTTGCCGAGCGGGGAGCGAAACTGACATACTTGCCTTTCATCGTGAAAGCAGCGGTTCAGGCCTTGAAAAAGCATCGTATCATGAACTCGCAGATGGATATGGAGCACAACCGGATGATTTACAAGAACCGGTATAATATTGGTATCGCCATGGATACGCCGGAAGGTTTGGTGGTACCGGTGATACAGGATGCCGACCGGTTGAGTATCTTCGAAATCAGTCAGAAAATTACCGAGTTTACCGTTAAGGCGCAGGAAAGAAAACTGACTATCGACGATATGAAAGACGGTACTTTTACCATTACCAATTTCGGTGCAATCAGTGGAATATATGGAACACCGGTTATCAATTATCCACAAGCAGGAATCCTGGGTGTGGGGCGCATTGTGAAACAGCCGGTGGTCAAAGACGATCAGATTGTTATCGGTTACGTGTTAGGTTTATCGCTTACTGTTGACCATCGTATTGTCGATGGTGGCGATACTGCCCGCTTTGTAAGGCAGGTGATGGATCATTTGTCAGATCCTGTTTCTTTGCTGATGGAGTAATATTAAAATTGAGATAACATGCACAGGGACATTGCAGACATCAGAATCAATTATTCCAAACAAAGCCTGGATGAAAAAGATGCTGAAAGGAATGCTTTCGATATGTTCGAGCGTTGGTGGAATGAAGCGGTGGACTCGGAAATTTCCGAGGTCAACGCCATGACATTGGCTACGGTCAATAATGGGATTCCCAATGCCCGTGTCGTGTTGCTCAAGGCTTTCGATGCCCGTGGATTTGTGTTTTTTACGAACTACAACAGTCAAAAAGGAACTGAGTTGAAAGAAAATCCGAATGTATGTCTGGTCTTTTTCTGGAAAGAGATGGAAAGACAAATACGCATCACCGGAGTTGCCGAAAAGACAACGATACAGGAAAGCATCGACTATTTCAACAGTCGGCCCGACGAACATAAATTAGGCGCCTGGGCTTCGGCGCAAAGTCTGGTCGTTGCCGGGAAAGGTTTTTTGAAAGAAACCTTTGATTATTATGCCGAACGATTTAAAAGAGGCGCCATTCCCAAACCACCACACTGGGGCGGATATCGGGTGAAACCAACTTCTATCGAATTCTGGCAGGGGCGTCCGAATCGCTTACATGATCGGTTGCTGTATACCCTACAACAGGGTGGGGAGTGGAAGATTGAGCGGTTGCAGCCGTGACAGGCCACTGAACTTGATTCTTACGAACAACTTCAGTGAGAAGACCCAGAACCTCCCGCTCCCCAAACTTGATTCTCCCAAGCAACTTCATTGGAATTTTATTATATTTGCACAACACTTTTCAGAAACAAGTATGAAGAAACTCGTTGTTTTAACCGGCGCCGGCATGTCGGCCGAAAGTGGCATCTCTACTTTCCGGGATTCGGGAGGATTGTGGGAACAATACAGGGTAGAAGATGTTGCCACACCTGAAGGCTTTCACGCAAATCCACAATTGGTACATCATTTTTACAATTTGCGCAGGAAACAGTTGCTCGAAGCCAAACCCAATATGGGACATTATGGATTAGTAGAATTAGAAAAAGGTTTTGATGTCAGCATCATTACCCAGAACGTGGACAACCTGCATGAAAGAGCGGGAAGTTTGCACGTGTTGCATTTGCACGGGGAATTGATGAAAATGCGATCGACCGGTCCGGGACAAGAGGTTTACGATGTTACGCCCGATAAGGTGGAGTTTGCCCCCGGTGATTTATGTCCGAAAGGTTATCCCCTGCGACCACATATTGTCTGGTTTGGCGAAATGGTACCGGAATATGAGCATGCGGCACGGATTGTTGAAACAGCTGATATTCTGCTGATTGTTGGAACCTCAATGCAGGTTTATCCGGCAGCCGGTTTATTGCACGATGCCCCGGCTGATGTGCCTGTTTATCTGATTGATCCAAAAGATATAATTGTTTCGCGGCGAAATGTGCAGCACATCAAACTGGGAGCAACGGAGGGGATTAAGAAGTTCAGGGAGATGATGAAAAACAGATAAAATGAATTGAAGTATTAAACCTGACAGGTTTGAAGAAAAACAGATAAATAAAATCGAAACAATTAAACCTGTCAGGTTTGAAGGAGAGTAGATAAATAAAATCGAAACAATTAAACCTGTCAGGTTTGAAGGAGAGTAGATAAATAAAATCGAAACAATTAAACCTGTCAGGTTTTAAAAACCTGACAGGTTTGAAGTAGGAGAATAAACAATGACATCAAACCATCATACCATTCCTCTCAATCAATTAAAATGCTTCTTTTCAGGTGATTTATACACCGACAACATCCACCTCTCGATTTACGCCACGGATGCATCGCCCTACCGGCAGTTGCCGTTGGCAGTAGCTTATCCGAAAGATGTGAACGATATAAAGGAGCTGATACGTTTTGCACGGGAGCAAAAGGTAAATCTCATTCCGCGGACGGCCGGTACTTCGTTGGCCGGACAAGTGGTTGGGGAAGGCCTGGTGGTGGATGTGTCCAGGTATATGACCGGTATCATCGAACTAAATGCCGAAGAAAAATGGGTGAAAGTCCAACCGGGTGTGATTTTAGATGAGCTGAACAAATTCCTGGCGCTGCACGGATTGTTTTTCGGTCCGGAGACCTCCACTTCCAATCGCTGCATGATAGGCGGGATGGTCGGGAACAATGCCTGCGGGGCACATTCGCTGATTTACGGCAGCACACGCGACCATCTCCTTAGTGTAAAAGTATTGCTCAGTGATGGCAGTGAAACGGTGTTTGAATCAGTTTCAGTCGGAGAATTTGAGCAGAAATGCATGGGTGATAAGCTTGAAAATAAAATCTACCGTCAGATAAAAGAGATACTTTCCAATCCGGAGAACCAACAGGAAATCAGAGAGCAGTACCCCGACAAACAACTTCGCCGCCGAAATACAGGCTACGCAATTGATATATTGCTCGGTTCTGCACCCTTTACCCCTGATGCTCCGGATTTGAATGTGGCTAAGTTAATCGCTGGTTCGGAAGGTACGCTGGCTTTCATCACGGAAATAAAACTGAATCTGGTTCCACTTCCGCCGAAAATTAAAGGTGTGATGGCAGCGCATTTCGAAACGCTGGAAGATGCCCTGGAAGCCAATCTGATAGCCCTGGAGTTTAAACCCGGCGCAGTAGAGATGATGGACAGAACCATCCTGGAACTGACGAAAGATAACATCAGTCAGCAAACCAACCGTTTTTTCCTGTCCGGCAACCCCGAAGCCATCCTGATTATTGAATTTGCACGGGAGACCCAAAAGGAAATTGAAGATATTTGTCAGCAGATGGAAGCAAAACTGCGTGCACGTGAACTTGGCTTCCATTACCCGGTCATTTGGGGAAAAGACATCAACCGGATCTGGAATCTGCGTAAATCGGGACTGGGCGTGCTTTCGAATATGAAGGGAGATGCCAAGCCGGTGAGTCTGATTGAAGATACGGCCATTCCGGTGCAGAATCTTTCAGCTTATATTGCTGAATTTAAACAATTACTGGCAAGCTACCGGCTTTCCTGTGTGTATCATGCCCATGTGGGAACGGGTGAGTTACACCTGCGACCAGTGCTGAACCTGAAACTCAAAGAAGATGTGAGAATCTTCCGGGAACTCGGAACCAAAGTCGCTTTGCTGGTGAAGAAGTACAAGGGTTCGCTGAGTGGGGAACATGGCGATGGTCGCTTACGTGGTGAATTTATTCCGCTGATGGTCGGCAAAAAAAACTACGAACTGCTCAAACAAATTAAGCAAACCTGGGATCCGGACAACATCTTTAATCCCGGAAAGATTACCGATACGCCCCCGATGGATACTTCCCTGCGGTATGAGCCGGGACAGCCGACACGTGAAATAGAAACCATTTTCAATTTTGCTTCGGAAATGGGTATGATGCGGGCGGTTGAGAAATGCAATGGCTCGGGGGATTGCCGGAAGACGGAGATCACGGGCGGACTGATGTGCCCGAGTTATATGGCTTCGCGGGATGAACAGCAAACAACCCGTGCCCGTGCGAATATCCTGCGGGAATATTTGACTCATTCCACCAAACAGAATCCGTTCGACCACGAAGAAATATACAAGGTGCTCGATTTATGCCTTTCCTGTAAAGGTTGTAAATCCGAATGTCCTTCGAATGTGGACATGGCCAAGTTGAAAGCAGAATTTCTGCAACATTATCACGATGCCAACGGGATACCCTTCCGCACCAAATTGATTGCGAATATTAATAGTCTCAACAAGATAGGTTCGAAATTGCCCGCGTTGACCAATTTCATGTTGGATAAAACAGCCTTGCCTTCGTTGCTGGGCTTTACTTCAGAACGAAAACTGCCTTTACTTGCCAACCAAACATTCAGCGCTTGGTATAAAAAGCATTATCCGGCATTGGTGAAATCAGCCAAACTAAAAAAGGATAAGAAAGTCTATTTGTTTAATGATGAATTTACCAATCATTACGATGTAGAGCTGGGTCAGAAAGCTGTGAAATTGCTGGTCGCACTCGGTTATGAAGTCATTATTCCCGAACATGTTGAAAGTGGCCGGGCCTTCATTTCAAAAGGATTAATCCGAAAGGCGAAGAAGCTGGCCGAGAAGAATGTACGTTTGCTGAAAGATATCGTATCGAAAAAAACACCTTTGATTGGCATTGAACCTTCATCCATTCTTTCCTTCCGCGATGAATATCCGGATTTGGTAGAAGCCTCTTTGCGTCACGATGCTCAACGGTTGGCGAGTCATACTTTCTTAATTGATGAATTTATCGTGCAGGAATTCAAAGCCGGCAGGATAAATGCAGCCGCTTTTCACGAGGAAGAACGAAACATCAGTCTGCATTGCCATTGTCACCAGAAAGCCGTTGCTTCTTCTCAATCGACATTGGATATGCTTTCTATTCCGAAAAATTATCATGTTACTGAAATTCCATCGGGTTGTTGCGGCATGGCAGGTTCCTTCGGATACGAAAAAGAGCATTACGAACTCTCTCAGCGAATAGGGGAATTGGTGTTGTTTAAACAAGTCGAACAGTTACCTGAAAACACGCTGGTTGTGGCACAGGGAACCAGTTGTCGCTCGCAAATTAAGGATGGAACGAAAAGAGAGGCATTGCATCCTGTGGAGGTGTTGTATGGGGCGTTGGTATGAAATACAGGCCATGAGGGGGACGAGTTATTACCAGACCTGTCAGGTTTATGTATGTGTCCATGTAGCAATTCTGACAACCTGAAAGACGAGTTATTACCAGACCTGTCAGGTTTTTAAAACCTGACAGGTCTAATGTAGTTTAATTACGACTGGGAGAGGAAGCAGACAAAATAGAGGAAATTCTCCTGACAGGTCTAATGTAGTTTAATTACGACTGGGGTAGTATAGTAAGAAAATATTTAAACCCGAAACGCTTTCGCCTTTCGTTCTATTTCCGAAGGAGATATCTTGTACTGAGTTGCCAGCTTTCTCCAGAATGAAACAGCTTTGGTTACTTCTTCTTTTATTTCTGCAGCACGTTTGTTGGATAGCAAATAGTAAGGAGCAGTTTCCATAACCAAATCAATATCTAAAGCGTTATCCTCTTCATCAATATTGAGTTTAAGACCAGTTCCGGTTTCGTTTGCATTGATGTCAAATGCCGGCGATAGGGTCCAACCGGCTTCAGTATATATAAATCCATGATTTCGTAAATGGTCATCTGTGTTCGAAACACAAACAGAAAAAATGACCCTGCGAAAAAGCTCTTCTAAGTTTTCAGTAACATTGACACATGCTGACTTGATAAACCCGACTAAATCCAAATAACTTACTCCACTACCAGCATCGTCTCCATCAGTTCTTTGTAGCAGTGTCATAGCTGAAGCATAATGAATGCGTTTATTATCTGCTGTCCGGTCAAAACGTTGTGACAAATAAGTATGATAGGGAGAAGCAAGTTTTTTTATAATGGCGTTTGGAACCGTAATCTTAGCCTGAATGGCCAGGGCATGGACAACCATTTCCCACAACCCGACGTCAGAATCATCATTATTACTTGGAAATTTCGCGATCCACTGTTTTCCGTTTGTGTCAACAACATCAGCTT
>Ga0265294_10005089_pt1 | contig 16124 bp, 15 predicted proteins | sample MunlanPumphouse3_FD_192504 | JGI IMG/M metagenome (GOLD analysis project Ga0265294, IMG submission 192504) | Groundwater microbial communities from a municipal landfill in Southern Ontario, Canada - Pumphouse #3 | ecosystem: Environmental > Aquatic > Deep subsurface > Groundwater | place...
ATGGTTCCTATGATCCATTCCGGATGCGGACTGAATTTCGGCCTGCCGCTGGGGATCATCGCAGGGCTGCTTGGAGCCACTCTTTCAATAGAGTCAGGATTCACCGGCGTGCCAAGCTTCCTGATGGCAATGCTCTATGCAACGCCATTTGCAGTCCTTCTTGGATATGGCTACGGAGTTCTTCTGAACAAAGTCAAAGGCGGAGAGATGATGATTGCAACTTACGTCGGATTCTCCTCAGTATCGTTCATGTGCCTCATGTGGCTGCTTCTGCCGTACAAGAGCCCGACGATGGTCTGGGGCTTTGAAGGCAAAGGCCTAAGGACTACAATCAGCGTTGACGGATTCTACAAGGGAGTCTTGAGCGACTTCCTGAAGATTGACATCGGGCATCTTTCAATTCCGACCGGAATGATCCTGTTCTTTGCCATCCTGGCTTTCGTAATGTGGGCTTTTCTTCATACGAAGACCGGAACTGCAATGACAGCGGTGGGATCCAATCCTACATTTGCCAAGGCCGGAGGAATCAATGTGGATAAGATCAGGATTCTCTCTGTTGTTATGTCTACATGGCTTGGAGCAATCGGCATCCTGGTATATGAGCAGGCTTTCGGATTCATCCAGCTGTACATGTCGCCGTTCAATATGGCGCTTCCTGCAGTATCTGCGATTCTGATCGGCGGTGCCTCAGTGAACAAGGCCTCTATACCCAATGTAATAATCGGCACGTTCCTGTTCCAGGGAATCGTGACCATGACCCCATCGGTGATGAACTCCATCATCCATACCGACATGAGCGAAGTCATAAGAATCATCGTTTCCAACGGAATGATTCTCTATGCGCTCACAAGAAAAACGGAGGCAACAAGATGACCAAGATTAAATCGACTGAATCATTCGGGAAGAAGCTCCTTAAGCTTGTAAAGAACAATCCAGTTCCATTGATGTTCGTGATCATCTGCGTGATCTGCATCCCTCTCTCTGGCTATTCCGCAGGGTATCTCATCGGCGAAATCATCACAAGAATCGCCCGTAACAGCTTCCTTATCATCAGCCTTCTTATTCCTATCATGGCTGGAATGGGACTGAACTTCGGAATGACACTTGGTGCAATGGCTGGCGAAATCGGCCTTATCCTAGTCAGCGACTGGAAAGTCGTGGGCATCCCCGGAGTGGTTCTTGCAATGATCATCTCGATTCCTATTTCTGTCCTGCTCGGATGGTTCTGCGGAAAGATCCTAAACCTTGCAAAAGGAAGAGAGATGGTGACAAGCTACATCATCTCATACTTCATATCAGGCGTCTATCAGCTGATTGTCCTGTATGCAATGGGTCCGATCATTCCAATCAAGCATTCATCACTTGTGCTTCCAAGAGGGTACGGCATCCGTAACACCGTGAACCTCCTGTCAATGCGCCAATGCCTTGACAATCTTCTTGCAATCAGAATCGGGTCGGTACGCATTCCTGTTGTTCCATTCCTGATCATTGCAATTCTCTGCTTCATAGTTGTCTGGTTCAAGAAGACGAAGCTTGGGCAGGACATGAGGGCTGTTGGGCAGGATATGGAAGTGGCAAGGGCGGCTGGAATTAAAGTCGAGGAAACAAGGATCATGTCCATCATTATCTCGACGGTTCTTGCTGGCTTCGGAATGGTGATCTACCTTCAGAACATGGGAACACTCAATACTTACAATTCACATACCCAGATTGGAATGTTCTGCATTGCAGCATTGCTGGTCGGAGGTGCTTCGGTGGACAAGGCATCAATCGGGAACGTGTTCCTTGGCGTCATCCTATTCCATCTGATGTTCATTGTTGCCCCGAAGGCAGGAATGAACCTCATAGGACAGGCTCAGCTAGGCGAGTACTTCAGGGTATTTGTTTCGTACGCTGTAATCACGGTTGCATTGGTGATGTATGAAAGCAAGAAGAGGCGGGCCAATTCGCTTACCGGCCTAAAGCTTGCAGAAGATCAGGAGGTGGCAAAATGAAGCTTTCCAAGAAATTCTGGCTGAGAGCCGCAGCTGTTGCCTTTCTGATCCTTCTGGGGGTAGTGATGTTCTTTGTCGGACGTCAGCATTCGATTCTTGTGGACAACAAGACTACAGAGATTGATGGGGTGTCATACAAGGCTCTTGATGTATGCGAAGTGCGCATCGATGGCGGAGATCCTGAGGAGCTGGTTCCGCGTGATCGTATCCAGATTGATGTCATGGACCAGCACCATACGCTTGTTGTTTCATATACCGATGCCAACTGGGAAGAAAAGAAGATCAAAGTCAGATTCACTACTCCTGTAAAGGAGGAGATGATGGTCCTGAGCATTCCTGCCGTTGTCGCAGGGCTTCCGATGGACAAGTGCCTGACACACTTCGAGTCGCAGGCTGTGACTGTGGATCAGATAGAACAGGGTGAAACTATTCAGATTGATGAGACGACTTCATTCGATATCTGATAATCAATTCATCAAAACAGCAAGAAGGCCTCGATTCCGAGGCCTTCTGTTTACTCTTCAAAGAACTTGTTTCCAATGTCCTTGCGGTGCCACGCACCATCGAAGCTGACATCATTGATGTGAGCATAGGCCATTGAATTGGCTTCTATGATATTGATTCCATGCCCGACTACGCTTACGCATCTTCCGCCTGAAGTCAGCAGCTTGCCATCGCTTTGAGTGACAGCTCCGAAGAACAGGAAAGGATTGCTTCTTGAAAGGTTGAACTTCTTGATCGGCGAGATCGGATTGACTTCTTTTCCAATTGATGGATTCTCAGGGTATCCTTTGCTTGCAACAACTACGCACACTGTGGACTCATTTGAAACCTGAAGATTGCAGCTGCTTATGGTGTTGGCCTTCATTGCCTCCATCAGCTCCACGATGTCATTCTCGATTATTGGCACGAAGCTCTGGGTCGCCGGATCGTTGAATCTGACATGGTAATCCACAAGCACAGGTCCTGCTTTTGTAAGGATGATCGAAAACGTCAGGACGCCTTTATAGGCAAGCCTTTCAGCTTTCATGCCGAATATAGTCGGCTGGATTATCTCATCCACGACCCTCTTCTTCAGAGCATCAGGAATTGAGATCGGGCAGATTGATCCCATTCCACCTGTAGGCGCTCCTTCATCCTCTTCATCGCTCTTTGTGTATTCGGAGCAGTATGGAAGAACAAGGAAGCCATTGTTGTCCAGCAGAACGCTTACGGTTATGGGCATTCCATCAAGATGCTCTTCAAGCAGAATGGAGTCAGTTGAAAGCAGCTTTCGAGAAAAGGCCATCAGATTGTCGAAATTTGAAGATTCGATCATGATTCTGCTTGGCGAGAGGGTATTCTTCTTTACAACGAACAATTTGTCAGGGTGTCTTAGAAGGAATGCTTCAAGTGATTTCTCATCAGAGAAGAGATGATAGGCAGGGCATGAGATGTTGTGCCTGTTTGTGAAATTCCTTGCAAAGCAGCGATCCCCCTCAAGCTTTAGGGCATAGCCTGGTGCACCGAATGTGTCTATCCCATGCTGGTTCAGAAAGTCGATTACTCCAGTGAAAAGAGGGGCTTCTGTTCCAATGAACACAAAGTCGATTCTGTTATTTGTGCAAGCTTCATAGACTGCTTCTGGATTGGAAGGATCTACATCTGATAGGTTCACCGCTACTGCTTCGGTTCCTACGTTGCCTGGGGCGGCATAGAGCCCGTCAATTAATCTGCTTCTTGAAAACCACCATACTATTGCATGGTCCTTGGCTCCGGATCCTAATACCAAAACTCTCATTTATTAATTATTCCTCTTTGAAAACGTACCATTATACAGGAAACTGGTCAAGAATGCTGCTTAATGCTGACCTGTATTCTTCTTCTGTCTCCGCCGTAGAGGCAGCCTGCCTGACCGAAGCTGAATTCCTTATGCCTTTGAGAAGATATGGAACATGCTTTCTCATCTCTCTGCAGGCAGTTCTTTCGCCACGGTCTATAGAAAGCATTTCCAGCTGGCGTAAGAAGAAATCAATTTTTATGCTTAATGGAACAGGGTTGTATGCACCAGTGGAAAGAAGCTCGATCGTTTCCTTGAAAATAAACGGGCGTCCTATTGCTCCTCGGGCGAACATCACTCCATCGCATTTGGTGTCTGAAAGAATTCTCTGTGCATCCTCAGGAGAAAAAACGTCGCCGCTTCCGATTACTGGAATATTTACAAGCTGCTTGAGCTTTGAAAGAGCTTGATAGTCAGGTTCTCCTGTGTAGAATTGAGCTCGAGTCCTGCAGTGAAGGCATACTGCCGCTGCTCCGCCCTCGGATGCAGCCTGTGCTGTTTCATCATAGTTGATTGAGCTGCTGTCCCATCCTAGCCGGATCTTTGCTGTTACAGGGAGCCCTGAGGCATTGCGTACAGCCTTGATGATGCTATTTATTGCCTGAGGGCGGCGAAGAAGAGCAGATCCTGCTCCGGTTTTAACAACCTTTGGCACAGGACAGCCGAAGTTGATATCTATTGCGCAGAATTGGTTTGCAGGGAGCTGTTCAGCAGCTCTCGCCATCGTGTCCGGATCGGATCCGAAAAGCTGAACTGCAAGATGTTCTTCGTTCGGAGCACGGAGGAGGAGCGAGAATGTGTTCTTGCTGTCCCTGACAAGACCTTCGGCGCTTACCATTTCGGTACATGTCATGCTGGCTCCGCATTCAGTGCATAGGCTGCGGAATGACCGATCTGTATAACCGGCCATAGGCCCGAGGAACAGGTTCCCTTTGAGGATTGTGCTTCCAAGCGGAAACGGTCTGTAAAGGCAATCAGGCATTGTCCGGAAGATGAAATGCCCTGAGGCTGTTCTGATAGAGGGCATTGCAGCATTCTTCGAGATCCATGCCCTTTATTGCTGCAATTGCCTTTGCATTCTCAATCAGATACTCAGGTTTATTTCGCTTTTTTGATGTGAATCTTGCAGGTACCATGAAAGGCGATTCGCTTTCAATCAGGATCCTGTCCATAGGAAGCATTCTCACTGTCTCTACAAGGGGCCTTACGCTCTTGTAGGTGATGTTTCCTGCAAACGAGAAGAATACTGGAAGCTCCAGAGCATCAAATGCGAAATCCGGTCCTTCGGAATAGCAGTGGAAGATGGCTCCGCTATCCGGCATCTTTACCTTGAGGATACTGAGTATGTCCTGTGAGGCTTCTCTGTTGTGAATTATCACTGGAAGATTGAGCTTGCGTGCAAGCTCAAGATGCTTTATGAACACATCAATCTGAACTTGCTTCGGTGCATACATCTTTGCATAATCAAGACCGGTTTCGCCGATTGCGATGACACGGTCGTATTTTGCGAATTCAGGAATCTTCTCATCCCATCCCTGCTTGAGGTTGCCGGTTTCCGTAGGGGAAAGCCCGACAGCATGGTAGACCTGCTTTGCGCTGCTGAGGTTCCTGTAGGTCCTTTCAAAATCCGAGAGGGAATTGCATATTGAGACAATATGCATTACATCCGCTCTTTTTGCGAACTGAATGGCTACAAGCTGATTCATCTGGTCATCGTCTATGAGACCGATATGCGCATGGGTATCAAATAATTTCATGAGGTCCTCTTAAAGAATTGTAACATAAAGATATCACAACAAATCTAACCCGTCAATTTCAATTGTTCACTATTTGCTTTTCAGGGTTTGACAATTGTGTTCCAGCGTGATAGCGTAGATTGCAATGAAAAACTTTGAATCAAGCAATCGAAGCAAAAATAGAAATAGCAATTACATACAGGGCAACGATGGAGACTCCTTTGAGGCCTATCCGTATTTTGTGAAGAATCCATCTTCTAATGAGATTTCCGTATGTGCAAGCGATATCGTCATCTATCCCGGGACTTACGTCGTGGCTCCAACCAGATTCGGTCTTGACATGGGGATAGTTATAGGAAATGTCCCTGACAGGAATTCATCATACAACCCTGGGTGCACTGGAGTCCGAGGAGCCTGCTGCCTTGACAGCTGTCCTATGGAAGAGCCGGAGGATGATGAGTCTGAAGACGATGATCTGGTCGCTGCCGCCGATTATGAGGGGGCACTTGAGCCTCTTTCATTCAAGGTCACAAGCGTCACGAGCATTGATCCTCTTCCAAAGAAGGAAACCTGCGATGATTCCGGATGCTGGGAATCCAGATATCAGAAGCCTGTCAAGGCAATGCTTTCAGGCAGCCTGGACAGAATAGACCGAGTGGCGACTCCTGATGATATGAAGAAGTATTATCAGAACCTTGAAAACGAAGAAGAAGCAATGAAAGTGTGCCGTGAGAAGATTGGCAAGCACAATCTGGACATGAAGCTGGTAACTTCTCATTTCCTTCTCGGAGAACCCAAGGCGTTGTTCTTCTTCACATCGGACGACAGGGTCGATTTCAGGGATCTCGTGAAGGATCTGGTTTCCGTTTTCAGGCTCAGGATTGAACTTAGACAGATCGGGGTGCGTGATGAATCCAGGGTTCTGGGAGGTCTTGCTGTATGCGGAAGGGACTTCTGCTGCCACAGTGTCACCGACAAGCTCAGCCCTGTGACAATCAAGATGGCCAAAGAGCAGAATCTTTCACTTAACTCGATGAAGATTTCCGGTCCTTGCGGAAGGCTGCTTTGCTGCCTTGCCTACGAATACGACTTCTATATGGAAGAAAAGCATGACTATCCTTACGAGGGCAGCAAGCTAAAGGTCGGCGGCGAGATATGCAAAGTCACAGAGGTGAACATTCTGTCCAAGAAGATAACTCTTTCATCGATTGATGGCAGAATCATCATCATTCCGCGTTCGGCTGTGTTTTATTCAGGCGATTCAAGCCGCTGGGAAATTACTCCCGAGTATGAGAAGGATTTTTTCTCAAATTAAGATAAAACATTGTATTGACCCGTTTTACAGTCTGTGATATGTTGATATACCGTCAAATGATAATTATCTACGTTTGAATAATAAATTACTGTTAAATCTATATGGAGGTTAAACGTGAAACGTTCCGCTAAGAAGAGAGATGCCCAGAGCAAGGTCAGGAGAATGCGCAATCGCGAAGCAAAGAGCGAAGTCCGCACCGCTGTGAAGAAGTTTGATGCAGCATGTGCTGCTGGAGATAAGGCCACTGCCGAATCCGAACTCAAGAACAGCCTCAAGCTCCTTGATTCTATTACAAGCAAGGGAATCATGCATCGCAACGCTACTGGACGAAAGAAGTCCAGAATGCAGCTCAAGTTCAACAAGCTGGCATAATCATTATTCTGGATAAGGAGAAAAAACATGGAAAAAGATAAACTTACAAAGGCAGCCATCATTGAGAATCTTCATGAAGAATTCCTAGATCCTGATGACAAGCGCTTCAAGGGCCTTGAAATGAACAAGCTCTCCAGAGGCCAGATCCATGAAGTGATTGATTGCTTCTTTGAAGAAGTCAAGGCCGGTCTTATCGATGATCAGATTATCGAACTCCGTGGTTTCGGAACTTTTGAAATCCGCACCAGAAAAGGCCGCGAGAAAGCAAGGAATCCAAAGACTGGACACATGGTTTCTGTTCAGACTCATGGTGTTGCTGTTTTCAGACCTGGCAAAGAGATCAAGGAAAAGGTTTGGGACATCAGACAGGGCAAATAATGAAGGTTATTGTTCAGCCTGATCAGATTAATGTAAGAAAGCGCAACCTCAGGACCATTGGCCTTGAGGTTGCTGTATTAATTGCATCTGCGCTGATTCTCTCGATGGCCTTCCCTGGATTCATCTCAAAGAACGGGATCGGATTCCTTGCGCTTATTGCGCTTATTCCGGTTTTTGCTGTCATCAGGAATGCTCCAATCGGAGCCTGCATGGGATATGGGTTCTTCTTTGGATTCATCTTCTACCTGTTCTTCAATTACTGGCTTGCAACATTCCATGCGCTTGCAATAATCCTTGTGCCGTTCATCAAGGCCGTGGAGATGCTTCTTCTGTTTCTTGCACTGAAGCTGTGCGACCGATGGCTTGGAAGCAAATCCTATATTGCCCAGGCTGTTTGCTGGGTTGCATACGCCTATCTTTCGCAGAGCTGGTTCGCTGGCTATCCCTACGGATCAATAGCATATGCCCTGTACCGTTACCGGGCGTTGATTCAGATTGCAGATTTCTCAGGTATCTGGGGAATCACTTTCCTTATGGTGCTTCCTCAGGCTTTTGCCGGGAAATGGCTCTGTGATTCTTACAACAGCCATTTCAAGGTGAGTATAGTTCCATCGCTGCGGAAAGAGGCGATACCTCTTTGCATCTATTGCCTTCTGGCTGTCGCCTCTGTGATTTACGGCATTGTTAGCATTTCGTTCTGGAACAGCCAGACTCCTGATATCACCTGGAAAGTAGCGGCTGTTCAGCATAATGCGGACTCATGGAAGGGTGGATACACTACTTACAAGCGCAACTTCAACAATCTTCGGAAGATGACCTATGAAGCTCTGCTTGAAGATCCTGACATGGTCATCTGGTCGGAGACTGCCTTCGTTCCATCGGTTGCCTGGCATACGAACTACCCCAACGCTGATGATTACTATGATACGGCAGGTCTTGTTGAAGAGTTCGTTGAATTCGGAAAAGGCCTTCCTGTCCCGCTTCTTACTGGAAACCCCGAAGGGGTACTTGATGGAGATGAGCCTTACAATGCAGATGGAAGCTGGAACCGGAAGGATTACAATACTGTGATCTTCTTCGAGGACGGCCAGATCAAGCAGACTTACCGCAAGCAGCATCTTGTTCCATTCACCGAGCATTTCCCATACGAGAAGCAGATGCCATGGCTGTACAACCTTCTTCTTGCCAATGATTACAACTGGTGGGAGAAAGGAACCGAAAGCGTTGTGTTCGAGACCGAACAGGGAGTGAAATTCTCTACGCCTATCTGTTTCGAGGATGTATTCGGAGACATCAATGCTGCTTTCGTGAAGAATGGCGCAGACCTGATTCTGAATATGACAAACGACAGCTGGTCAGGATCGACCGCCGCAGAAATGCAGCATGCCGCAATTGCAGCATTCCGTTCAGTTGAGAACCGCAAGACTATGGTCAGAGCCACGAATTCCGGTATTTCCTGCATGATAACTCCGACGGGTAAGATCGAGGACAAGATGGAGCCGTTCAAGATGTACTGGCACATCTATGATGTTCCTGTCTACACTTCGAATCCTCATACATTCTATACGGAGCATGGGGATCTTGCAGCATATATCTTCGTATGGGCTTCTTATGCGCTTCTTGCCTTCGGACTTGTGAAGACGCTATACATCTTTTTTGCAAAAAACAACGGCGCTGATCGTATCAAAGCCCGTTTCAGAAGGAAGAAATGACATACAGTACAGTTTCGCTTTTCATAATCGGCACGGAGCTTACCCGTGGGATCATTGAGGACAAGCACACATCGCGGCTCTGCACAGAGCTTTCGCATCTGGGATTCGATGTTCTCCGGTCTGTGATTGTTCCAGATGATGGGAGCATTGAGAAGATGCTTGACCTCTGCGTCTCGGACAGCGATGTCGTGATCATCACTGGAGGACTAGGACCTACAAGCGATGACATGACCCGCAGGATCATCGCAGAAGAAGCCGGGGTGCCTCTTGCCAAGGACAAGCAGGCCTGGGATACGCTGTATAAAAGAGTAGGCGAGCGCATTCATGGTGCAAATGAGCAGCAGACCTATATTCCGCAGGGATTCAGCCTCCTTGAAAACCCTCTTGGAACGGCTCCTGGCTTTCTTGGCTTTGAAAAGAAGCAGGATCGTGATGTTCTTCTTATTAGCATGCCGGGTCCTCCGAGAGAGATGCAGCCAATGTTCTACAATCTTGTGCTTCCTTATCTTTCAAGGCTTCTTGGCCACACAACCCCTCAGAGGGATGAATATTCGGTCTACCTTATCGCAGAATCTAAGCTGGAAGAACTGTGTGATGCATGCAAGAAGCCTGGAGTGGTCTGGGGAACACGCTTCCAGCCTTATAAGATAAGCCTGTATCTTTCCGGTGGAACCGATTCCGACAGAGCTCAGATGGAACACGATCTGAGGCAGGTGATTGGCTCGGAGCTAATGGTAGACGGCGAGCATGACAGCGCTGATGTGCTTTGCGATTATCTGAGGGAACACGGTATGACGGTCAGCACGGCAGAAAGCTGCACCAGCGGACTTCTTTCAACGCTGCTGACGGCAAATCCAGGTTCGTCCAGCTGGTACTGGGGCGGAGCTGCCACATATACTGAAGATGCCAAGATAAAGCTTCTCGATGTTCCTGCTGACCTGATTGATAAACACTCTGTCTACAGTTCCGAATGCGCTGCTGCCATGGCAGAAGGGATTCAGAAGAAAGCAGACAGCGATATTGCAGTTGCCATATCTGGAATTGCCGGTCCAGATGGAGGAAGTGATGAAAATCCGATAGGGACAGTTTATTTTGGACTTGCTTCCAAGAATAATAAAACACAGTCGGTCAAGTTGAGGTTTTCTTCCAATGGGAGGGATTATATCCGTCGCCGGGCAGCTGTTGCTGCGACAATACTGGCGATGATTTATCTGGATGGTGGGCAATTGCTTGACAGAACTTCCAAGTGGCAATATATTTAGAACATCCAGAGCAAAAGCTCAAATCCCGATAATTCTATAATCCAGAAAGCAATAATATAATGCAGAGGATTTCACATCAATGGAGATTATTTAATGTCTGAAGATTTATTTCAAGACGATTCTCAGGAAAAACCCAAAAAGGTTGTTCTCAGGAGAAAGCCTGTTGTCGTTTCAGAAGCGCCAAGCCTGTTTGAAGAAGCGGCAAAGCCCGAAGCCCCTGTCATTATCGACAAGCCAAGGTCCAGGCGGCCTTTCAAGAAAAAGCAACAGCCAGAGCCTGAGAGTAATGCAGTAGAACCAGCCAAGCCTGTGGCTGTAGAAGAAACTCGAAAGCCTGTGGCTGTAGAAGAAACCCGAAAGCCTGAGGCGGCAGAAGAACCTGAAGAACGGACGGAATCTGATTCCGACAACGAGAGCAGGACAAGCGATCAGAATGATGATTATCGTCGTGACAGATATCGCAACAATAACAACAACAAGCAGCGCAACAACCGCAACGCTTATCAGCATGGCAAGCCTTATGGCAAGAACCAGAACGGCGGCGGTTACCAGAATCAGAAGAAGAACATCACAATGGATGATGTCTGCGTTACTCCTGCTGAGTACGAAGAGCACAAGCAGCACAGGATCTTGATTAATAATCTTTCACAGACCAGCACCGCCGATCTCAAGCAGACGCTTTCCACAATGATCGAGATCTCCGCCGATACTTTGTTTGACTTCAAGAAGCAAGATGCAATATTCGAGATCATCAGAGCCCATATCAACGCCGGGGGCGTTGTCTATGCATCAGGCACTTTGGAAGTGCTTCCTGAAGGTTATGGATTCCTTCGTTCCCCGCAGAACAGCTATCTTGCAGGACCTGAGGATGTCTACATCTCTTCGATGCACATCAAGTACCTCAATCTCAAGACTGGTGATACCATTGAGGGAATCATCAGAACTCCGAAGGAAAATGAAAAGTATTTTGCAATCAGCAAGATTGCATGGGTCAACTGGGAAGATCCTGTAAAGGCCAAGACCAGAGCTTCTTTCGATTCACTGACTCCGCTTTATCCAGAGGAGCGGATCAATCTTGAAGTCGAGGATCCGGCAAAGATTCCCTCGCTGACAGGGATGTCGAATGACAGTTCAAGCCAGGACGTCTCGATGAGGATCATCAACATGTTCTGCCCGATTGGAAAGGGGCAGAGAGCCTTGATTACGGCTCCGCCTAGAACTGGAAAGACGATTCTCCTTCAACAGATTGCCAATGCAATCACAGCCAATCATCCGGAGATCACTCTGATGGTTCTTCTTGTTGATGAACGTCCAGAAGAGGTCACCGATATGAAGCGCAATGTCAAGGGAGAAGTTATTGCCTCTACCTTCGATGAGCAGGCTTCAAGGCATGTTCAGGTTGCTGAAATGGTGATCGAGAAGGCAAAGCGGCTTGTGGAGCACAAGAAGGATGTCGTGATCCTTCTTGATTCAATCACAAGGCTTGCAAGAGCATACAACCAGACAGTGCCTGCCAGCGGAAAGATTCTAAGCGGCGGTGTGGATTCCAATGCACTTCATAGACCGAAGCGGTTCTTCGGAGCTGCTAGGAACGTTGAGGAAGGCGGAAGCCTTACAATCATAGCCTCTGCATTGATTGAGACTGGTTCCAGAATGGATGAAGTCATCTTCGAAGAGTTCAAGGGAACAGGCAACTGCGAAATCGTTCTCGATAGAAGAATGTCAGACAGAAGAATCTTCCCTGCTATCAACATCAAGAAGTCAGGAACAAGAAGAGAGGAGCTTCTGCTCGGAAAGGACGAGGCTGCAAGGATCTGGGTTCTGAGAAATGCAATAAACAACTTCGAAGATGTGGAATTGACTGAGTTCCTCATTGACAAAATACGTAAAACCAAAAATAATGAGATGTTCTTGCGTTCGATGAATTCAGGTGCCACACCTGTTTAACAGAAACGGAGACGGTTCATAAATTATTGTCCGCTGTAAACTGACCAGCGGATGTGCATAATGGAGGAAACCTTATGAAAGACGGAATTCATCCGAAGTACGAGCTTTGCGAGATTCATTGCGCATGCGGCAACGTCATCAAGACCAAGTCCACATCGAAGAATCTTCAGGTTGAAATCTGCTCTTCCTGCCACCCATTCTTCACTGGAACACAGAAGGTGATGGATACTACAGGACGTGTGGATCGCTTCAACAAGCGTTACGGCATCAAGACCGAAAAGTAGGATCTCAATCAGATTCAGAAGAACCGCAGGCACAGCAGCTTGCGGTTCTTTGCTTTTCAGGGCGTAAGAAAAAAAGCTCAATCATGATTTCTGTTGGATTGGGCAAGGGAATTTAGCAAAAGCCTGTTGAAAAAGAAGTGGTTTACCATGTAGTGTTTTGGATACCACTCAAAAACAGAAGAATGATACTATCATAAACCTTTCAATGATCGAAGGATTTCCCCAACACAGAAACGAAGCAGGTTCCGACAACTACAGGCATGGAGATGTTCCCAATCTCTGGCATTCTGGTGGCGTAGGAAGAAGGCATGATATGTCCCTTCGAATCGTACCTGACGCAGTCGCTTCCATGCGGTCTGATGCAAGCAAGATAGAAAGAATATTGCAAAGTATGATTTCAAAGGCATGGAATGACGATTGCCATGTTTCACTGAATTAAATTCACTAGGCTGAAAACCTTTAGTAAATATTGACTATTTGAAATAAATGCATTCATAATATGATTATGTCCAAAGATAAGAAATCTGTTATAAAATATAACAAAGACGGAACAAGAAAACAGACTCACAAGGACAGGAAAGACGGATGGTTCGTCAGAGGGCAGGATGCCCTGCATATGATGATGCCGTTTCTCATGCCCAACAGAGCAGACAATGAAGCAGTGCTGAATGAGGATATAGACATCACTCATCTTCTGGCATTTGTCGATAAGAAGAACTCCGAGAACCCCAAGTACAATTATACGATTTTCCATGTCGTTGTAGCTGCACTTGCGAAAGTTCTCAAGCTTCGCCCGCATATGAACCGGTTCTACGCCGGCAACAGGCTGTTTGACAGGAAGTTCATTTCGTTTTCCTTCGTTGCCAAGGAGAAGTTCAAGGATGATGCCCATGAAGCTCTTCTGATTCTTCGCTACAAGGAAGGACTTGAGAATGATTGCCCGCTTGAGCAGATTCACGATCATATCTGCAAGCGTGTCTATGAGGTCAAGCATGACTTCAAGGAAGACCCTACAACCAAGTACATGAACCTCCTCACCAGCCTTCCGAAGCCTATTCTGGCTTTCGTCATGTGGACTTTGAGGAAGCTTGATGAGCATGGGCATTATCCAATGGATCTGATGAACAGCGACCCTGATTTCGCTTCTGTCTTCATTTCCAACCTTGGAAGCATAAAAATGAATGCAAGCTACCATCATCTTGCCAACTGGGGCACTAACTCATTCTTCCTTGTAATAGGAGAGAAGAAATTGCGCCCAGTTTTCAATGATGACGGGACTTATGCAATGAAGCCGGTTCTTCCACTTGGCTTCACTATTGATGAAAGAATTGCTGACGGACTGTATTTCGCCGGAAGCATCCGTTTGTTCAAACATCTTCTGGCTAATCCGGAGCTGCTGGAAAAGCCAATTGAAGAGGAGGTTGATTATGACTGAACCAAAGACACCATGGCTAGCCGGATACGGCGATGTGCCATTTCATCTGACTTATTCAGATGCATCTATGAGCGACACAGTCCTGAGGACTGCAGCCAAGTATCCAGACAATGAAGCTCTATCCTTCATGGGAAAGAAGACTCCCTACAAAGTGCTTGCACCTAGGATCATCGAAGCGGCCAAAGCCCTTAAGGCTCTTGGTGTGAAAGAGGGCGAGACCGTGACTATCTGCATGCCCAACGTGCCGCAGGCTGTCATCTGCCTTTATGCGCTCAACTACATAGGTGCCGTTGCAAGCATGGTTCATCCGCTTTCAGCTGTCGGAGAGATTGAATTCTATCTGAAGGAAACAGGAAGCAGGATGGCCATCACCTTGAATATGTTCTACAAGAAATTCAAGGAAGTGATGAAAGAAGTCAAGCTGGAGCATCTGATCATTGCAGATCTTGCCGATGAGCTTTCTGCTCTCAAGCGCTTCGGGTACAAGCTCACAAGCGGACGCAAGATAGACAAGGTCCCGCAGGAGGATCCGGTTCTGTTCTGGGACGATTTCATCAAGGGCGCAGACAAGATCACTGAAGACTGTGCTGCACACAAGAAACCTGATGACACAGCTGTAATCCTCTTTTCCGGCGGAACAACCGGAAAGACGAAGGGAATTCTGCTTACAAACCTCAACTTCAATGCCCTGGCTCTTCAGACTGCTACAATGTGCCACCGCGAGATTACTGGAACCAGAATGCTCGCAGCAATGCCTGTATTCCATGGCTTCGGCCTTGGTGTATGCATCCATACAATGATGGTTGCAGGCGGTTCATCGATCTTGGTGCCTAAGTTCAATGTGAAGTCGTATGCTAAGCTCCTGAAGAGCGAGCAGCCGAACTTCATTGCAGGCGTCCCGACTCTCTATGAGTCTCTCACCAGGAACCCGTTCATGGACAAGGTTGATCTTTCATGCCTGATGGGCGTGTTCTCAGGCGGTGATTCACTGTCGATTGAGCTGAAGAAGAAGCTGGACAAGTTCCTTGCTGACCATCATGCCACAATCAAGGTGCGTGAGGGCTACGGAACTACAGAATGCGTCACTGCAAGCTGCCTGACTCCTTACAACAAGGAGATGGAAGGAAGCATCGGATTCCCTTATCCTGATACATATTATGCAATCTGCAAGCCAGGTACCACCGAAGAAGTCCCATACGGCACAGATGGCGAAATCTGCCTCTGCGGTCCTAGTGTTATGAAGGGCTATCTGAACAATCCTGAAGAGACTGCCGATACCCTGAAGCTTCATGCCGATGGTCACATCTGGCTTCATACCGGAGACCTTGGATTCATGGATGATGAGGGTTTCATATTCTTCAAGCAGAGAATCAAGCGCATGATCATCACAAGCGGCTACAATGTCTATCCTTCTCAGATCGAGAATGTGATTGATTCGCATCCAGCTGTTCAGATGAGCTGTGTCATCGGCGTGAAGGATCCGTACAAGATGCAGAAGGTCAAGGCGTTCGTGGTCTTGAGACCTGGCTTTGAGCCTTCGGACAAGATCAAGGACGAGATCATGGCTATCTGCCGCCAGAAGATCGCTAAGTATGCGCTTCCATATGAGATCGAGATCCGTGACGCCCTCCCGAAGACTCTGGTAGGCAAGATCGCCTACACTGTCCTTGAGAAGGAAGAAAGCCAGAAAGCCATCTAAGGTGATCAAGCAATCCAAGCCCTGGGAAACAAACAATCCTGGGGCTTTTCTTTTCTGGTCAAACCCTTATTCTTCGCCTGCCCGAAGCATTTGAAGGTATGAATTCAATTGATTGCTAATCTTTCTTAGCTCTTCGGTTTTCTTCTAAGATCGGGTTTGCTCTGAAGAATG
>Ga0265294_10005090_pt1 | contig 16124 bp, 15 predicted proteins | sample MunlanPumphouse3_FD_192504 | JGI IMG/M metagenome (GOLD analysis project Ga0265294, IMG submission 192504) | Groundwater microbial communities from a municipal landfill in Southern Ontario, Canada - Pumphouse #3 | ecosystem: Environmental > Aquatic > Deep subsurface > Groundwater | place...
TCTCATAGGTAATTTTAAAAGCACTGGTGGGATACTCTTTATATTTAGAAGGAATAATTGCCACTTCACCCTCTTGCATCAAATCCATGGCTTTGAGTTTTGCTTGTTCGTACTCCTCAAATGAACCATGCCAAGAAACATGATCATCGGTTATGGGCAATAAAAGGTACAGATTGGGTTTGGCTTTTTGTGTATAGTGTAAGGTAAACGAAGAGGTTTCTAAAATCCAAATATTGGCTTTTTTATCAAGTGAAGTAACCGGAACACCAATATTACCTCCATAAATACTGCCATGATTTTCCAAAAGATGTTGGGTCATTTGCGTTGTGGTTGTTTTTCCATTCGTACCACTGATCCAAATGCTGTAGGGCATATCTTGACTGACTAAATCATAATCACTTTGAAGGGCATTGGATTGTTGTACCATAGGATTAAAAGGAGGAATTCCTGGGCTTACAATAGTTGGCTCATTGCTTTTTTTATCGTACAGATTAAAATCGCTTTCATCGTATAAAACAACCTCATCGTAATTTTCTTTAATGGCTTGTGCTGTAAGTCCTTTACCAAGGACTCTTATTTTTTGATTTTCCTTCATCTATGTTCGTACCTCACATATAGATTTTGGTTCCGAACCTAAAGAAGTGAACCTATTCATTTCTTTTTTACGTTTCTCACCTTTTCCTAATACTCTGATCACTTTTTTTCCTAACTATCTTATTTTTAGACTTAAAAGCGCTATTAAATTCGCCATAAATGAGATAATCCAAAATCGTACAATTATTTTATTCTCTTTCCACCCTTTTTGCTCAAAATGGTGATGTATGGGTGCCATAAGAAAAACTCTTTTTTGACGCAATTTATAAGAACCCACTTGCAGTATAACCGACACCGTTTCAAGCACAAAAATAAATCCTATCACAATTAATAAGATTTCACTTTTACACACAATGGCAATGTATCCCATAAATCCACCAATAGCTAAAGATCCACTGTCCCCCATGAAAACTTCTGCAGGATGACAATTGTGCCATAAAAAGGCGATTAACGCCCCACAAAAAGAAGCTCCTACAATAGCAAGTTCTCCCGATAATCGAATGTTAGGTAACAATAAATAATTACTAAAAATAGCATGCCCAGAAATATACACAATACTTGAAAGTGTAAAAAATGCCAAAATGGAAGGAACGGTTGCCAGTCCATCAAGTCCGTCAGTAATATTAACCGCATTGGAAGTTGCGACCATGACAAAAATCCAAAATAAAATTGAGATTAAACCAATATCAGCAATAGGATATTTGTAAAAAGGAATATACAAGGAAGTATCGTGGTTATACCCATAAATAATTCCTGCAGCGACTAACGCTACAAAAAATTGTAAAACCAACTTCATTCGAGGTGTTAAACCGGCATTATTTTTGTTTTTAAGAATTTTGGAAATATCGTCTTTGACTCCAATAAGGCAAAATCCTGCAATAATAAAAAGCCCCGTTGCGACATAAAAATTATTTAATTTTGCGGTTAAAAGAGTGGCAACTATCGTTGAAAAAACAAAAACAATTCCACCCATGGTTGGTGTTCCTGCTTTTTGCTTGTGCGATTGAGGAGCTAAATCGTAAATGGGTTGCGAAGCATTTTTTGATTTTGCCCATTTAATAAATCGAGGCATTAAAAACAAAGTTAGAAAAAAAGCTATGAAAAAGCCAATTCCAGCGCGAATAGAAATGTATTGAAAGATATTGATATCTAGGTGTCTATAAAACCAGTAAAACAAAGTTGAACCTACCTTTTGTTATAATGCGGGATTATATACTATTAAAGTTTTTAAAAGGTTTAAACATGACAAAAAAAACAATTTTGGTGATCACCGATGGCATAGGATTTAACCCAAATGAACAATATAACGCATTTGCCAATGCTAAAAAACCAAACTATGACGCTTTATTTAAAAATGTCCCTTACAGTTTAATTAAAACCTATGGTGAAAATGTTGGACTTCCTGATGGACAAATGGGAAACAGTGAAGTAGGACATATGACTATTGGTGCAGGAAGAATACTCTATCAAGATTTGGTAAAAATTAATTTAGCCATTAAAAATGATACGTTAAAAGATAACCCTATTTTACAATCGGTTTTAGATAACTCTAAGACGATTCATCTTTTAGGATTAATCAGTGACGGCGGAGTGCATTCGCATATTAGTCATATTATAGCACTTGCACACATTGCTAAAAAGCAACATAAGAAAGTTTTTATCCATGTCATTACCGATGGAAGAGATGTGGCGCCAAATTGCGCAAACCAATTTATTCAACAACTGCTTAACATTTGTGATGAAGATATCAAAATAGCAACACTCTCTGGACGATACTATGCAATGGACAGAGATAATCGATGGGACAGAGTTCAAAAAGCGTATGATGCCATAACCAATGCCCAACCATCGACGACAGAAGATATTCTAACGCATATTGAAAACTCCTACAAAAAAAATATTTTAGATGAATTTATCCTTCCCACTGCTTTTGAAGGATATGAAGGACTCAAAGAGAATGACGCTATTATTTTTTGTAATTTTAGAAGTGATCGAATGCGAGAAATTTCGTCAGTTTTTGTGACAAAAGAGTTTAACGAATTTCCTAAAAAAGATATAAACCTTACTCTTGCCACCATGACTCAGTACAATAAAAACCTTCCTTTACCTATTTTGTTTCCAAAAGAAACACCTAAAAATACTTTAGCAGAAATTATTTCACGGGCTGGATTGTCACAACTACATACGGCTGAAACAGAAAAATATGCTCATGTGACATTTTTCTTTAATGGCGGAGTTGAAGAACCTGTTTTAAATGAGACACGCATCTTAATCCCCTCGCCAAATGTTGCTACGTACGACATACAACCTCAAATGAGTGCTCCCTCTGTTGGCGATGCCGTCCTTAATGCAATGGATGAAAAATATGATTTTATCGTCGTTAATTTTGCCAACGGAGACATGGTAGGACACACAGGAAACTATGATGCAAGCATAAAAGCGGTCGAAGAAGTTGATAAACAATTGGGACGTATAATCGAAAAATCAAAAACTTTAGAGTATAATGTCTTAATAACGAGCGATCACGGAAATTGTGAAATGATGAAAGATGATAACGGAGAAACATTAACAAATCACACAGTGGGCGATGTATTTTGTTTTGTTATTGCCAATGGTGTTCAAAGTGTTAAAACAGGAAGCTTAAATAATATTGCAGCAACCGTTTTAAAACTTATGAATCTAAATATCCCTCAAGAGATGGACGAAGCTTTAATTTAATTAAGGATATATATGGAAGCATCAAAGATTAAATCTGATTTAAGAAATATAAGTTTACTTATAGCTGAAGATGGTGAAGATATTATTAATATAATGGACAGAACCTTCACAATGTTAGTAAAAGAGATTCATTTAGCACAAGATGGAGCAATTGCTTACTCACTGTTTCAAAAGAATAACCCGGATGTTATTATCACGGATTTAAGAATGCCTAATTTAGATGGTAAAGCATTGATTAAAAAAGTAAGAGAAACGAATAAAACCATACCTATTATTGTAATAACCGCCTACAAAGACGATTTAACACAAGATGAATTGGCGATGGTCTCTGCCGTTTTAGAAAAACCTATTAATTTTATTAAGTTGGTCAATTTATTAGATGAGTCTATTCAAGGATTAATTAAATAAGCAATGTCAAAACTTAATGTTAAACAACTTCATATTTTAAATAATGAAGTTCCATTGGTTGATATACGCTTTGAAGTTGCAACATCGACTGCTTTGATTGGACAAAGTGGAAGTGGAAAATCACTTACACTCAAGTCCTTATTGGGTATGCTACCCAGTAATTTGACGTTGCAACTCAGTGTTGAATGTGATTTTGAGTTAAATCACAGTAATGTTGCTTTTGTTCCTCAAAATCCTTTTACCTCGTTAAGTTCAATGACAAAAATTAAAGATCAGTTTTTTTGTCCCGTTTCACGTAAACTTGAACTCTTACATTTAGTGGGATTAGAATCTTGGGTATTAGAACGATTCCCAAGCCAATTAAGTGGTGGACAACTTCAAAGAGTCATTATTGCCATTGCATTAACGAATCAACCCAAACTACTCCTTTTAGATGAGCCCACTACCGCACTTGATACGACCAGTAAAACAAAAATACTTGAGTTAATTAACCATATTCAAAAAGAGTTAAATTTATTAATTTTATTTGTAACCCATGATATTAATTCAATTATTGGTGTTTGTGAAAATATCATAATATTAAAAAATGGTGTCATTGTTGAAGAAGGATTAAGTCATACCATATTAACTCATCCTCAAAACGACTACACAAAAAGTTTAATTCATTCTGGATTTGAAAACAGAGATTTTAGGAAATAACAATGAAATATATTTTAGGTTTTTTTACGCTCATTGGCGCAGCCATTCTATTATGGCTTATGTTTTTATACACACAACTTCGATTTGACATAGATAAAATTGTTGATTATAAACCCAATTTAACCACACAGTTTTTTGACAAAAATGGAGATTTGGTTTCTAATATATTTCAAGAAGAACATCGAATTTATGTCAATTATGATGATATTCCACCTCAAGTGATTGAAGCATTGATTGCCATTGAAGATACCCAATTTTTTGAACACAATGGTGTTAATACTGATGCAATTATTCGAGCTATTGTAAAAGATATCCAAGCTGGAAAACTGGTTGAGGGTGCGAGTACGTTAACGCAACAACTGGTAAAAAATGTTATTTTAACACGAGAAAAGAAGTTTTCACGAAAACTCAATGAAATTCTTTTAGCACTACGGTTGGAAACGGTTTTAACCAAAGAAGAGATTTTAGAAAGATACTTAAATCAAGTCTATTTTGGACACGGTTATTATGGAATACGAACAGCAGCTTTAGGATATTTTAAAAAAGAGTTATTTGAATTAACTTTAAAAGAGATTGCAATGCTTGTGGGACTGCCTAGAGCTCCAAGCTTTTATTCTCCCACAAAAAATTTAAAATTTTCATTGGCACGGGCCAATCAAGTAGTCAGTCGACTGCACACATTGGGTTGGATTACTCAACAAGAACATGCCGATGCCATTAACGAAAGCCCCACTGTTTACAGTGAAACTCTTACTTTAAATAAAGCACCATATGTGATTGATTATGCGCTCAGTCAACTTCAAAATGATTTCCCCGATATTCGTTATGGTGGTTATAAAATTGATTTAACCATTGATTTAAAAGCACAAGACATTGCGCAAAAATCACTCCAAGATGGATATGAGAAAATAAAAAAACGTGATGAATATTATATGCAACAATACCGAGATGAGTCACTGACTAAAACTTTAAATGGTGGGCTTATCACCATTGAAAGCAGTACGGGCAAAATCTTAACCTTAGTGGGAGGAGTGAATTACAATGAATCTAATTTTAACAGAGTTATTCAATCACAACGACAACCAGGAAGTGCTTTTAAACCTTTTTTATACCAAATTGCACTGAATTTAGGATACTCTCCTGCTACAGAGTTAACCGATATTTCACGTACTTATAATTATGGGCAAGGCAGTGAAATGAAAACATGGCAACCCAAAAACTATGAAGACAATTATAAAGGATTAATCACATTACGAGAAGCCTTATTGCATTCTCGAAACTTAGCTACGATTAATTTAGTCAATGACATTGGAACCGATGTTGTGTACGATAAACTCAAAGAATTTGGTATTAAAAATTTGCAAATGGATTTATCCATTACGTTAGGGAGTTTTTCAATTTCTCCTTTTGAAATGAGCCAAGCTTTTACTCTTTTCTCAAATAATGGAATTCAAGTAACACCTTATATTATTAACTCTGTGACCAATGCCCAAAATCAAGTAATGCATTTTCAACCTAAAGAAAAATATGTACAAGCTCCTGAACAAGCTTTTTTGATTACTTCCATATTGCATGATACGGTTAAAAGAGGAACGGGAAAACTGGCTCAAGTGAAAGATTTAGAAATCGCAGGGAAAACAGGAACAACCAATAAAAATGTCGATGCATGGTTTTGTGGATACACACCAACCATGCAAACCATTATTTGGTATGGAAATGATGATAACACACCTATGAGAAAAAGTGAAACTGGAGGAAGAAGTGCGGGGGCTGTTTTTGCTCACTTTTACAGAAACTACTTGGAACTTCATCCTGAAATCCAAAGAACATTTACCGTACCAGAAAAAGTCAACAAAACCATAATTAACGGCACTCAAGAGTATTTTACAGAGACTTCAAAATTACCTAAAACTAAAATGATTAAAGATGCTCAACCAGGAATTGAATTTTAAAATAATTATTCTTACCTTTTTTCAAGCAATAAAAAAGCCCACTCTAAAACAGAGTGGGCTTTTTTTATAAACGACTGATTCTTAGCAAGAATACGTAGTTTTAAATTCAAATGCTGTTGGTCTGGCTTCATAAGGCCAAACTTGTGTTTCAAATTTATAGTGTTGGTATGTATCAATCATATCAGCAGTGAATACAGGTTTTAAGAATTCATTGTCTCTGATTAATGCTTCTAAAGAACCTCTTAATGTATGAGGCATTTGAGGAATTTTTCTCTCTCTGATTTCATCTAATGACATTTCATATAAATCTTCATCCATTGGACCAATTGGTTCAATTTTATTTTTAATTCCATCAAGACCTGCACATAACATTGCTGCAAATGCTAAGTATGGACAAGAAGTTGAATCCGGGAATCTCATTTCAATTCGTGTCGCTTTTTCACCTGCTCCGTATGGAACTCGACAAGAAGCTGATCGGTTTTGAGAAGAGTATGTTAAAATTGAAGGTGCTTCAAATCCTGGAATTAATCTTTTGTAAGAGTTAGTTGAAGGGTTTGTAAATGATGCAACCGCACGTGCATGATGGAAAATACCACCAACATAATGTCGAGCCATTTCTGAAAGATTTCCATATTCACCTAATTTGTAGAATAAGTTTTTACCATCTTTCCAAATTGATTGGTGTACGTGCATTCCATTTCCATTATCACCATAAAGTGGTTTTGGCATAAATGTTGCCGTTTTACCATTTAAATGAGCAACCATTTTAACAACATATTTTAATTTTTGAACATTATCTGCTGCTTCGATTAAATCACCAAAAACAATACCGATTTCATGTTGAGCTTGTGCAACTTCATGGTGTCCTAAAACAACTGTTAAACCAACTTGCTCTAATACTTGCATGATTTCTGCTCGTAAATCAACACCGCTATCAATTGGTGCTACTGGAAAATATCCACCTTTAGTTCTTGGTCTGTGACCAATATTTCCCATTTCATATTCTGTTGCATCATTCCATGCTCCATCTTCTGAATCAACTTTGTAGTATGATTCATTCATGTTGTCAATAATTTTTACATCATCAAATACAAAGAATTCATTTTCTGGACCAAAATACGCAACATCACCAACACCTGATTCACTTAAATGAACCAACGCTTTTTTAGCAATAGATCTTGGACATTTTTCGTACATTTGACCTTTGTAAATATCGTATACATCACAAATAACAATGATTGTAGAATCGGCAGTAAATGGATCCAAAAATGCTGTTTCAACATCTGGTTTTAAAAGCATATCTGATTTATTAATTGGTTGCCACGCATCAATTGATGAACCATCAAATGGCATCCCATTTGTTAAAAGATCTGCATTAACTGCACTTAACATATATGTAACATGATGCCATGTACCTTTTAAATCTGTAAATCTAAAATCTACAAATTTTACTTCATTTTCTTTACAAAATTTGAAAAATTCTTCTGCATTGTTAACAAATTTACCCATTGATAATTTCTCCTAAAAGTTATTTAGACCATTATATCTAAATGAAAATTAAACTTAACAAAGGTATTGTATAAAATTTATACAATACCTTAAAAACTTATTTACTGTTTTTCAAGAAAATAGCTTAAAAAATAACCATTGTTCTGTCTCTTTGTTGAAACGTCACACATTGTGTATATCCAATCTTTTGGGCCATACTCACAGCTTCTTCATAACAAAATCCCACTTGATTCACTGCATGCGCATCTGAACCAAAGGTTATAGGAATATCCAATTCATAGCACATCTCTAAAAGTTGGGTTGAGGGGTATTGTTCATGAATGGGTTTTCTAAATCCTGCTGGATTAATTTCAACGACCATATTGGCTTTTTTAATAGCACTCATGGCTTTTTTGGCAATTATCTTCACCTCTTTTTTAGGCATGTATTTAAAAATTTTAATTAAATCTAAATGCCCCACAATGTCAAAAAGATTTGATTTTGCCATGGCTTCAATGCAGTCGAAATAATCTTGCCAAATTTTATCAATATCCCTGTTTTCATAGGTACCAATAAACTCAGGATTATCAAAACCCCAACCGTCCAAAAAATGCACCGAACCAATTAAATAATCCACTTTTGCTTTTAAAATAACGTCCAACATAGGAATATGTTGCATAAAATCCACTTCATAGCCCAATACAACACTAATGTCGTTTGCAAACTCTTCTTTTAATGCTAAGACTTCAGTTTCATACCGTTTGATATCGTCAAAACGCAATCGATAGTGTTGGTCAAAATCCATGGGAGCATGTTCACTAAAACCATACACATCGATTCCTAATTCAATGGCTTTAACAACATATTCTCTCATGCTTCCGGTTGCATGATTACAAAAATGGGTGTGATTGTGTAAATCGATTCGCATCAGCTTAATATTCCTGCACCTTTAATTTTGGTACTTCTGTCTTGCGCATAGAGACGTTCATTGTTGATGATATCGTATTTCCAAATAGGAGCACTTTGTTTAAAATCTTCTACAAATTCATCGATTAATTCTAAGGCTATTCGTCGTTTTGGGGAACACACCGCTGCAATATACGAACTTTCGTGGTTGAATACATCGCCTCGTGAGTGTGCCATAAGCACAATGGCATTAGACGCATTGGCTTTATCTTGCCACGCATTAAACCAACTGTTTAAAATAGGTTCATAGATATCAAAACTTAGCCCTTGTATCCCATCTTCATCACGAACTACGCCTACAAAGGTAATAATTGCTCCATAATTTGAGTGTTTATACTCTTCATACCACGCATTGGTAATTTTCTCAACGGGCAAACTGCCATCAAAAAGTTGTAGTCTGTTCTTTTTATTCATTATTTATTATTCACTTTTAATTAAATTATCCGCCACAAACAGGAGGAAGCAGTGAGACTTTATCGCCATCTTTTAAACTCACATCTTTAGAAGATACCAAAATATCATTGACAGCAACGGCACAACTCTCTAGCCAATTAATCAGTGTTTCATCATTTTTTAATACGTTACTTAACTCATTTAAATTGTTAATTTCTAATTGCAATGGCTCTTTTTTGATTGGTCCTAAAAATTCTACATTCACCATATATTAACCCCTTATTTACCTAAAGTTCTGTATTATACCAAAAAAAAATTTGTTTAGGATTACAAATGATATTTGGTAAAATCGATTTTATTAATTTACTACCCTTTCATATTTACATCAAAAAAAATATCATTTCAAGTCAAATGAAAGCGATTATAAATTACAAAAAATCTTATCCTGCTTATGTTAATAATAAATTTAAGAAAAAAGAGGTTGATGCTGCTTTTATCTCTTCCATTGCTTCACGCCATCAAAAAAGATTAAATTTGGGTATTGTGGCTAAAAAAGAAGTTTTATCGGTTTTGGTCATACCCGGGGAAAATGAAGAAGATTATCAAAGCCAAACATCCAATGCTTTAGCAAAAGTGCTTGATTTAAAAGGAAAAGTACTGATTGGCGATAAAGCCTTAAAGTTTTATCATGAAAATCAAAATACTTTTTTTATTGATTTAGCCAAAGCTTGGCAAGACAAATATCACTTACCCTTTGTATTTGCGGTTTTGTGTTTCAATAAAAATGAACTCACTCTTAAAAAACTGATTCGGCATTTTGATAAACGAAAAATTAAAATCCCACAATACATCTTAAAACAGTATGCCCAACGTTCTGGTATTTCGTCGCACAATATCGTGGACTATTTAAAACACATTGATTATGAAATCGGAATCAAAGAGAAAAAATCACTCAAGCTATTTTTTAAACTCACCAAAGAAAAAGGAATACAATGACCATTATTGACTCAGTTATTTTAGGAATTGTTCAAGGCTTTACTGAATTTTTACCCATCTCTTCTACTGGGCATTTAATCGTAACCAGTGAACTGTTAAACTTAGAACAAACCACTGTTAATAAAGCCTATGAAGTCATTATTCAATTTGCAGCTATTTTGGCTGTTATTTTAAATTATCCCGATAAATTTAACTTTAAACACATTGAACTGTGGAAAAAAATCACTCTGGCCTTTATTCCCATTGGTGCCGTCGGATTTTTATTCGCCAGTCAAGTTAAAGCGATGTTTACCATACACACCGTCGCCATTATGTTTATTGTAGGTGGAATTATTTTTTTAATTGTAGAAAAATATTATAAACCCAAAGAACATTTTATCAATGATGTCGAAAAAGTTTCTTATAAACAAGCTTTGTTTATAGGGTTGGCACAAATTATGGCATTGATTCCAGGTACCAGTCGCGCAGGGTCTACCATTATTGGAGCGATGCTTGTAGGACTTACACGAAAAGCCAGTGCAGAGTTCTCTTTTTTACTCGCATTTCCTGTAATGTGTGCCACAACGGGATATGATTTACTCAAACACTACAACGATTTTACCACCTCAAACCTTATCGTTTTACTCGTTGGTTTTGTGGTTTCATTTATTGTGGCATTTTTAACGATAAAATTATTCCTAAAATTTTTAGAAAAGTTTACCTTTGTGGCGTTTGGGGTTTATCGGATTGTATTTGGACTGATTTTACTTATTTTTTTCATTTAAAATAATATCCACCATCACTTCAACCGAATCACTCATAATGGATTCGGCCAAGCCTTTACTGATTTTGCTTAAATCTTTTTTTAAACACTCAAAGAAAAAATCTTGGCTTAGTTCATTTTCTGTTTTCAAAAACGCCAACCCTTTTTGGGCTAAAAATTCTGCATTGTAATATTGATGATTTTGTGCGGCATACGGATAGGGAATAAAAAGTGTTGGCAAAGCATTGGCACTGAGTTCCCACAATGTTGAAGCTCCTGAACGACTCACTGCAAAATCTGCTTTTGCCATTTTCTTTTCAATGTCGTTACAAAAATCAAAAACATTGACTTCAATATCCATCGCTTTATATTTCTCACTTACGCGATTAAAATCCTCTTTCCCCGTTTGATGAATAATGTGTATTCCCATTGTTTTTAACTGAGGTGCCACTTTTAATGCAAAATTATTAATGGATTTTGCCCCTTGAGATCCCCCTAAAAAAATAATGGTTTTAACCTCTTGTCGAATACGGGCTTCATCAAAGAATTTTGAATCAACGGGATAGTCTCGTACGCGAGAATGCATATCATACGAGGAAAAAAGTTCTGTTGCAAATCGAGAAGTAAGAGAATTAAGCTTTCCCATACGTGAATTTTGTTCATGTATATACAGTTGGCAACCTTTGGTCATGATAGCCCCAAAAGTCGCAGGTGCGGCAGAATAACCTCCTACAGAAATAACTTTGGTGACTTTAACTTTTTCAAAAATATCACTGCAATAAAAAGAGAGTTTTACAATTTGAAACAAAGATTTGATTTTTCCCAAAAAGTCTTTATTGACCACTCCTTTGGAGTCTAAGAAAAGTGCTTTTTGCAACTTTCTTTCATGTTCAAACCACTGTTTGTCTTGTCCATTTTGTGAGCCAATATAAATGGGATTGTACCCTCTTTTATGGAATTCATTCATAAAAACTTGAGCCACTTTTAAATGACCTCCCGTTCCACCACCGGTTATTACAATTTTATCCAAACTCTTTCCTTTATTTTAAATCAACGGTTCGGCTAATAGACAACACCAAACCAATCGCAATGGAAACACTCAACAAGGCACTTCCTCCATAACTGAGTAATGGAACCGCAATTCCTTTAATAGGAATAATTCCCGAAATCCCATAAGCATTAATTAAAAAAGCAAAAATAATCATTAATGCAATTCCCAAAGTAAAAAGATGAAAAATTTGATTCGTTGATCGTCTACTTATTTTTAAAATACGAAAAATGATGGCACTCATCAGTAGAACCACACACGTAAATCCAAGAAACCCTGTCTCTTCGGCAATTCCAGCCAATACAAAATCTGTATGCACTTCGGATAAAAATCCCAATTTAATGGTTCCTTCTCCCAAGCCTGCTCCACTAAAACCACCATTATAAATCGCATTGAGTGAGTGTGAAACTTGATACGGTTCAGGAAACTCTTTAATTCGTAACTCGTTAGCAATGGTTTGAGGAAGAAACGATAATATACTGTCTTGAACCATACTCCACCAACTTTGGATTCGCACGATTCTATGAGGTGCAGCAACCACTAAACCTACCATTCCCACAATGGCAGCTAAACCCAGTGAAAAGAAGAATTTCATACTTCTATTTGCAAACATCAGCATAATAAATAACATCAATGCCATTAAGACAACTTGACCTAAATCTTTTTGCATAAAGGCTACAATAAATACAATAACTAAAAAAGCCCCAAAATAGGGAAGAACCAATAGCATTTCATCTTTCCACTTCATTTTAGTGGGTTTATCATAAACACGTCTGCTAAAACTCCACGCCAGAAAATAGACAAATCCGATTTTAAAAAACTCAACAGGAGAGAGTGAAAATCCTGGTAATCGTATCCATCGATTTGCACCTCCTGATTCTGTCACTAATGCAGCGGGTAAAAAAGGCATTACTATCATAATCATAAAAAAAAGAATAAAGAAACTCATCCCCACTACTTTAAGTGTTTTATAGGGATCCAGTTGCGATATTCCCCACATGACTAAAATGGAGGTAACGCCAACTAAAAACTGACGTATAAAAAAATGGAAGTTATTGTATTCATAAAATATCACGGTATATGCCGAGAGTGAGTAAGAAAATAACATACTGATTATAATTAAAATCGACACAAGAATAAATAAATAATAGTCGGGCTGATTCAAATTATCTGCTTTGGGTTTAATGCTTTTTTGGGTAGAATTCATTTGTTAATTATATTATATTATGGATAAATATGTCTTCAAAAATTTTAAAGAATCAAGAAAATAATGACAAAACAAGACGAATTATTTACTTGTTTTGTTTTTTACTGCTTTTATTAGTTATTTTAATTATTTCGGTTTACAATTCGGCCACCAAAAAACGAAGATTGCCCTCTTTGGAAACAACCAAAAAAGAATTGGCGGTTCGTGGCGATGTTATTAGCAATGATAATTTTAAGATATCTTCCTCAAAAAAAGTCTATAAAGCAATCATAGATACCCGCTTTTTAGATTTAGATAAAAAAGATTTGTTTGTTCAACTGTTTAGTATTTACAGTGATATTCCCGCTGCAAAAATTGAGAAAAAAATCGAGGAATCCCTTCAAAAAGAGCCGGGAGTATTGGTATTATCGTATAATGTTGATTCAAAAACTGCGAAAAATTTAAAAGAGTTAAACTACAAATTAAGAAAATTAGATGTTTTTAAAGCCTTAACCATCAATGGAAATAAAATGTTAACGGCATTGGATGTTGTCGTAAGCGGTGAAAAACGAATATACTCTTATGGCAACTTGCTCTCTCCGGTTATTGGTTATATTTCAAAATATGAATCTGAAAATGAGAAAACTCGTGTTAATGGAATTAAAGGATTAGAAAAAAGTTACAACGATGCGTTAAATAACTTTGAAGATGGTATATTAAAAGGGGAAAGAGATGTTCTTTCATATATTTCATTTAATAAAAATTCCATCATAAAAAATAAAGAAGATGGTTTATCTTTGGTTTTAAACATACCGTTAAAACTGCAAAAAAATATTGAAACTCAACTGGACGTATACAAAGAAAAATTCAGTGCCGATGAAATTATTGTATCGGTTATGGACAGCAGCAATGGAAAGGTTTTAGCCTTAGCCACCTCAAACCGTTTTAACCCTGAACAAATCGGTCAAGAAGATATTCCTAATTTAAATGTTAATGCGGTTGAATATCTCTATGAACCAGGTTCGGTCATGAAACCCATTGCCATTTCTTTGGTTATGGATAAAAATAGAATAAAACCCAATGAACAATTTTTTGCTTTTAATAAAGGAAGTGTCAATTCAAAAGGGGAGTATCCTAAAGGAAACTATAAATTAGGAAGATTTACCATTAAAGATGACCATGAATTTAATAAAAATTATTTATCATTGGATGATATTGTTATTTATTCAAGTAATATTGGAACCCTCCAATTGGCGCAACGATTATCAGGAAGAGAGTTCAGCGATGGTTTTAAAGCATTTGGATTTACCCAACGAACAGGAATAGATTTATTCCCTGAAGCTACGGGTTACATTCCTGAAGTCTATAAATTAAGTGCAGGTGAAAATAGAAATGAAGACAATGTCTATAAAGCAACCGTTTCTTACGGCCAAGGAATGACAGCAACCTTTATGCAACTGTTAAAAGCCTATTCAGTTTTTAATAACGATGGTTTTATTACTACCCCAAAAATTGTTTCACATGTTCTAACGAATGAAGATAAAGTCGTCCAATTGCAACGAGAAGATAATAAACAAGTTATTACAAAGCAAAGTGCGGAAAAAATGAAAAAACTTCTTATTAAAACCGTTGATGTAGGAACTGGAGGCGGTGCAAAAATGGAAGGACTTGAAATTGGTGGAAAAACAGGAACAGCACAAATTGCACGAAGTGGTAAATATCAAAAAGAGTATATCAGTTCATTTTTTGGTTTTGCGAATGATAAAAAAAATAAATACACCATTGGTGTAACGGTTATTAGTCCAAATTCAACCGGTACACATTGGTACTATTATTATGCCGCACAATCAGCCGTTCCAATGTTTAATGAAGTGGTAAAGAATCTTGTTAAGTTAAATTATTTAACACCTGAAAAGTAACTTTGAAATCTAACATTATATTCAATTGTTACACTGTATAATACGAAAAATTAACACTAAAGGATTTCAATGTTTGGATTTGGAAAAGATTTAAAAGAGTACCACTTAAGTGCGGAAGAATTAAATAAATTTCAATACGCAAAAATTACAACAGAAAACGGAACATTATGGATAAAACTCTTTCCAGAATCAACTCCCATTGCTGTATCAAACTTTGCAACATTAGCCAACGATGGTTTTTATAATGGTTTAAAATTTCACCGAGTAATCCCAGGATTTATGGCACAAGGTGGATGTCCACACGGAAGTGGAACAGGAGGTCCCGGTTGGTCTATTAAATGTGAAACTTCAGCACCTAAACAAATCCACAAAAAAGGAAGCCTTTCTATGGCACATGCTGGAAAGAATACCGGTGGAAGTCAATTCTTTATATGCTTTGTTCCTTGTCCACATTTAGATGGAGCACATACAGTATTTGGAGAAATTGAAGAAAATGATAAAGACAGCTTTTTAGCCTTAGATGCCATTCATCAAAATGATAAAATTGTTTCAATAGAAATTTTAGAGACTAAATAATTAACGTAAATAGTCAGTAGTAGAACTAAATGGGGAAAAGGGGTCAGCCGAAAGGTTGACCCCTTTTTTTTGTTCCTCTAAAATTAAACTCTTTTGTAAGCATCTTTATTCGGAATAACTTTCGCCGAAGAGAAGGCATTTCCACCTAAAAAACCAGAGACTTTCTTGGTAATTGGCTTCTTTATTAAAGGTATTTTAGCTTTTAATATTTTTTTTGGCAATTTGTGCCCCTTTGTATTTGATAAGTAAAAGCCGAAAAAAAAGCCTCTACCAAAGCTATCGTAGAGGATAGGTTAGGTAAAGGCTTGTGTAGTATGTAAAAAACTCAAAGCTGGCAGCGACTTACGTTTCCGACAGGGGGACCCCGCAGTATTATCAGCGATGAAGTGCTTGACTTCCAGGTTCGGAATGGATCTGGGTATTGCCACTTCTCTATAGC
>Ga0265294_10005092_pt1 | contig 16122 bp, 16 predicted proteins | sample MunlanPumphouse3_FD_192504 | JGI IMG/M metagenome (GOLD analysis project Ga0265294, IMG submission 192504) | Groundwater microbial communities from a municipal landfill in Southern Ontario, Canada - Pumphouse #3 | ecosystem: Environmental > Aquatic > Deep subsurface > Groundwater | place...
CTTTCAAACGTTTTGTCGTACGAAAAGCGGGAGGAATCTCAAGAGTTGAAAACTTGTATATGCCAGGATACAGCTTAGTTGCATTCGTAACGATTGCTCCTCTCGTTTATCTACTCCTCAAAAACCCTGGCCCTACCCTTTATGTGCTCCCTTCTCCTTGGCGCTGGCTAATGATTTCAGGCCAGGGAATTACTGCCCTTGCAACTTCAAAAGCTCTGCTGGATGCTCCTCACAGGTTCAAACTCCGCGCGCAGCTTGCGGCCCCAAAAACCCCTGAAGCCGGAGAGCTGAATATAAAAGGGATTTATCGCTGGCTCAGAGATCCTTTTTTATTATCGGGCCTGATCATTCTCTGGCTCACTCCTTTTATGACGCTAAATCTGCTCCTAATATATATTCTGACCTCTGGCTACCTTTATCTTGGATCTTTGCACTGGGAAAAAAGGCTAATCTCGCAGTTTGGGGAAGAATACCGGAAGTATCAAAAAAGAGTTCACAGAATAATTCCAAGCCCTGATTTTGCTTAGGTTTAGATTTACTTATAGAAATAAACACCCATTAAAAGTCCAAAAAGACAAATAAACAAAGGTTCCTCACAAGGAGTGGTTCCTATTGGGAAGGGACTGATAAATATTGTAACAGCTCCCATTAGAATAATGGAAGAAACAAAGTTCCCAATCCTGGTTTTGTCTTCCCAGTATGGGAGTATACAAGCAATAAACCCATAATAAGAGGAATTAAAACAAGGACCGGAAAAAAGATCAGTATCTCATTTAGAGAAAATCCAGATGCGGCATATTCCCTGAATATAAAATCATAAATTGGAAGCCCAAGCCCGAATATAAGTAGATCTTGGCTGGTTTGCTCTAAGGAAACTCCATCTTTTGGATATTTTCTTTCCTATTTCATAGCTAGCAACTATTTATTGAAATGTACTTTGAATTATATTAAAGCTTTGAAGGAAAATCCGAAAGCTCTAAGCTCTGAAGGAAAATCCGAAAGCTCTAAGCTCTGAAGGGAAAGAAAAGCCCTAAAGCCCCTGAGAAAGCCTCAGGGGCTTTTGCTGGGGGTGTATAGCTTTATATTGCCAAATTAATAATTTGAATAAGAAAACTCAAAGTTCAATTGCTTCTCCAAGCTTTAGAATCATTACTTTTGTCTCCCCTTTTGCTTCAACAGCTTTTTTAAACTCTTCTGGATCCTGCTCGATTGCAGCAAAGGTGCCGTAGTGCATGGGAATTACGATCTTAGGGCGGACAAGTTCAACGGCCTTGACAGCTTCTCGGATCCCCATTGTGAATTGATCTCCTATAGGCAATAGAGCAATATCAGGCTCATAAAGTTCTCTAATAAGTTTCATGTCTCCGAAAACTCCAGTATCTCCAGCGTAGTATATGGAATGGCCTCCCATCCCAATAATAAAGCCGGCTGGGGAGCCTCCGTCAAAACTAAAGCCTGAAGCATCAATGGAAGAGGAATGCAGTGCATCAGTCATCGTAAAGCTCACGTCTTTGATCTTTAGGGTTCCGCCTTTATTCATCCCCTCAGCAAAGACGCCTTTTGACTTTATATAGTTTGCAAGCTCGTGGAGGGTAATTATCCGGCAGCCAACTCTTTTTCCAATCGCAATAGTATCTCCCAGATGATCAGCATGCCCGTGGGAAACAGCTATAATATCTGGGTTCAGGGCTTCGGAATCACAAGGAGCTTTTGGGTTTCCGGAAAGGAAAGGATCGGTCAATACTTTTTGTTCAGCTTCAAATAAAAATGCGGAATGTCCAAGCCAGGTTAATTTTAATTTTTTCATATTTATCCCTCAAAAATTGAGAACATAATTTCATATAAGAAACTAAATATGCTTGTCTAACTTTAAACTCAGAGGATCTTATTAATATGTCTTTTTTCCAATCCGGAATACATATTATGAAAATTGGTATAGTTATCCATGGGCCCGAGATCATAGATTCGGGAGAAGCTAAGAAAATCCTTGATAAATTAAGTGAAATTGGCAACATCAGAGCAGCTCTTGGAGGAACAATGGGAAAAACCGCAGTCCTTGACGCTGGACTCGAGAACCTTATAGACATAGATAATTCCCTCAAACCAAGCGCCTGCATCGAATTCTTTTTTGAAAGCCAAGAGCTTGTTTGCCTCCTAAACACAGGAAAAACCCCAAAAACCGGGCAAATCTTTGGGGCAATGATTGCAGCCCGGCTCCGAATCCGGGAGAAAAAACCCCTTCTTCAAATCGAAAGCCCCGGAACTTCCGAGGGGAAAATAATTGCCCTGAATAAAAAAGGTCTGAGTTATCTTGAAAAGTTTTCGGCTCTGCTTGGACTTTCAGCTGAAAAGGACTGCAGCTACAAACTTGAACCTTCCTGCAAAAAAACTGGAGAGGGAATGCCAGAAAATAGAAAACGTATTTTTCGAAAAGTCTCTGGAGTTTTTCCTGGAGAAAACATTTTGGTTAACGGAATTGTGATTGGAAAAGCAGAGACATCTGAAGTCTGGATTGTTTCTGAAGAGGGATTTATAACAGAGCTTGAAGGGGGGCGGATAAAGGAACACGGCCTTGAAAAACTTCACAAATATGAAAAGCGAGTTCCGCTTGAGCTTGAAAAAGCCTGGGTAAAAAGCGGAAAGATAAGAAGAAGTCAACCTGCTTTTGAAAATTCTGAGCTCTGGAGAAAAAAAGGAGTTTGGGGAAGAACAAAAAAAGCAAGTCATTTCTTTTCAAATTCCGGTATTTCAAATCAGGTTTTTGGTGGAAAAGTAGCATTTATAGACCATGCCGCAGAACGCTGTTTTGAACTTAGCCGGGGCGCAGCTTTTGCCCTGACGGTTGGAGACGATACAACAGCTATTGCAGGAGACATCCTTTCCAGACTCGGAATTCCCATTCTTGGGATTACGGATGGAGATTATGACGAAGTTGCAGCCTATACAGAAGTTTTTCCTGGCTCTCTTATAATCTGCTTGCAGGCTGGACAAGATGATAGGTTCGGAAGAGCGCTTAAAAAGAGATATTTTAAGGAAAAGCCTGCTGCTTTCTTTGAAGATTTTTCCGTTTTTATAAAAGAAGTTTTGGAACTTGCCAAACCCCTAACCGAAAAAGTAATTGAGTATTGAAATTCTTCTCTCCTCCTCTTTTTTCCGATTGAATACTCGCCCTTTTTCAACCCTGATTCTGACAGCAATTGTTAAAATGACACCTTCCATATTAGTTGACATAATTGAGAAAAAATATAAGTAATATGGAAGATAAATTTGGGCTAAGTTTTTGGAGTGAGTGGTCCTTATGAGAAAAAGGATATATTTTTATCCGGTAATGCTTTTGCTAATTTTAACCTTAATATTAACAGCAAATATTCTTTTTTATTATTTTTCCGATCCGAACCTAATTATCCCAAAGCGCGATGGGTGCTATTACGTAGGAGCCGACTATGAGAAAATTAAATTAATAAATAATCCGAAAGCAATAAATCCAAGCTATGAGGAGCTAATTGATTTTATAAAAATAGACAAAACCGATGAAATTGAATACGTTAAAGGCGTTTATACCTGCGGAGATTATGCAGAAACTTTGCATAACAACGCTGAAAAAGCCGGTATAAAAGCCGCATGGATTTCGGTTGATTTTTATGAAGATAACGAAAGTCACGCCTTAAATGCTTTTGAAACAAAAGACCGAGGGGTGGTATATGTTGATTGCACTATGTACGATAAATTAATAGATTCCTTAAATATTGGGGATAAATATCAACCCCTCTCCTTAGATAATTCGATTATAGCCAGTGAAAATGAAAATTATATTGAAACTTATGTGCCTATGGGTACAATATCAAATGTGGAAATATTTTGGTAACTCTTAATTTTTATTTATGGGGTTTAGCGTAAAACCCTAAACTAAATAAAACGCCGCATAAACTTTCAGAAGCTTTAATTTTGTAAAAGTTTACTCTTTAGCAAGCAACACGTTTGTTGCCTTTATCACAGCATAAGCTTCTTCTCCGATTTTCAGGGTTAAGCTTTCAGCAGATTTTTTTGTAATTATGGATACCAGTTCTGACTACTCTTATGCGATTGGAAGAATTCTTGCACAATCAAAATCCCCTTTATACGGAACCCTAATGGTAAGCATTCCGTTTTCATTTTTTGCAAAAGCCCCTTCAGGATCCACGGGTCCGTCTAGGAAAAAAGAACCTATGTATTCGGCACTTTCGCTAAAAGCTTTCAGGTAAAAACTATTTTCATGCATAAGAATGGTTATATTTTCATTTCCCACATCAGGCAGTTCGACTTCAATTGTCAGGTTCTCATGCTTGTCGTCATGATACATGGCTATTATAGGTGTTTTTATTATCCTGGGCACAGACCCTCCCATAATATATCCCCCAATTTCTTAATTCAAGCTTTAGAAATATTCAAAAAATATCAAAAGATGGAAAAGAGAGAATAATTATTCCATTTATACGCTTTTCCCAAAATTAGATCTTTTATCGATATATTTATAGATATCTTCTTTCTTTATTTAGAAAGTAAAACAGAGAAGTTTCTTATTTGAAACTGTCTTTTTTAGCTTTTTTTTAAGCTTTTACAGTTTTTCTTCTCCTGGAAGTTACGCAGAGAATATATGGCATAAAAGGGATATTTATCTGAAGGGAAGATTCTATAAATAAATTTACTGGGTTTTGAAATGCAAGCTGCAGGGTATGAGGTACATCCGGAACTTTCCGGGGCTGGAAGCTTACCTTCTTCAGTCATCCAGTTAATTGAGGTCACAAAAAGCTATTTCCTCGGAAAGCTTGAAGTTCCAATTCTGCATGACATTAGCTTTGAGGTTCAGAAAGGTGAATTTCTAGGAATAATGGGACCTTCTGGTTCGGGAAAAAGCACCCTCCTGAATCTTATAGGCTGCTTGGACCGTCCAAGCAGAGGCCAGATCCTCATAAAAGGTCGCGACATTAACAAATTATCCGACAAAGAACTTGCAAAGCTCCGAGGGCTTGAAATCGGGTTTGTCTTTCAGAGTTTTAACCTAATCCCAAGGCTGAGTGCGCTTGAAAATGTGCTTCTGCCCACCTATGCCAATTCAAAGCCAGGCCTAAAGAGCCAAAAACGCGCAAAAAAACTCCTGAATATGTTGGGGCTTGAGTCCCGCTTGCAGCATAAACCAAGCGAACTTTCGGGAGGCCAGGCTCAAAGAGTTGCAATTGCTCGGGCCCTTATAAACGAGCCAACTCTACTCCTTGCTGACGAACCTACTGGGGCCCTGGATTCAAAGAGTGGGGCTGAAATCCTTAAGCTATTTAAAGAGTTTAAGGGGGCGGGGCGGACAATAATAATGATTACGCACGATCCTAAAATCGCAAGTCATGCTGATAGGATCCTGGCTTTAAAAGATGGAAGAATTCAAAAGGCTTGAGGCTTTAAGAAATTTGGTTTTTGGCTTATTCAGGTGGACCCATTATGAAAACCATAAAGCACATCTGCGCAGCAGTTCTTTTCCTGCTGCTTGCATCATCCCTTATTTTCGTCCCTGCTTCTGCTGCAGTCAGTGGCCCGAATCTTAAGGTTACGCTTATTGAGATAAATCCCTACCCCGCTAAAATCGGACAGTACCTAGAATTAACCGTTCAGGTTGAAAATATAGGCAGAGAACGAGCTGAAAACGTCTTTATCGAACTTGTTCCGGATTATCCTTTCTCCCTTGACTCTCCGGCCAATTCCGTACAAAATGTAGGGGCCCTTGCCCCGGAAAAAATTGCCACAAAAGAATTTTATCTTTTTGTTGATAAAAATGCCCAGAAAGGAACTCGTTCTATAGACGTTCGCACCCAGACTAAAAAAGACGCTCCATGGAGTGAAACTAGTTTTGAAATCCGTATTGGAAGCGAAACATTTGATAGCAAGGGAACGGTTGAGTTAGAAGCAATCGTCTCAGATCCAGAAGTTTTCATGCCCGGCGATCGAGGCACGGTTACTCTGACACTTAGAAATACTGCAGAGACTCCCACTATAACTATTGGGGAAAAAGATTATGATACTAATGCCAGAATACAGTCTGCAGTACTCAGTTCTTCCGGAAAAGAGCTTCTTGTCAGAAATCAGCCTTTTGGGGATATGGGTATTTTGGGGCCCGGAGATAAAATCGATCTCACTTTCAATGTGGAAGTTGCCGAGGAAGTAAAAGACGGAACTTACCCTCTGGAACTTGCGATAGAAGGAAACTCTTTTAACTATAACAGCAGGAAGAACATCCCTCTTGAAGTGGATTCTTCAAACATTATGGTGATTCCCTCCAAACCTCTTGAATTGAGAAACGGAAGGGCAACACTTGAGTTCGATGTTGCAAACACTCACCCAAACGAGTTTAATTCTGTAAGCATAAGGCCTGAAGCTGAAGGCCTCGAGTTTTACCCTGTCGACTATTTCATAGGGAATATGGACCCGGACGAACTTTTCACAATCGAATTTGAAGCTTCGCTTGCAGCCCCAGTTGAGCCAAGCTTTGAGCCTGGCGAGGCCAAGGATGAAGAAGGAAAGCTTGCTGCTCCTTCCTCTTCGCTTTCCGGGCCTATTAACCTGAGTCTGACTGCAAGCTATAGCAACGGGATCAACCGCCATGAAAATTCCGTCAGCAACCTGCAGCTTTCCCAGGTTTCCATAAGCAAGGAAAGCAGTTCAATTCCGCTTTTTGTAGGGTTCGGACTGATAGGCTTGATACTGGCTGGAATTTTTATTTACAGGAAGAAAAAGAAGCGACAAAACTAAACCTGCTCTTTTTTCTAAGCCTAAATTTCCTCTGAGGTAAGATAAATGATCGAATTCAAGCAGGCAGTCCGGATTGCCGCAAGTAGTATCGCAAGTGCAAAACTGCGCTCGGTCCTAACTACCCTTGGAATTGTCATAGGAGTTGCCGCAGTAATTACAAATGCTTCTCTTGGGGCTAGTTTCAACCAGTATTTTACGAATCAGGTAACTTCTCTTGGCTCAAATTTTATTATGGTTTATAGCAATCAGCCCAACCTTTTTTATGAAAATGAGCTGGACCTCGTAAAAAATTCCCCGGGAATTACAGGGGTTTCTCCCATAAAAGGCTCCAATGCGGACCTCACCTTTCGTTCGGAAACTAAAAATGTGGGAATTGACGGGGTGGGAGAAGAGTTTGGCCGGGTGCAAAATATTCAGATGGAAGAGGGGAGTTTTCTAAAAGATACAGATGGGTATGCTGTAGTGCTTGGCTACAATATTGCAAACGAAAAATTCTCCCGAAAAATAGCTCATAGAAATAATGTGGAAATTTCTTTTCGGCAGGAAGACGGCACAGTAATTACAAAAAAATTCAAAGTAAAAGGGATTTTAAAAGCCTCTGAAGAGACTATTGTAGGAGGAGCTCAAAACACAGACTGGGCCATCTATATTCCGATTTCCGTTATGAATGATATAAAAGGCGAAAAAGACTACATAGCTTTTTTTACCATGACCGACTCCCTTGAAAATGTTCGGGAAGTTTCGGATGAGCTCGATGAGAGACTTGCCCGAAATTTTGGAGTTCCCAAAAGGGATCTGGAAAAAGCCGATGCCAAACCTTATACGATTTTTAATCAGGCAGAGATCCTTGAACAGACCGGAGCTTTAGGCGACGCGCTTAGTTCCTTTCTCCTGGCAGTGGCCTTAATTTCTTTGCTTGTAGGCTCAATTGGGATCATGAACATCATGCTTGTAACCGTTACGGAGCGTACCCAGGAAATCGGGATTATGAAATCGCTTGGATATAATAGTTCAGGTATCCTTTTCCTTTTCTTGCTAGAATCAGTTATGGTGAGTCTTTTTGGAGGCATTCTTGGAACAGTGCTCGGAGGCCTCGGCGCTTATTTGCTCGAAACAGCCCTAAAACTTCCTCCGGTTTTTCCCATAATTCTAATTCAAATCGGGGTACTAATTTCTGTTTCCGTAGGAGTTGTAGCCGGAGTTTATCCAGCCCAAAAAGCCGCAAAAATGAATCCTGTGGATGCCTTAAGACATCAATAACTTTTAAGGTCAGAGAAGGAAGTTCAAGGAATAAAAGGTAAATAAATATTTTATAAAGCTTCTTTTTCAAGCAGCATCTCAAGATAGGAAGTCCTTATAGATTCCGCCTTTCCAAGTCCGATTCGTTTTAGAAATTCAAAAAGCTTAGCTCGGCTAGCCTCAAGCTTGCTTTCTTCTCCGGCTAGGATTTCCACTTCAAGAAACTCTCCTAGGCCTTCTACGGTATCCAAGCAGACACTCAGTTCTTCAAGCCTAAAAACTTCCCGCGTTTTTTGAACAGTTCCGGCCTCAGCAAAGCCAAGCGCATGCAGAATCTGCGTTGTAGGGCCTGCTTCAACAAAAGTTTCAACCTCTTTTCGAGTTTTGGAAACTGCATCTAATTTCGGACCTTTATAAGTCAAGACACTTTTTCCATCCAGACTCCGTATTCGAAGAGCCTCGTCCGTCTTTGCAAAATCCCGGTATGGAGCTGCAAAATAGATATCGGACTGCTTTTCTGACTTTCCTTTTTCAGCTCCTAGCTTTTCTAGAAGAGAACGGATGCGGGCGTGTTCGGCCCGCACCTTAACCTCAACTTCTATCATAGTTTCCGATTCCTCCGGGCAATTCAGAAATTCTAATCCACAGTTCCGGTTCAATCCACAAACCAGGCTGGGTCCGATTTTGTTTTTTCAGGCCTCTGCAGGCACGAACTTGGTTCCATAATAAATCATGCCTCGCTCGCCATCCTCGCCAAGTTTTCTAAACACAGGCTTTACCCGCATTCCGATATAGACCTCTTTAGGATTTCCTACAATCTGAGCGGTAAGAGAAGGCCCTTCATCCAGTTTGATAATCGCAAGAGCATAAGGGGTTTGCTCTTCAAACCCTTCTGCTGCAGTGTGGATTATCGTATAGGTTATAATCTCGCCTGTGCCTTTAAATTTATAGCTCTCAATCTTTCCAAGCCGCCTGCAGTTTACACAGGTATCTCTTGGAGGGTAATAATATTCTCCGCATTCCGTGCAGTGCGTCCCTTCAAGGTTATATCTGCTGCCCAGACTTCGCCAGAATCTTGGTACCGACATTTCCGATCACCTGTCCCTCGATAAAATATGTACTGCTGCAGTTGCGCCGGAACCTCCGACATTATGCGTCATGCCGCATTCCGCTCCGTCCACCTGGCGCCCCCCAGCTTCGCCTCTAAGCTGGGTTACGATTTCCACAGCCTGTTTGATTCCAGTTGCACCTACAGGATGCCCACAGGCCTTAAGGCCTCCGGATGTGTTAACAGGAATCCGGCCTCCAATTGCGGTTTCCCCTTCAGCAGTAACAATTCCTCCTTTGCCTTTTTCGGCAAAACCAAGATCTTCTATAGCGCAGAGCTCGGCAATGGTAAAGCAATCGTGAACTTCCACAAGATCAATATCTTCTGGTCCCATCTTTGCCATTTCATAAGCTCGTTTTCCGGCAACTACCGTAGCATCAAGAGTTGTTATATCTCGCCTGTCGTGAAGAGCAATGGTATCACTTGCCTGAGCCGTTGCCCGAATGTAAATGGGAGTGTCGGTATACTTGTGGGCCTCCTCGGCAGGAACCAGCACAAGAGCTGAGGCCCCATCCGTAATCGGGGAACAGTCAAAGATGTGCAAAGGATCAGCTACCATAACCGAGTTTAAAACCTGCTCAACTGTGATCTGGTTTTTGTACTGGGCGATAGGATTGTGAGCTCCATTTCTGTGGTTTTTGACCGCAACTTCCGCAAGCTGCTCGCTTGTTGTTCCATACTTATGCATGTGTAGGGTGGCAATCATTGCATAAAGCCCCGGAAATGTGGCTCCTGCCATACCTTCCCATTCTCGATCCGCAGCTGCGGCAAGAGCTGAAGAAGCTTCACTAGAACAGATATCGGTCATCTTTTCAGCCCCTGCTGCAACCACAATGTCTCCATAACCAGAGGCTACATTCATTATGCCCTGCCGAAGCGCAAGACCGCCTGAGGCACAGGCAGCCTCGACCCTGGTTGCAGGTACATGCAGATTCTTTGAAAGTCCGGAATAATCGGCAATTAGGGCTCCAATATGTTCTTGCTCAATAAAACGCCCTCCACTCATGTTTCCAACATAGAGGGCATCAATATCCTTTCCACTTACTCCGGCATCCTCGATAGCTCCGATTCCTGCTTCGACTACGAGCTGTCTGAGAGAACGATTCCAGAGTTCTCCATATTTTGTGTTTTTTACTCCGATAATAGCTACATCTCTCATTAGATCCACCCCTTCAGGCAAGGCGTATTTTTCCTTTATGTTTGGCGTACTGACCATAGTCTAGATAAACCGGATTTTTAAGAAGTTCGGAAACCTTTGGGGCCTTTGCCCTGATTTTCTCAATTCTATCGGTCACCTTTATGCTAAAGGCATCTGAGCCTGCTCCAGAGCCAAAAGCAGTTACGAAAATCCGATCGCCCGGTTTTGCCTGATCAAGCGTTGCAGCAAGCCCCATCAAACAGGAACCGGAATAGGAATTTCCAATTTTTGTAACCACAAGCCCGGGCGCAATTTGCTCTTTCCTAAAACCAAGCGTCTTTGCAACTTTTGTTGGGAATTTCCCGTTTGGCTGGTGAAAGACTGCGTAGTCGTAGTCTTCAGGAGTTGTGCCTAGTTTTTTCAAAAGCCCTTTTGCAGCATTTGTTACATGCTTAAAGTAGCCAGGCTCTCCTGTAAAACGCCCTCCGTGTTCGGGATAGGGCCGCCCTTCCCTGCGCCAGAAGTCAGGGGTATCTGTTGTAAAAGAGTAAGTGTCTTCAATAAGCGCGCAGAGTTCGGACTCTTTTCTTCCTATTACGAGAGCAACCCCTCCTGCCGCAGCTGTATATTCAAGGGCGTCGCTTGGAGCTCCCTGTGAAACATCAGCCCCAATTGCAAGTCCGAGTTCGATCATGCCTGAACTTACAAGGCCCATGCAAGCCTGAACTGCGGCTGTGCCGGCTTTACAGGCAAACTCAAAATCCGCAGCTGTTAGATCAGGGGTTGCCCCAAGGGCCTGAGCTACAATGGTACTTGTGGGTTTTACCGCATAGGGGTGGCTTTCCGAGCCTGTGTAAATTGCGCCTATACGAGCCGGGTCGAATTCTCCCCGGGCAAGAGCGGAACGGGCTGCTTCAACGGCAATGGTTGCCGTATCCTCATCGAGGTCAGGTACGGATTTTTCGTGTACCATTAAGCCTTTTTTAAGGATCTCTGCGTCGTCTCCCCAGAGTCGGGCGATTTCTTCGACTTTGATCCTGTATCTTGGGACATATGCGCCGTAGGATACGATTCCGATAGTCATAATATCACCTGTTTTTGTAAGAAATTTAAAGGGGTTGAATTCCTTTTAAGTGTAATATAAATCAGTTTTAAAACTGCGCTACTCCAAAAATTTGAAGCTCATTTATTTCATTCATTTACCTGATATTTGCTGTATTTTTTTAATAATTGGACTAATTTATTCAGGTCCATAGTGGTCGCAATTAGAGGAATCCGATCCACTTCTGCCATTTTGATCGCAGCCGGATCCACTTGCTCCGCACGCAAACCATGAATAACGATAGCTCCGGGTTTCAGGTTGGTAACCCGGATTGCCACAAGAGGAGATTTTCCAGTGGTCACTTTTGTAAAAACCATGGCTCGATCCGTACTCCAGCCGTAGAGGCGTTGAAACTCGTGGGAGGAGAGTTCCAAAATAGCTCGCTGACTGTCAATTACGGTAAAGCCGTACAGAGGTTTTTCCACACCTTTGTAAACAATATCGGCTTCGATAAGGTTGACCAGTTTTGCAAGTTGTATGGGGATTGTGTATTCATATGTCGAATAAATCGATCGAGAACTGTTTTCAGTGCCTAAGATTGTCTCGTAAGCGTGGATTTTTTTGCCCCCGCGCTCTAGGTCAATCTCAAGCAGGGACTCTACAATCTTCCTGACAATTAGAGTGCCTGGAGATTTGCGCCTCCCGCTTTCATAATCGCTTATCACGGAAGGAGAGACCTTAAGGAAATTTGCGATATCGGTTTGAGAGATTTCAAAATTCAATCTCCATTTTTTCAGGGATTCCCCCGGCTTTTCGGAAAGTGTGATTTCTCCTGCCATTTTTTCTGCCAGGCGATTCCGGAGATTCTCTGATAATTCGTTGGATGTCATGACTCCATATCCTAAGAAGAAATGTTCCCTTATATATTTAACGAATGCTATTTCGTTGATTGTCGCAGAAACTTATACCTCAAAAAGGGAATGACATTAGTCAGTTATTTATAAGGAATGGGGCATAAATTCATGTGTTATGAAGCCCAACGCTCAAATATCTCAATCAAGCGTTTCGGAGCTGCTATTGTATTTTGGCTGCCCGAGGCGGGTGTATTATACAGCCCGAGGGCATGAGCTTCTCTTGGATATAACTTCTTCTAGAATAGAGCGAATGCTCGAAAAAGAGCTTGCCCTTGCCTATCCTGAACTTATGAAAGGGGCATCGTTAAACGCCGATAGCCTGAACTTAGCCCTCAAAGCCACCCTTGAGCGCGCAGCCAGAGATTTGCCTTTACTTTATCCTAGGGAACTTAAGGCTGCAAATCAGAGTCTGCTTGAAGAAGGAAAAGCTCTTGCAGAAGCTCGGCTTTCAGAAATTGGGACTAATCTTTTGCAATCTCTTGAGGAGTATGGGAAGAAAAACTTTTTGGCCGCTCTGACTCCCATAAAAAGCGAGCCTTTCCTTGCCTCGGAGCGCCTGAACCTGAAAGGGTTTCCTTCAAAATTGGTCTGCTTTGAAGAAAAACTCTTGCCCTCCATAATAAAAACCGGAAACTGTCCCCGTAACGGGGTCTGGGCTCAAGATCGGTTTCATGCTACAGCTTTAATCCTCCTCCTCGAAGCTGAATATGAACAAAATATAGAAGAAGCTTTTGTAGAATACGCAAGTCATGGCCTTTTGAGAAAAGTAAAAATCCGGGCTTTAGATAGACGGGAGGTTCTCAAAGTCTGCCGCAGAGTCGAAAAAATAAAATCCGGCTTTATGCCCGAAAAAAAAGAAGGCCCTCTTTGCAAGCATTGCAGCTTTTCTAAACAGTGCAAACAAAAACCTTCCTCTCTGCTTTCCAAATTTTTCTAAGAGCCAGAAATAGCCAATTTATCTAAAAATGAGATTGGAATCAAAGCCAAGCTTTTCTAAGCTTTTTTCAAGATAGTTCAGCTCTGAAGCTAGTTTTTGAACTCAGAGCAGAATTATACAAAATTCCGGGGATGTAGCCTGCAAAAAAGCCCGAAACTCTCAGGTATACTATACCCCATAAAAGCTGCTACACTTATGAAAAGGCCAAACACAAACCCCACAGAACCGTAAAGGAGTGCAAGAAGTTTTCCATATGCAAACGCATCTCTTTCTTTGTTTCTTTCTTTGATAATAACCATAGCTTCCCCCAAAAAATAAACCTCGTTTTATAATATATTGCCTATTATGGAATATATATTTGTTTTTTCAGCCTCAAAGCGCAGAGCTTAGTTGCCAAAGCCTTTTAAAGGTTAGTTTCCTCAAACTGCTTGCTATGTCAAAACCAGCGTTTCTTGGCAAACTGCTCCTGCACTGGTGTGAGGCCTGCAACGTGCCCGTACTTGGAAAACGGTGTGGATGTGGAAATGCCACAAAAAAAGTAGAGGTAACCCCTCCAGGGGATATCCGGCCTGCCTTTCCTTACGAGATAAGGCGTATAAATTCCGTTTCTGAAAAACAATTCAAAGCTCCCCTAATCCCCGATGGAAAGCTTGTTGTTTTGAATAAAGCTCCTTATGACGATCGGATGGACGAGGTTATTGTGGATGGAAAAGTCCTGGCTTCCATCCGATTCGAAATAGAAAGTTGTGAATGGGTACTTCTTCTAAGACTTGAAGGGGCAAGGCGACTTTTTCAGGAAAAAAGCGAAAAAGAGAGGCAAGAGCTTAAGAATTGGGTTGTCGTGGATTCAGGAGCCCTTCCCTTTATTTTAAAAAAAGGAGCCAGTATTCTGGCTCCAGGGGTGCTTGACGCAGCTCCTGAAATTCAGATAGCCGACGAAGTAGTTGTTTTGACTCCTGAAGGAAAGGTTGTATCCTGTGGAAGAGCCCGGATGTCAGGCCGGCAGATGCTTGAGGAAAAACGGGGAAATGCTGTCAAGCCCCGCTGGAGTGAGGAGCCAAAACCTGCAGCATTTCCTGAAGGGGCAAAGCAGCCCGGAAAGAAGATTCGAACCCAAACTTGGGCTGATGCGGTCTTGGCAAACGCTGAGATTCTGGACCAATTTGTAGGCGAAGCCCATTCATTTATAAAAAAGGTTGCAGAGAGCAGGAATTTGCAGATTAGCGTCTCCTATTCTGGAGGCAAAGACAGTTTGGCCGTACTTCAGCTTGTTGAGGAATGCCTTGACGATTATGAAATAATGTTTGCGGATACCGGAATAGAATTTCCAGAAACCCTTGAAAACGTACAAAAAGTTGCCCAACATTACGGCAAACCTCTCCGGACAACCAGCGCTGGAGAAGCCTTTTGGGACTCAATTGGAGTTTTTGGTCCGCCTTCAATGGACACGCGCTGGTGTTGCAAAATCTGCAAATTGGGGCCTATTACCCGCCTGATCCGGGATAACTACGGAAAAGGCTGCCTAAGTTTCATAGGGCAGAGAAAGTATGAATCCCATGCCCGCGCGCTTAGTAAAAGGGTCTGGAAAAATCCTTGGGTTGGAAACCAGATAGGAGCCTCTCCTATCCAAGATTGGACTGCGCTTCATGTCTGGCTTTACATATTCCAAACTCAAGCTCCCTACAATCCTGCCTATGAAAAAGGCTATGACAGAATGGGCTGCTGGCTTTGTCCTTCCTCTTCGCTTTCGGATTTTTTTCTCCTTGAAGAAGTTCATCCCGAACTTGCAGAAAAGCTTAAAAAACACCTACAAGCCTATGCCAAAAAAATGGGCTTTTCTGAAGACTGGATAAAATACGGTTTCTGGCGCTACAAACGCTTTCCAAAACCCCTCCAGGAATTGGCCCGGAAAAAAGGAATTGAGCTCCTTCCCAAGGCCTCAAATCCAGATAGTTTGAATTTCAAAGTCGCAAGCGGGTATCGCCCTTGTAAAGCCGGGGGGCTTACGGCTGAGGGCAGTTTCGGCCAGCCCATAGCCCTTGAAATCCTCAATGCAAGTGGGATGCTCCGACCTCTTGGAAAGACGGTCTTTATTGAAGGTCTGATCTCGGCAAAAGCCGGGGAAGCCCGGGTTCAGGTTTATGCCTCAGGCAATGTAAATGGCAGGACTGAAAACAACGAAAAAAGTCTGAGTAAACTTATGCGAAAGGTTGAACTTTCGGTAAGAAGAGGTCTTCTCTGCAAAGGCTGCGGAGTCTGTGTAGGGCATTGCAAGCAGGAAGCAATTGAGATAAAAGCCGGAAAAGCCAGAATAAGCGAGGCCTGTACTCATTGCGGAGCCTGTATAGAAAGCTGCCCTTTGTCTCGTTTTCTCTGAGGTTCAGAAGAAAAATCCGAGGAGGGAAAGCCGCAAGAACAATTGGGATTCCGAAGCGAAGCTCAGGAAAGGAAATTCGGAAAAAATCCAGGCTTTTAAATTAGAATCAAGCGTTGATATGAATTTCAAAGCAACTTGAAACCTGATTTCCCTTGCGGCAGGTCCCTGTTATTTTCTGACTTCCTTTGGACACAACCAGGATTTGCCACCTGCGATAACCCGAAATTTCAGGATCGACCTCCCCTTCCAGAGGAAGGTATTTTTCATTCATAACTTCCAGGCCGTTGCTTGTTGCAATATCCCAGCTAAAACCTGTATCAGGGTTTTCAGGAAACTGGATGGTAAACGGTCTTTTGAGCATTTAAATCTCCTTTTTGAATTCTTTTTTTTCAATTGAGGCAAATGGATAAAACCTAAATCCATAGAAATATTGGATTTCTTATTTGGTGAACTACCCACTAAATCTAAAGATTTAACGGGCTTTCTGCTTCATACTCCAGAGCGATCTCTGCGAGTCCACAGGCCCTTCCCCCCGTTCCGGCGGTGTCAAGTTCCTATCAGAGTTATTTGAGAATGAACCTTGATACCGCTTT
>Ga0265294_10005093_pt1 | contig 16121 bp, 12 predicted proteins | sample MunlanPumphouse3_FD_192504 | JGI IMG/M metagenome (GOLD analysis project Ga0265294, IMG submission 192504) | Groundwater microbial communities from a municipal landfill in Southern Ontario, Canada - Pumphouse #3 | ecosystem: Environmental > Aquatic > Deep subsurface > Groundwater | place...
TGATCAGGCTCAGGATGTACCGGTTGGTACTTCTATCACTGTGTACTTTGATGATTTGATCAACCCAATAAGTCTGAATGATGTCTCCATGTCTGTAACTGTTGCTGACCAGGTTGTGTCCGGTACCTTTGCGCTGGAACGTTCGGCCAACGATCTCTATGCGGTACTCCACTTCACCCCGTCACAACCGTTTGCGGATAATGTGGATGTCACGGTTACACTGACCAGTGTGAATGGTTTGCTGGACAAGGGTGGTAATACCCTGGCGAATGAGCTTATCTTCACATTCCATACCGCTGCAGCCTATGTGGGTGATGCTACAAACCTGGGCTTTGAAAGCGGGCTGAATGGGTGGAATATCACTGGTAATGGAGGAATAGTGTCTCTTCCCTTTGCTTCTGTGTTGTCTTTGGAGGGAGTGAAGGCAGCCATGATCACAACTGATTATTCGCTTGCCTATGGTCTAGATGGGACTCCATTGAATGATGCAACCTCTCTGCTGAGTAGTGGAAGTCTTGAGGTTCCGAGCGCGGCGACGTTGTGTTACTTCGATTACTACATCCTCTCTGCTGAGTTCACAGAGTGGATCGGGTCCGAATTTGATGATACGTTGACGATGACCTTCTCTGGGCCAAACGGTACCATCATAGAGACGATTGAGACGGTCAATTCGTATCAGGCAAGTGAATGTACAGTATTGACGAGTGATCTCGATAGCGACCTCTTCCATACTGGAGCAAAGACGAAACAAGTAGATATTTCTGGCCTGGGAAGTCCGATCACCATTAGTTTTGCTATTTCGGATGTCGGTGATCAGATATACATCTCTGCTTTCTTGGTGGACAATTTCCGATTTGAGTAGCCTTATTACATGAGGATAGGACGAGGCACAAGAATATCCGTCAATCTACTGATGGTTCTATCTGTACTTGGGAGAGGAGGGAATTCCCTCCTCTCCTTCTTGTAGGAAGACTTGGGTGCTGTTATTCAAAGGAAACAGTTTGATTTTTCTGTGTAACTGAAGAGTTTTAAACTCTGCATACTTGCCTCTGGTTTCCTCCGCAGCAGGTGTTTGGTTTGATCTGATGCTTGCTACAGAGACTATCCTTCTATGAAAAAGCTGGCTGGTCTGTTTAGGCTCAATATCTCTTTACAGGTTATTCCTTGCGAGCAGATATAAAGAAGTTCTCCTGATTTAACAATCCTTCAGATCAGTACATGATATTCTCTGCATTTAAAAGTATGTTCGGATCTATATTTTCTTATGCAAGGGATTAGGAAATGTTCCTTGCTCCCATTTATGGATCATAGTGTTGCATAATTCATACCCAATCTCTTCGAAGGAAGGGGCGACACAAGGTATGGCTGGAATTTCTGGATATTGGAATTCCTTATGTTCTCCATCATAAGCAATAATGTTATGTTCAGGAAATTGGATCTTGAACCGGGAGCAGAGACTTGCAATATAATGTACTGCTGTATAGTCGCAAAGGAAAACTCCAGTATCAGGAGTGATGTTGTTGAGTATTCCCAAGGCAATGCTCATTGAGTCGACTTCTGATATTTGGATATAGCGGATTCTCTCTGCGTGGGCTTTGACAGCATCTTTGAATCCAATAAATCGTTTATTTTGTACTGGATAGCTACCAAAGACATAGAATGTGGAGATACCACTATTCAGCATTGTTCTTCCTGCACTGAACGCATGTTTATAGTTATCGGTCTGGACTGCAGGGAGAATGGGCAGTTCATCGATGATGATATCACTGACGATATCAACCTTTTCTCTGATGACATGATAAAACGGGAGTGACGAGGAAGATCCGAAATTAAGGGTGATGATTCCATCTGCCCGGAGGTCTACCAGGTACTCTCCAAAAGAGAGGCTGGTTATATCGTGGTGCGAATTGATGATCAATTTGGTAGCAATCCCGGTATCGATTGTCCTCTCGATGACACCATCAAGAAATGGTTGGTAGAAAAGAGGATTATCAATGCGAGTGATTACTATTAGTTGTTTTCCTTCAAGCGGAGTGTTGAAAATGTTGTTTTGTAAAACATAAATACCTGATTTTCTCTTGGGTAGAAGGATTCCTCTGGAGGCCAAATCCTTGACTCCTTTTTGAGCAGTTTGAATGCTTACTTCAAATTTGGAGGCAATTTCACGAACACTGAGATACCTTTCATCTTTATGGTAATTCTGGTCAATATCATGCATCATCCGATTTAGAAAGACTGGGAATACTATTTTGGGCATTTTGTTTCTCCTCTTGCTGTAATAATACTATGTATCATAACAAAACTGTCAATAAAAAAATATAAAATGCCAATTATGTTTGTTTGTAATGCTAAATTGTAATGAAAAGCATAATAATTTAAATAGTTTGACAGAATAAAAATTATAACTCTATAGTAATACCCATGAATACCTTAAGGAGGTTCGTATGAAAAAGTTAGGATGGTTGTTACTATGTTTAGTTGTTTCTACTTGCATCTTTGCAGGAGGAACTGCTGAAGAAAGTTCTGATGTTGTTGAATTGAACTGGAGTCATTGGTTCCCAGAGGCAGAACAACAACGATTTATCACTCCGGCAATTGAAAAATTTGAAGAGGAAAATCCCAATATCAAGATTAATCAGATCTATATTCAGAATGTTGACTATTTCAAACAGCTGGCAGTTGATATTGCTGCCAATAATGAGGCAGATATCTGTACACTTGATACGGGTGATGGATTTAGTGCTTATTACAACATTCGCAAGGGTGGGGCCTTCATCCCTCTTGATGATCGAATCCCTGGATATGTAGTATCCGACGGAACACAGTTGGAAGACGTGGATCTCATTTATTCCAACCAGATTGATGGAAAAACCATTGCGCTTCCTTGGTTCACCTATGCTGCACCAGTAACTATCTATAGAAAGAGTCTCTTGGAAGAAGCCGGTGTTGATCCAACTGATTTGGAACAGTGGGATACTTACTATGAAGCAGTGAAGAAATTGACGAAAGATAGAGATGGCGATGGCAAAATTGATGTATATGGATTTGCCCACCAAACCGAGGGGTCGGTATTGATCCGTTGGTGGACTTTACATTGGATTTGGCAACTTGGTGGTGGAATTTTCCCCAATGAGGAAGGCCCCTATACTGCTGATAATCTGATCTGGAATAGTGATGCTAACATTAAAGCTAGTGAATACCTTTTGAAGTTGATCAAAGAAGCTGGACCAACCGGAAAGTATACTGTAAATGATGCATTGCAATTGTTTGCAAATGGGACAGTTGCAACAATGCAGGCTACTACATGGTGTTTTGAGAGTCTTGAGAATATGATGGAAGAGGATGATTTCAAGAATGATCTGGGTATTGCTTACTTTCCAAGCTATGGAAACAAGCGCCCAGTCACTATTACATGGGGTAATCCTGTTGCAATCAGTTCAAACACCAAGCACCCTGATGAAGCATTCAAGTTCATAGCATTCCTGCATAGTGAGTATGCACAGAAATTGATGACTCGAGTGCCTGTCAACAAGGTGGCTCGTGAACAGTATGCAATAGAATATCCTTATCAAGCAAAGACTTTAAATATGGTACTTGAAGATGAGCAGAGAATGGTACCTGATATTGTCCAGTGGAGAGATCTTGATAATATCATCCATCGCTCTTTGGAAGATGCATTTCTTGGAACTAAAACTGTGAAGAATGCCCTTGATTGGGGACAGTCAGAGATGCAAAAGATTATGGCTAAGTAAGTAATGATGGTATACGTATCGTGGTGGGCTGAAGCTCACTGCGATACAGTTGTAATAAATGAGGTTGCATGTGAGACTTTCTGAAAAGAGAAAAACCCAATTGTTTTTGGTTCAGTTGATGCTCCCAGGGGTCCTTCTTGTAGGTTTCTTTTTGGTGTATCCAATTGCCAAGTCTTTTGTCATGAGCGTGACAAACTGGCATTTGCTGCGGGCTGCTGACGGCCACTATTTTGTCGGATTCTATAATTTCCGTGAGTTTTTTGGATTAACGTATCTGAAAAAGACTTTCACAGTAACGGCTTTGTTTGAATTGGTTTCTGTAGTAGGGACGATCGGTGGTGGAATGTTGATAGCACTTCTACTCAATAAGAAATTTTGGGGCCGTACCATTATTCGTGGCATCTCCATGTTACCTTGGGCAATCCCTGCATTTGTTGTTTGTCAGATTTTTCTTCTTTCCTTCAATGGGGATTATGGAATGCTCTCAAAATTCCTGACTGCCTTATTCGGAATGAGTTCATCTTCATATCTTGCAACTGAAGTCCCAGCTTTCATCGTGGTTTCATTCATTCATATATGGAAAGCATTTCCCTTTGTGAGTGTCATGTTGCTTGCAGCTCTCAGCACTGTTCCAGGAGATCTGTATGAGGCGGCTTCTATCGATGGTGCAAATAAGTGGAGGCAATTTTTCTCCATCACGCTTCCTTCGATTTCTCCGACAGTCGTGACGCTTGTTATTATGCAGGCAATGGCATCATTACGTACATTCGACATTGTCTATTTACTGACAGAAGGTGGTCCCAATTATGCCACGAACGTCATTGGCAATGATATTTACGTAAATGGCTTCAAGCTTTTCAAGATGGGAATGGCTAGTGCAGAGGGTGTTGTACTCTTTGTCATCAGTATGTTCTTTGTGATTCCCTACTTTATGCGAGAAGGAAAGGAGATATCATGAAGAATCGTATAGTTATCAATTCATTGCAACGATTAATGATTCTGGTATTCGTGTTGTTGCTCTGTGCTCTGGTATTGGTCCCGTTTATTATCATGGTTTCTTACTCATTGAGAACCAATGCTGAGCTCTACGACTTTGGAATTTCCTTGATTCCCAAGAATTTCAGTTTGAAATCTTATCAGGATTTATGGAACAACAATACTCGCCTTACACAGTGGATGATCAATACGCTGTATGCAACAGGTGTTTCTACCTTACTGGTAATCATTACCTCAGCCATGATGGCATATGGAATTGCCAAATTCAGGTTTCATGGCCGTAAGGGTATCTGGTTTGTGATTGCCATGACTCAGAGTATTCCCTGGGTGATTGCTCTGATCCCTCTCTATATGACGCTCTCTGATTTGAAATTGTTGGATCAGCTTAATACAGTGATGCTTGTCTATACTGCTTGTTTCATTCCTCCTTCAACATGGTTGATGGTTGGGTTCTTCAAGAAGATACCTGATGAGTTGGAAAATGCTGCCCGAATCGATGGGTGTTCGAACTGGGGAGTATTGCTGAAGATCGTCCTACCTGTATCGGTCAATGCGCTTACAGCAATCGGCTTGACTGCATTCATTGGAGCTTGGGGCGATTACATTACAGCAACAACAATTCTCAAATCGAAAGCGAGTTGGACGTTGACCATCGCAATACAATATTTACAAGGGCCGTTCTATACAGAATGGACGCAAATAATGGCTTTGGGAACGATTATATCAGTTCCTGTTATTGTTTTGTTCCTGTGGTTTGAGAAATATTTGGTCAATTTGATGGCTGGTGGGATTAAGGAATAAATCATAATTCAAAAAGAAGAAGGGGTTAGTGGGTATGGATGTTTTAGATTCTATTTATACCGTCAAGGAAAGTTCTTTGAGTCGGTCGATCAGCGCAGAGAATCCTGATGGTTCTATTGGTAACGGTGGGCAGGCATCGAGTAATTTGGGGAAGGGAAGAAAAGGAAGACCCCAGATTACACTTCCTAAGGGTGAGACAGTCGTACTGGCTGATATTAATGGTCCAGGTATGCTTCGTCATCTATGGTTCACTGTTGGTGAGCATACAGAACATGGAGACTACATCCTACGGAATCTGGTTGTCAGGATGTACTGGGATAATGAACCAATTCCTTCAGTTGAGGTTCCTTTTGGAGACTTTTTCTGTTGTGGCTTTGGTGCAAAGTGTGAGGTGAACTCCATTCCTGTTACGGTTGCTCCGGTGGGAGGGTTTAATACATATTGGCCAATGCCGTTTAGAAAGCACGCAAAGATTACCATTGAGAACCAACACTGTGAAGATGTGAAAGGTTTCTACTACTCGATTGATTACTCTTTGGAAGCATCAATCCCTGAGGATGCCGCCTATTTTCATGCACAATGGCGAAGAACCAATGTTATCAAGGAAGGTGAAGATCATGTCATCCTTGATGGTGTGAAAGGAAAAGGCCATTTTGTAGGAACTTATTTTGCCCTAGCTTCTTTGGGAAGGTTCTGGTGGGGTGAAGGAGAGTTCAAATTCTTTATCGACGATGACTCCACCTATCCTACTATCTGTGGCACGGGTATTGAAGATTACTTTGGCGGTGCTTGGTGTTATTGGCAAGCAGAAGATGAACACATCGATGAACACTCCATTGCAACATATTCAACTCCCTACTTGGGGTATCACTACTATGGGAAGAACCATAATCGCAAGGTAAGGAACTATAGTAGGGAAGGGGTGCCAAGTCATGGACTTTACCGGTGGCATATTCTTGATCCTATCAGGTTCCAGAAAGCTTTGCGGGTAACTGCACAAGATATCGGGCATGATGATTTCTCATTATTCGAGCGGAGTGATGATATCTCTTCTGTAGCCTACTGGTATCAGACAGAGCCCCATGTAGAATTCCCGGTATTGCCTTCGGTACAAGAGCGAAGACCAAGATAACTGATGTAGGCTGCCTGTCTGAAAAAAATAGGCAGTCTATTTTTTCAATGACTAAAGCATTCTGTCCTTTGCTTTCCAATTCCTTCAAGGGAACGGAAGCAGAAGATGCTTTATGTACCATTAGTGTATTGTTTATAGGAGAAGCGGGGCTCCTTCTTTTTATTGGAATATCACTTGGATGTCCATAACCCTGTTTCCTCTTCACTCTTTGTAATAAGTTGATTTGTCCATGACTTATTCTTGCTGGATATTTATGAATTCCCTCTCTCTATAGATCTTACTTGTGGTGGGATCCTAAGATACTTTTCATCTACTATCGCTCCAATTTATAGAGGTACTTACATGAGGGGTGCCATCTAGTTTATGCATATTCAAACTATTCCAAACAATCTGAATGATTGCTTGCTGAGTATTGATTCAGAGAAGGATGATGGTAGTAAAGTATTCATACTAATTGCAAAAAATTATACATTATGTATAATAGGAACGAAGTGGAGTTATCTAAAACATGCAGAAACAAAAATGTTCCTATTGTGGAAGTGAAGATGTAGATATTAGAGAAGACCAAGTCGAAGTCTCAGAGCCCTTTGCAGATGTGAATACAGCGACGGTGAAGATGGTGGTTTGTAATACCTGTGGATTTGTAGAAGATCATGAGGACAACGATCGTGTCTTGCAAGATGCTCTTGCAGTATGTAAGCAATCATCGATGGTACATATCCTTACCTACTTGAATGCACAAGGGTATACAAATGCTTCGATGGAACGCTCCCTAGGTCTTCCTGCAAGAACCCTTGCAAGGTGGAAGAATGAAGACATTGTCCCCTCGGCAGCAGCTCTTGCACTCATGAGGTTCATACGGACATTTCCCTGGCTGCTCAGGGTTGCTGAAAAGGAATTTGATGAGGAGCAGGCTCATGAAGTGTTCCTGAGTGAGAAAAAGAAAGGAATCTGTAAACGTAACCACCAGGATATGTCAGATTGCAAAAACATTGAATCAATATGAGACCTGTCTATTGTTCAAGACAAGATGCTTAAAGTTGGTATTTTCCAGGATTGTTGTTATTGAGGTATCTGAGCTGTCGATTCTCTTTGTATCAGGGAAGGGTGAATCGAGTGATGGTAGACGCTGTCTTGTTTCTTGAGAAGTTTGAGTAGGCTCTGTGCTGCAAGCTCCCCTGTTTTGGTAATGGATTGATTGATAGTGGTAAGAGGAATTCTACAAAGTTCACTGATACGGATGTTGTCATATCCAAGAATCGAAACCTGGTCAGGAATTCGGATTCCTTCTTCAACAAGGCGATTGATGATGCCTATTGCTACGTTGTCATTGGTGATGAAGAGTGTTGTCTTGATACGATCAATATGATTCTTTTTGATAAGATCAGGAGCGAGAAGGTATCCCTCCTCTTGCGTCTTTACCTGTGAATAGCGAATGATTGATTCTGGTGATTTGATGGTGTTGTAGAAACCTTCAAGGCGGTGCTCGATGGATTGATGAGCAAATCCCGTGATAACAATTATCTGCTCGCTTGGATAGGTGTTAAGATATTGTGCAGCAATACGTCCACCTTCATGGTTGTCGCAGCAAACATAAGAAATGGAAGGATCTTTGGGGACGCTGTTGATTACAACAAAAGGTATCCCTGCTTCTTGAAGAAGCCGAATAGCAAAGCTGTTTTCACTAATCGGGGCTATAAGCACTCCCTGCACACGGTTGCTGATAAGCGAACGTACAAGCTGTATTTCTCTCTCTTCAACCCAACGTGAACTTGATAAAAGCATCGAATACCCATTGGGAGAGAGGATACGGTCAATTCCCTCGGCGATTTCAATAAAGAAAAAGTTAGAGAGCTCATCGATGATAACACCAATAGTTTTTGTTGGACTTCCTGCAAGTCCTTGTGCCAGCAAACTAGGGGTATAGGAGTATTTATCCATCACGGCACGTACGCGTTCCTGGGTACGTTTTGAGACAATCTCAGGGTGGCTGATAACACGGGAGACGGTTGCTTTGCTTACTCCTGCTTCAAGGGCTATATCATCTATGGTTTTATGTTTCATTTCACAGATACCTTAGGCTTACTGTCTCTTGCTGTCAATAAAATACAACAGGGTAATTGCAGTTTCATGCTCATGTAAATAAATTTCAGATCATTCGGTTGACAACTGGGTATTGGTGGCTTAAGCTTGGTATAAAGAGAAATGAAAGCGGTTACATTTTCAAGAAGCTTTCTTCTCGCAGGGAGACTGTATTGAGCGTGAACGGTATTTTGGGAAATAACATTGATATTCGCCAGGTGATGGCCCGTAATGCAGGGCGACCAGTATCTATTGCGATTATTGGTGATCTGTGTCTAGATCTTGCTTATCAGGTAACGACTGAACAGGCTGAAATATCGGTAGAAACTGGCTTGCAAACCTACTCAGTCCTCAACTCAAAGCCCGAGCTTGGAGGAGCTTGTAATGTTGCTGTGAATTGCAAAACCCTTGGAGCAGAACGAGTTGATATCTATGGAATCGTAGGTTCTGATTTTTTTGGTGATTTACTGATTTCCCTGTTGCAGAAACATGGCATCGAAACAGAAGGGGTTGTTCGTCAGGAAGAGACATGGGCAACGCATGTATATCATAAGGTCTTTGAGAGAGGAGTAGAACATCCTCGTTTTGATAGTGGTAATTTCAACACCCCAACTGAAGCGAGTATCATAGGTCTTCTCTCTACCCTGAAAAAAAAGCTATCTGAATATGATGCAGTCATCATCAATGAGCAAGTACCTCGCGGACTGCATAGTGAGTCATTCCAAAAAGCCCTAAATAAAGTCATCGAAAATACCGTTTCTGATTCCGGGGTTCGATGGTTTGCAGACTGTAGGAAATTAAATGATATTTATCGGAAAACTATCCATAAGCTCAATGAACAGGAAGGACGGCTTCTTTATGGCCCTTCCTGTACACTAGACAGAAAGGAATTGGCGATCTGGTTGGCCAAATATTTCAAGCAACCAATTGTCCTAACCCTCGGTCCTGATGGGGCTATTGCTGTAGATGAAGCAGAGGCTATCCAGGCATTCCCTGGTATCCATTTTGCTGGACAAATCGATGCAGTAGGTGCAGGTGACGCTTTCCTGGCCGGATTGGTAGTGGCTGGGGCCTGGGGCGCCAATTTGGCGGAAGCTGCCTACATCGGTAATATATGTGCGGGGGTTTCGCTGAAAGTTCTCTATGAATGTGGTCACCCATCAGCCGATGAGGTTATCTCGTTATCTGAGAAAGCTGATTGGCGTTATAATCCTGAAATTGCAGATGATGAGAGGAAAGCTCTGTATTGGAAGGATACACCGCTTGAAATAATAAAGCCTTCACAAATGAATGGATTCCCCAAGGTGGCGATATTCGACCATGATGGAACAATCTCAACTTTACGACAGGGCTGGGAAACAGTCATGGAGCAGAGCATGCTCACTGCAATAGCAGGTGAAGCTTACAGCTCCCTGTCCAGTAAGGACATCCAATCACTCAGGAATGATATACATGCTTTCATTGATCGTACCACTGGCATCCAAACAATCGAGCAAATGCATTACTTGGTTGAACTGGTGCGTCATTATGGGTACGTTCCTGAGAAGGAAGTGCTTACGGCACTGCAGTATAAAGAGCTTTACAATAAAGATTTATTGGCCATGGTGGATAAAAAGGTTGCTGAGATTCGTGCCCGGCGGCTTGATGCCACTGACGTTACTATCAAAGGATCGATAGATTTCCTGCGATTTCTCTCTTCACATGGTACAGAACTCTATCTTGCAAGTGGTACTGATGTTGATGATGTAAAGCGTGAAGCAGAACTACTTGGCTATGCAAACTACTTTGAAGGCCGAATTTTTGGCTCGGTCGGAGATGTCTCGAATGACCCTAAACGGTTGGTGATTCAGCAAATCATTGAAACACGGTTGAACGGAGACTATGAGTCATGTGTAGTCTTCGGAGATGGTCCAGTTGAGATGCGTGAGGCTAAGCGCCACGGCTTGCTAGCAGTGGGGTTGTTGAGTGATGAAGTCCGCCGTTACGGTTTGAATATGAAGAAAAGGAGCCGTCTAGTCTTGGGTGGAGCTGACCTTCTGCTTCCTGATTTTTCTCATGCCTCTACCTTGAGTAAATACCTCGGTTGGGAGGTGAAGTGATGGGTAAGATGAATCACCTTTCAGCAGGTAAGCAAGCGCTGTTCGATCGAAATACCATGACGTATTTCCCGTTATCTTCACGGAAGAACAAGGTATTTATCGAGTCCTCCTGCGTAGATCCAGCAACAGATAGTGTTGCAATTCCTACAAAATTACAACAAAAAACAGCACTGATTGCTGATGAGATGGTCCAGGCACGTAATCGTGGTGCTTCAGTAATGTGTGCATTTGGAGCTCATACCATCAAGAATGGATTAGGCCGACTGCTCGGTAATTTGGTGCAGAAAGGATGGTTGACTCATCTTGCAACCAATGGTGCTGGAGTTATCCACGATTGGGAGTTCTCCTATCTTGGACAGAGTAGCGAGGATGTTAGAACAAACGTCCAGGAAGGCAAGTTTGGAACTTGGGAAGAGACCGGCTTGTACATCAATCTTGCCTTGGCTGTTGGAGCGTATGAGGGATTGGGGTATGGGGAATCTATTGGGGCAATGATTGTCCGTGGTGGATTGGAAATACCGAGTCGCTCTGAGCTGGAAACATTTGCCACTTCGTTAGATGGATCTGCAGGCAAACGAGGCAGTGCATTGGATCTGCTTGATCTCATTACAGATTTGGACGATTCGCTCTTTGGTTCACGTTTGAATATATCTCATCCATATGCCAGCTATAGTGCACAGGCACTGGCGTGGGAAGCACAAGTACCTTTCACCAGTCATCCAATGTTTGGACACGATATCATATATACACATAAGGCGAACAGGGGAGCTGTTATTGGCAGAACTGCTGAGCGTGATTTCCTCTCCTATGTGCAGAGTGTCTCAAATCTGGAAGGGGGAGTGTACCTCTCTGTTGGATCAGCTGTAATGTCTCCGATGATTTTTGAAAAATCTCTCTCGATGGTGAGAAATACAGGTAAGCATGTCACTGATTGTGCAATTCATGTGGTTGACCTGCAAGAAGAGAGTTGGGATTGGTCCAAGGGAGAGCCTCCTGTAGATAATCCTGCATATTATTTGCGGTTCATGAAGACCTTCAGTCGAATGGGATGCAATGCTTCCTACCTCTGCTCTGATAATCATGCATTTTTCGTAAGTCTGTATCGTGAGTTGGAAAAAAGGAGTTGAATCAATGGACATTGTTGGACAAGTAAATACATGGAAAGAAGAAATGGAGAGACATCTCCATGATGAGTTGCTCCCGTTCTGGCTTGATCGGGTTTGGGATTCTGATTGGGGTGGCTATCTAACACAGTGGGACGCTGAAGGCAAGGATTCAGGAGTTGATGAGAAATCATTGCTTGCCCATATGCGTACTATCTATTCCCTTTCTCTTGCCTGTTCCCTGAATCACGATCTTGATGGACGTTGTGCAACATTGGCAAAGAAAGGTGTCTACTTTGCGATAGAACACTATTGGGACCCTGTACATGAAGGATTCTTCTGGCTGTTCAACCGGAAGAATGAGGTTCTCATTGATAAGAAAATCGTGTACGGCCACTCTTTCGCAATCTATGCGTTAAGCACGTATGCCAAAACTTTCGATGATCCAATTGCTTTGGAGTATGCAGAGAAGTGTTTTAATCTTCTCCAAATCTATGCTGCAGAGACTTCCTATGGTGGGTATTGGGAAATGTTTGAACGTGACTGGACCCTCTCATCTGGAGGTAGCGGTGGAGGAGACCGAAAAACTCTTGATGTTCACATGCATCTTATGGAAGCCTACACCGCATTGTACAATGCAAGTGGAAAGGCTATCCATCGAAGAAAGCTGGAAGAGATCATTGACTTGATCAATACAAGGATCTTGCATCCAGTTCACAAGACTGGAATCCCCCAATTCAATTGTGATTGGTCGGTAGCTCCGCAGATCAAATTTGACATCATTTGGGGTTGGGATCGTTTCTCAGATGATTCAGGTGCAAAACCTAATGCCCTTGATAATACTTCTTATGGGCATAACGTAGAGTTCTTCTGGTTGCTGAGTGATGCTCTTCGAGTGCTTGGCAAATCCATACAGCCATATGAACCTATGTTTGTCAAACTACTGGATCATGCAGTTTCCTATGGTGTTGATCGTGAATACGGTGGTGTCTACGTGGAAGGCTCTCTTGATGGATCAGTGGTGTATGATGATTGTAAGGAATTTTGGCAACAAGCAGAGTTTTTGATAGGGATGCTTGATGCATATCTTACCTTCGGTGATGAGAAATTCCTGGAGGCATATAAAAACGTTCATGCTTTCGTATTTGAAAAGATGATACAGCATGATTTGGGTGAATGGCTTGCCCTCCTGAAACGAGATGGAACACCTATTTGGACTCATATGAGTCATTCCTGGAAAGTCAATTATCATACGATTCGCTCTGCTACGCTTAGCTTGCAGAGGATGGATCAGATATTGTTGCGTTTGCAATGACTTCGTTGAAGTCTTGATCATAGAAAAAGGAGAAAACTATGAAAAAAAGAATCATGGTTGGTCTGTTGGTAGCCTTAATGGCAACCACGATGATCTTCGCGCAGGGTGCAGCTGAAGCCAAGGCTGAAAGCAATACCCTGGAGATTTTTAGTTGGTGGACCGCTGGTGGTGAGGCTGATGGCTTGGAGGCGATGTACAATGAGTTTGATCGCCAGTATCCAGGCATCGAAATCATCAATGCTACGGTTGCTGGAGGTGCAGGAACCAATGCAAAGGCTGTTCTTGCTACCCGTATGCAGGGTGGGAATCCTCCCGATTCATTCCAGGTTCATGCCGGTCACGAATTGATTGATACCTGGGTGGTCTCTGGATTCATGGAACCCATTACCTTCGTCTTGGAAGATGCAGGGTACATGGATAAGTTCCCTGCGGATGTAATTGACATCATCTCTTACGAAGGTGAGGTTTATAGCATTCCCGTGAACATCCACCGCTCGAATGTAATGTGGTATAGTCCGAAGCTGTTTGCACAGTTCAACCTGCAACCACCAAAGACCATGGCTGACTTCTTCCGTGTTGCAGAAGTCTTCAAGGCGAATGGAATCCCAGCTCTTGCTCTTGGTGATAATGAGATCTGGGCTGCAACCCACCTGCTTGAGAGCGTAATCCTCGCACATACTGGTCCCGATAAGTACAATGCACTTTGGGAAGGTAAGGTTAAGTGGAACGATGCCCAAGTACGTAGTGCTTTGAATGATTTTGCCAAGATGATGGGATATATCAATCGCGACCACGCTGCTCTTGCAAACATGGATGCTGCAGGCTATGTAGCTGAAGGCAAAGCTGCCATGAACGTCATGGGCGACTGGGCTGCTGGTTATTATTACTCCCAGGGCTTCGAGCAGGGCGAGGATTGGGATTGGGTTCCTACTCCTGGTACTTCAGGCAACTTCATCATGCTTAGCGACTCCTTTGGTTTGCCAAAGAATGCTCCCAACCGGGATAATGTCATCAAGTGGTTGACTCTTTGTGCATCACAAGAAGGACAGGATGCCTTCAATCCTATCAAGGGATCCATTCCTGCCCGCATCGATGGTGACCGTTCAAAGTATGACCGCTATTTGAATGCTGCCATGGACGATTTTGCATCCGATGCTATCGTTCCCAGTGTTGCTCACGGCGCTGCCATCTCTGAGCCATGGCTCACCCGAATCAACGATATCATGAGTGTTTTTGTAACTGACTTGGACGTTGATAAGGCCATCACTGAGTTCCAGGCTGCTGCTGACCGATACGCACCTAAGTAAGGTTGTCTTGTGTATTGGAGTACCTTGCTGTACGCTTATGTACAGCAAGGTACTATATCTAGATTGAATGGGTATGCGTTTCTCCAAATTCGAGAAAACCATACGATTGAATGATTGTTACATGATGGTGACAATCATGTGCTATGTATAGGATAGGGGCTTTATGTACTGTGCAAAGAAAGACCGCAGACTTGCAGTGTTGATCCTGTTGCCCATGCTTCTCTTGCTGTTTATTTTTGTCTATGGCTTTATTGCATGGTCATTTAGGATTTCCTTCACTGATTGGAACAGCATTCTTCCAAACATGACCTCAGTTGGGTTTGAGAATTATCAAAGGTTGTTTGACTCACAGCGGTTTCAGACCGATATCCGTAATACAATCTTCTTTACGCTGTTCTTTCTTGTTATTTGTATCGTAGGTGGTTTCTTTCTCAGCTATCTACTCTATTCCAAGTTGCGGGGTGAGTCGTTCTTACGAACGGTATATCTATTCCCCCTTTCTCTCTCTTTTGTGGTAACTGGTGTTCTCTGGCGTTGGATTTTTAGCCCTGAGGTTGGAGTAAACTCTCTATTCCGTATGATGGGTTTTGAAGCAACATTTGGGTGGTTCACTTCAACCTATAGTCTTGGTGGATTCAATGTTGCGCTTATTGCACTCATCATCGCAGCCTCTTGGCAATATCTCGGGTACACAATGGCAATGTTTTTGGCAGGGCTGAGAGGTATTCCTGACCAGCTTATTGAATCTGCACAGATTGATGGGGCTGGAGAGTTAGCTACCATGTGGTATGTTATTCTTCCCATTATCAAGCCAATCACGTTTTCTGCCATGATTGTGCTTGGTCATATCTCACTTAAGATATTTGATTTGGCATATGCAATGACAGGTAAAGGGCCTGCATTCGTCACTGATTTTCCTGGACTCTTTATGTTTGAGACGACCTTCCGAGGAAACCACTATGCTGAAGGTGCTGCAATTTCCATTATCATGCTGATCTTGGTTGCTGTGGTAATCGTGCCGTATCTCATTTCAACGCTGAGGGGGGATTCAGAATGATTACCAAAAAATCAAGCAAGATACTGAAATACACGCTCGCGTATATCGCGGTAGCCCTTTTCCTTTTTCCACTCTATGTGGTTTTCAATAATAGTCTGAAACCATTCGCAGATGTAAGAATCAGCGAGATGTGGATTCCTGCACAAAATATTTCCTTTGAGGGATATGCAGAGGCGTTCGTCAAACTTGGTCAGAATATTCAGAACAGTTTCCTGCTCGTAATTCCAGTTAGTCTCTTCTCGGTTATTTTTGGAGCAATCATAGGGTTTATTTTTGCAAAGGTTAAGTTCAGGTACTCCAATATCATCTTCGCTTTGGTCATCTTCGGTATGTTTATTCCTTACCAAAGTATCTTGATCCCTCTCGTTCGTACCATGAATACCGTTGGGTTATACGGTCATCTTTCTGGGCTTATCGTGACCCATATCATCTATGGCTTACCGATCTCTTCACTCATGTTCCGTAACTACTATGCAA
>Ga0265294_10005099_pt1 | contig 16115 bp, 15 predicted proteins | sample MunlanPumphouse3_FD_192504 | JGI IMG/M metagenome (GOLD analysis project Ga0265294, IMG submission 192504) | Groundwater microbial communities from a municipal landfill in Southern Ontario, Canada - Pumphouse #3 | ecosystem: Environmental > Aquatic > Deep subsurface > Groundwater | place...
ATTTCCGGATGGACCTCCATCTGAGAGGCCAGTTTGGTGCCGCGGATAATCTGAAGTTGGTGCAATTTGAGTGTGTCGAGCGGTAAACTATTGAGTAGGTCTGCGTGGTGCAAAATGTCTTCCCTGTTTTCTCCCGGAAGTCCCAGTATGAGATGGGCTCCGGTGAACAATCCACGTTTGGCTGTCCTGCGGACGGCATCCTGCGAACAGGCAAAATCGTGTCCCCGGTTTATGAGTACCAATGTCTCGTCTTTTGTGGATTCCAAACCATATTCAATCAACAGGAACTTGTTTTTGGAAAGATATTCCAGATAATCCAGCAGGTCTTCAGTCATGCAATCCGGCCTTGTTCCGATGACCAAACCTTTAATTCCTGGAACCTGGAGTGCTTCTTCATATAAAGATTTAAGATGTTCTAGTGTTTCGTATGTATTAGTATATGCCTGAAAATAAGCCAAGTAATCCATTTTCGAATATTTCCTTGAAAAAAAACGGATTCCTTCCTGCAATTGCATGGTGATGCTTTTGTCCGTTTTGCAGTAGTCCGGGTTGAAAGTCTGGTTGTTGCAATAGGTGCAACCTCCGAAACCTTTGTTTCCATCCCTGTTTGGGCAAGTGAATCCTGCATTCAGGGAAATTTTCTGAATTTTATGATCAAAACTTTCATTCAGAAAGTCCTGAAATTTTCTGTAGAGCGGCTTCTGCATCATTGTATTCCAAACGGAGATATTTTCTATATTCGTAGTCTCTGTTTCATGGTCTTAAAAGTTGTGCAAAAGTACAGAAAAAGTGGTTGAATAATCGGGCTTCCGGATTCTAATTCGTATTTTTGCATCTCACAAAACAACAATGTCATGAAACGAGCCCATGATCTATCGCTCATACAAATGAACGTTTTAAGTAGCGAAAGCAGAAACAAAACTTGTTTTTGGTTATGCTGAGTCACGCAAAACGACTGTTTAGAATAAACGAATAATTATTTGGCGAGTTATATCGAATACCTAAAATGTTAAAATAAAAAATAATGAGATGAAACGAATTTCTTTGCTATTGATATTGAGTCTGAATTTCTTTTTGTTATCTGCTGCTAAACAGGAGATAACATTGGATTCCATCATTTCAGGAACATTTCATTCTGCATCGATACCGGAAATCAAGTCTATGCAGGATGGCCGTTATTACACTTGCATTGATGAAAGTGGTCAACAAATTATCCAATACAGCTATCTGACCGGAAAACAGGAGGCTGTGATTCTTGACATCCATAATCTGAAGGGTGTTGCCCCCAAGAAGATTGTTGGTTATGCATTCAGCCCTACAGAAAAAAGAATGATCGTATGGGGTGAAAAAGATCCGATATACCGTCGTTCATATACTACAGAATACTATGTGTATGACGTCAAGCGAAATTTTATGGAAGTCCTTTCAGAAAATGGTGCCCAGCGGGATGCCAAATTTTCCCCTGATGGCCGCTCTATCGCTTTCTCCAGAGGCAATAATCTGTTTATCAAAAGATTGGATTATGGAACAGAAATTCCTGTAACGACAGATGGAAGTGAGAATGCCATCATCAACGGGGTGCCCGACTGGGTTTATGAAGAAGAGTTTGAGGAAACTTGTGCTTTTGACTGGTCACCTGATAGTAAATTTCTGGCTTATGTCAAGTTTAACGAAAAGGAAGTGCCTGATTATTCTTTTCCATTGTTTGGAGCCATCAGGTCCAAACAAAATCAAAACACGTATTACCCCGGGTATTATGCCTATAAATATCCAAGTGCCGGAAATGTAAATTCATCCGTATCGGTCTATGCTTTCAATCTCCAGACACGTTCTGCCAAAAAGATGAACGTACCTGTTTCCGAGGAAGATTATATTCCGCGCATACGTTTTACCAGAAACAACAGTCAGTTGGCAATCATGACGCTCAACAGGGCGCAGAATGTTTTCAAGATGTACTTTGCCAATCCAAAATCTGCCCAATGCAAGTTGGCTTTGACAGATGAGAGCGAGAAGTACGTGGAGCCGATGTATGACGCCATTCAGTTCTCGACCAAACACTTTACCTATGTCAGTGAAAAAGATGGATACCGTCATCTTTACCTTTATGGAGCCAACGGGGGCAACAAAAGCAATTGACTTCAGGCAAATGGGATCTGACAAAGTATCTTGGTTGCGATACGATCAATAATGTCTATTATTACCAATCTACGGAGGAAGGACCGACACAACGGTCAATATACAGAATTGACCTGAAGGGAAAGAAGTTCAAGATCAGTGCAAAATCCGGTGTGAATGAGGGCTCTTTCAATGTTGATTATAGCTATTATGTACAGACTTGGTCGGATATCAAGACACCGCAAGAGTATAGTATCTGTAATGCTTTCGGTGAGATGGTCAGACCTCTGGAAAACAACAAGGGACTCAGATCTTTGCTGTCCAAGTCGAAATATACAGACAAGACCTTCATCTCTGTTCCGGCAGCTGATGGTGAGATGTTGAACGGATGGATGTTAGAACCTTCTGATTTTGACAAAAACAAGAAATATCCGGTTCTGCAAATTCAATATAGTGGTCCGAATTCTCAGTCTGCGCTTGACAAATTTGATTTTGGCTGGGAATATTACCTGGCTGAAAAAGGTTATATCGTGGTTTGTGTCGATGGTCGCGGTACCGGTGGGCGGGGAGAGGATTTTCGCAAGTCAACATGGTGTAATCTGGGTATTTTTGAAACAGAGGATCAGGTAGCGACGGCAAATTATTTGAAGAAACAATCTTATGTGGACGGCTCTCGCATTGGTATCTGGGGCTGGAGCTATGGTGGTTATATCAGCCTAATGTCCATGACTGATGCCTCCGGTGTATTTAAAGCCGGTATTGCCATTGGACCGGTTTGTGACTGGAGGTATTACAATACAATTTACACGGAAAGATATATGAGAACACCCAAGGAAAACAAGCCGGGATATGATGCCGGATCTCCTTTGCTTCGGGCTGCAAACTTGAAAGGCCGCTTGCTTCTGGTACATGGGATGATAGATGACAATGTCCGTGTCAATCAAAGTATGGATATGACTGAAGCTTTGATTCAGGCTGGCGTCCAGTTTGATATGCAACTCTATCCGACGAGCAACCACAGCATGATCGGCAAAACATACCAATTGCATCTTTACAACAGGTTGGTAGATTTTGTTCTAAGAAATTTATGATACAGGAATGACACAATATGTTCGAAAACCGGAATGGTTGAAAGTGCGTTTGGGAGATAATGAAGGTTTTGTACATACCAAAAAAATCATTGAAGGACAACATTTGAATACGATCTGCTCTAGTGGACGTTGTCCGAATCAGGCGGAATGTTGGAGTAGGGGTACCGCAACCTTTATGGTGCTTGGCGCAATTTGTACCCGTGCCTGTCGTTTCTGCAACACTGAAACCGGGAAACCATTGCCTCCGGATCCGCAGGAACCTGAACGGCTTGCTGAGTCAGTCCGGCAGATGGGCCTGAAACATGTTGTCCTAACCTCTGTGGATAGGGATGATTTACCCGATTTGGGTGTCGGTCATTGGGTTCAGGTCATTCGGACATTACGTCAGGTGAACCCCGGAACCACCATAGAGGTTCTGATTCCTGACTTTCAGGGACTTCCGGAGTTGATTCAGAGAATCATTGATGAAGAACCGGAAATTGTATCCCATAATTTGGAAACGGTGAAACGGCTGACACCTGAAGTTCGTTCAGCTGCCCGTTATGACAGAAGTTTGGCTGTCCTGAAGCAATTGGCAGATGCCGGAATTCGTGCTAAGTCCGGATTGATGCTGGGATTGGGAGAAACGGAAGAAGAGTTGTTGGAAGCGATGGACGATTTGCTGCAATATGGATGTTCCATCCTGACTTTGGGACAATATTTGCAACCCACCCGCAAGCACCTCCCTGTTCAAGCCTATATACATCCTGATGTTTTTTCCCGTTATAAGGATATTGCGCTTCAAAAAGGCTTTGAGGTGGTAGAAAGCGGCCCTTTGATCCGCTCGTCTTATCACGCAGAGAAACATTTATAATTAAAAAAATCCGAACAAATATCGTTTAGAATTGTTCCAACATAAAATTTATTCATTTCTTTATGTATGGATGTTTCGATAGAATATTACGGAGGTTATGTATCAGAATTCAAGGGGTCACTTGTTGATTTCTTTGTTGTATTGGTCTTCCTCCTTGGAATTGCCGCCATTATCCTGATATTATATCATTTATATCTATTAAAGCAGTGTCGTCAAAAAGAGTATTGGCTTCCGATAGTTGATGACGGAGGGAATGTAATAGGTCGTGTAGCCAGATCAGTATCTTATGAGACCCCTGGCAAATACCAGCATCCCCTCATCAGGATATTGATTTCAAAAGATCGTTCGATTTATTTGGCACCCCGTCCTTTTGACTTTTGTCCGGAATATGGATTGTATGATCATCCCATCGAATACTTGATGGAATTTGGAAAATCCATTGAAGAGTCAATCTCTGAACTTCAAAAGAAACATTTTCCAAATAGTCCTCAGCCGCGTTTTTTGTTGAAATATAAACATGAAAATAAGTTTGGGAGTTGGCAAGTGCTCCTGTATATTCTTCGTATTGAAGATGAAGAGGATTTGATGGGTTTTGACAAGAGTAAAGGCAAATTTTGGACCATTCCCCAATTACAGGAAAATTTTGGAAAATCATGTTTCAGCTCATGCTTGGAAGGAGAACTTGATTTTATCAGGACCATCAATGATATCAATTGATGTCCATCAATATCTTCTGATATCAAGCTTTGTATATCAAAAATATGCAAGGTTTTTTTGTGAGTTCGGTGTGATCTTTTTTCCAATCTTTGGCCGTCAGTGTACGGATTTTTTCTTCTGGTCCTGTCAGGTCGAAGGAAACACAAATGCGGGTTTGCGGACGCAGATTTGTTGTGAGATCTTCCAATAGCTTTTTGTTCCGGTAGGGTGTCTCAATGAATATCTGAGTCATGTCTTCCGTGTAGGAACGTTGTTCCAGACGTTTGATAGTTTTGATCCGGTCTTCTTTTTCTACAGGTAGGTATCCTTCAAAGGCAAAACGTTGTCCGTTAAATCCGGAAGCCATCAAAGATAATAAAATGGAGGAAGGGCCGACCAATGGCACAACTTTATACCCATTCTCCTGGGCGATGCGAACAATATCTGCTCCGGGATCGGCTATGGCCGGGCAACCTGCTTCTGAAAGCAAGCCCATATCCTGACCTGTTTTCAAGGTGTTCAGATAATTGGAAAGCTGTTCAGGGGTGGTATGTTTGTTCAGTGTGTAAAACTGACAGCCATCAATATTGAAATGAGGGTCTGCTTTCTTTAAAAAGCGTCTGGCAGTGCGGACTTCTTCAACGATAAAATGCCGGATAGGTAATAGCAATTCACGGTTGTATTCAGGAAGGACATTCTCAAGAGGACACTCTGACAATGTTACCGGGAAAAGATATAGAATACCGGACATATTAAATTCTTTTAAAAAGTGAAGTTCTTCAATGGTGCAAATGTAATATGAAACGAGCATGAATACAAGTATTCACCAAAGACAATGAAAATTTGACATGCGAGTTCCATACGACCTTAAAAACAATTATTTTCGTATGAAAAAACGTAGTTGTGCAAATCAAAAGATGGGTTTGTCGCATTTTCAAATTATCTTTGCCTACGTTCATTCAAAGGAGATCATCATGGTTTTACCAGAGGCTTTTGTTAAACAAATCAGAGAATTGTCGGGCGATGAGTCGGATGCATTGATTGCGGCTTTGGAACAACCTGTACCTGTAAGTGTCAGGTATAATCCTTTCAAAAATTCGGAAAATCCTCGAACGGACCCTGTGCTTTGGTCTTCAACCGGTGTTTATTTGAAAGAACGACCGGCCTTCACTTTTGATCCTTTGTTACATGCTGGTTGTTATTATGTTCAGGAGGCTTCATCCATGTTTTTGGAGCAAGCACTTCGGGAGGCGTTGAGAATATCGGGGGGAGACGCTGTGCGGATGTTGGACTTGTGTGCTGCCCCCGGTGGAAAATCGACGCTTGCAGCTTCTATTTTGCCAAAAGACAGTCTTCTGGTTGCCAATGAACTGATTCGGACCAGAGCCAATATTTTGGCTGAAAACGTTATTAAATGGGGAAGTCCCGAAGTGGTGGTCACTCAAAGTGATCCTTCCTCTTTCTCAGGATTAGCCGATTTCTTTGATATTATTTTGACGGATGTGCCTTGTTCCGGAGAAGGTATGTTCCGTAAGGATCAGGGGGCTATTTCAGAGTGGTCAGCCGACAATGTCCGATTATGTGCGCATAGACAGCGGGATATCCTGAGCCATTGTTGGGCTGCCTTGCGTCCCGGCGGATGTTTGATATACAGCACTTGTACTTACAACACTTCCGAGAATGAGGACAATATCCATTGGATTTGTCAGGAACTTGGTGCACGCTTGTTGGAGATACCTGTTGAGACTGAATGGAACATCACAGGGTCTTTGAATCCGGATTTTAATGCCGCCCATTTTCCCGTTTATCGGTTTTTGCCGCATCAAACAAAAGGAGAAGGTTTCTTTTTGGCACTTCTGCAGAAGACGGGTTCAGATACGGAAGCTTTTGTCAAGGATAAAGGTATCAAAAACAACTCTGTTAAAAAGAATGCCGGAAAGCCAGTCAATTCGTCTGAGTTTTCGGGAAGCATTCGCAACTTATTGGTCAACCCTGAAAATTACGATTTTTCTTATGATCGCCGCGGTAGGATTCGTGCCTTGCTTAAAAAACATATAGCGATGATTTCATGTCTTGAAGAAAGGCTTCGGATTGTCCATGCCGGTATTGTTTTAGGCGAAATGAAAGGAAAAGACCTGTTGCCTGACATTTCTCTGGCTCTTTCGAAAGACCTTCATCGGGATGCCGTGAAATCATTTGAGTTGGACCTCAGGCAAGCGGTTTCTTATCTGCGTGGAGAAGCGATGGTACTACCGGATAGCGGCCCTTTGGGTTGGGTGCTGATGTGCTATCAGGGGCATCCGCTTGGTTGGATGAAAAATATAGGCCATCGTGCAAATAATGCCTATCCGAATGAATGGCGGATCCGCTCTGAAAATCCATATTGAGGGATGGCTATTTTTTGCGATTTTCACAGAATTTCCTTATTTATAGGAAATTGATACAACATATTCAGTTATCTTTTTATTTTTGTAAGAATTATCATTAATCATAGGAGATATGGGACTTAGAGAGAAACTGAAAAATTCGCCCAGGCTGAAAAATTTTATTTTGTGGACTTTGATGCCCAAAAATCAGGCCAGACCCCGGTGGTGGGTTAAAGTCTTCGTCAATCCCTTTGTCCATTCAAAAGGAAAACATTCCTTGATTAGAAGGAGGACGCGTCTCGATGTCATGCCTTTTAACCGGTTTTCATTGGGTGATGATTCCACGATAGAAGATTTTTCCACCGTCAATAACGGGGTTGGGGATGTGTTGATTGGAGACAGAACCCGTATTGGATTGGGTTGTGTATTGATTGGACCTGTAACCATTGGAAATGATGTCTTGTTGGCTCAGAATATTGTTGTCTCCGGATTGAATCATGGGTATCTGGATATCAATCAGCCGATTAAGAATCAGCCTGTTGAGAAAAAAGCCATTAACATTGAAGATGAGGCTTGGATAGGTGCCAATTCCGTCATTCTTGCCGGTATCACTGTCGGCCGCCATTCCATTGTTGCCGGAGGTAGCGTCGTAATCAAAGATGTGCCTCCATATACCATTGTGGCCGGTAATCCGGCCGTTTCGAAGAAACATTATGACGCCTCTTTGAAAGAGTGGGTCAGAAATTGATGAAATGCCTTATTCTCCAACAATATCCATTTTCATTGTAATATCGGTCTTGGGCCGATCATTGGAGTCGGTTTGGCAAGATTGAATCTTTTCTAATACATCCAGTCCTTCGACTACTTCTCCGAAGACCGTGTATTCGCCATCCAGATGGGGTGTTCCACCTATGCTGGAGTATATGTTTTTCTGTTCTGCTGTAAAACCGCCCATTTCAGGATTATTTGCAAATTCAGCTTCTGTTATGGCAATCATCTCTTTTTGCAAAGAGTCAAGACCTGCCTGGTTTTTGGAATGGTAGAGCTCCTGGATGGCGTCACGCCTTTGCATGGCAAGATTGTTAAAATAATGCTGCATGGCTTGTTGCTTTTTCTGTTGTTCCATGCTTGCCAGCTGGTTTTCCGTATAAACAGAACCCCAAACGATATAAAACTGTGAGCCGGAAGATTTTTTTTCAGGATTGACTTGATCTCCTGTGCGGGCGGCTGATAAAGCACCGCGTTTGTGGAAAAGCTGTGGGTATGAAATTTCGGCCGGAATCTGATAACCGGGTCCGCCTGATCCAAGGGACTTGCCGGCGGATGCACCTTTTGATTCAGGGTCGCCTCCTTGTATCATAAAATCCTTGATGACCCGGTGAAAAAGGAGATCGTTATAATAACCTTCTTCAGCCAGTTTGAGAAAATTGTCACGATGTTGTGGTGTTTCGTCGTACAGACTAATCTTGATATTTCCCAAAGATGTTTTGATAAGAACAATGTTGCTTTTTGCTTTTGCGTCGGTGGCCATGTTATGGATGATTAATATGAAAAAATGATTCTTACCGGGTAAGAACAAAATGTAATTTTATAGAATTACTATTTTTATTTTTAGCCGACAAAGATACACTTCTTTTTTTTATATTTTATCTGTAACTTTGCTCACTCAAAAAACATTAATTTTTAAATTTATACTTATAATGAAACCAACTCTTTTTGTTTTAGCAGCAGGGATGGGTAGCCGTTATGGAGGCCTTAAACAAATGGATGGCCTTGGACCAAGCGGAGAAACCATCATGGATTATTCAATTTATGATGCCGTTCGTGCCGGTTTTGGTAAAGTCGTTTTCGTGATCCGTCATTTTTTTGAAGAAGACTTTAAGAACATCGTTGTCAATAAATATAAAGGGTTGATCCCTGTCGAAATTGTTTTTCAAGAGTTGGATTATCTTCCGAAGGGTTATGTTTGTCCTGCGGACCGGGTGAAACCTTGGGGAACCAATCATGCGCTTTTGATGGGAAAAGAAGTTATCAATGAACCATTTGCAGTAATCAATGCGGATGATTTCTATGGTAGAGAAAGCTTTACTGTTTTGGCAGACTGGTTGTCCAAAATGGAAGGCAAGAAAAATGAATATTGCATGGTTGGTTATCGAATTGGAAATACCCTTTCTGAAAGTGGTTCAGTGGCTCGTGGCATATGTTCCAAAGATGATCAGGCTAATCTTACAACCGTCGTTGAACGTACTTACGTCATTCGTGATACGGATGGGTTGATAAAATATAGAGATGGAGAAGGTCAGATGGTCGCTGTTGACGAAAACGCACCCGTTTCCATGAATATGTGGGGATTTACTCCTGATTATTTTCAGTATTCCGAAGAGGATTTCAAAACTTTTCTGACTGAAAATGAAGGAAATATCAAAGCTGAGCACTTTATTCCATCGGTTGTCAATAATTTGATTGTTAATAAGACGATTACTTGTGAAGTTTTGGATACTCCATCAAAATGGTTTGGAGTGACTTACGCAGAAGATCGTTCTACTGTGGTTGAAAAAATCAATGCGCTGGTTAAAGAAGGCGTTTATCCGGCCAAACTCTGGTAATTAACAGAATTTAAAAAATAAGTGAAAGGTTGGGCTCGTTTTGAGTTCAACCTTTTTGTTACCTTTGAAAGATGTTTGTACTTGTCCCGAGCTGAAACATGAACCGGAACAGATTCGTGGCAAGCAGGAAATCCACGATACGATGGTGAAATGTATATTTTAAATGAAGAATGATATGAACTTATTATCAATTACCGGTAGAATTTTTAAAAGAACCTTTGTTGCAACATCCGTTATTGCGTTGTTGTCCGTTAGTAATTTCAATGCTTTTGCAGGAAACGATATCGGGCAAGTGAATCATAAGGAACAGGTTGCGATCGGACGGAATAACCGTTTGGTACGTCCTGTAAAAAATGTCATTGTAATGATACCGGATGGTTGTTCTCTGTCAACGGTTTCGGCGGCACGTTGGTATCAATGGATTCAGAATCCGTCAAAACCGGATTTGAACATCGATCCTTTCATTTGCGGGACTGTCCGTACGAATTGTTCCAACGCTCCAATCGGAGATTCAGCACCTACGACTTCCTGCTATATGACTGGGTTTTCATCAAGGACAGGTTTTGTTTCAACGTATCCACCTGCTGACGTCGATAATGATATTTACCCGATGGATTCAACCATGGCTTATCAACCTTTGATGACGGTGCTGGAAGCGTCCAAACTCATTTATGGAAAATCGACGGGGCTGGTCTTTACCTGTGAATTTCCTCATGCCACTCCTGCAGACTGTTCTGCACATTCCTACGATCGCAGTAATTATACGAATATTTGTTCTCAGATGGTTCACAATCATTTGGATGTGGTGATCGGAGGCGGCGTCAGTCTGTTGAAAAAAGACCAGCAAGAGTTTCTGAAAGCAAATGGCTATGATGTGATGTTGGATGATGTGAACGGATTGCGCAATTATTCAGGAAAGAAACTTTGGAGCCTTTTTGAACCCATGGACATGCCTTTTGATTTGGACAGAAATCCTCAAACGACACCAAGTCTGGAAGAAATGACGGCCACTGCCATCAAGACTTTGTCCATAAATAAAAAGGGCTTTTTTATGATGATCGAAGGTAGTAAGGTGGATTGGGCTGCTCATGCCAATGACCCGGTTGGAATGATGACCGATTTCCTGGCTTTTGACCGCGCCTGCAAAGTGGCTCTTGATTTTGCAAAAAAAGATGGAAACACAGCTGTCGTCATTTTGCCTGATCATGGAAATAGTGGTTTGAGCATCGGTCGGGCCAGTTGTCCCAATTATAGCAGGTTGACCAAGGATCAGTTGTTTGATGCTGTATTGCATTTCACCAAAACCGCTGAGGGTATGGCAGGAATCATTAATGAAATAGATCCGTTGGCTGTCAGGGATTCGATAAAAAAATATACGAGAATAGAGTTGACAGAGGAGCAAATGGATATTCTGAACCATTGCAGCGATTATTCAAAAAGTCCCGTTCCAAAGGAACAGAGAAAGGGGTTATCCCTGGGATATCAACTTGCCAAGTTCATGACCGAAGTCACTTGCTTTGGTTTTACAACCAATGGCCATACCGGAGAAGATGTTTTCCTTGCTGCCTACCATCCGAAGGGCGACCTGCCATTAGGCGTTTACCACAATTTTGAAATCAACGATTATTTGTGCAAGCTTTTAAATCTGGAAAATCAATTGCCGGCACTGACATCCAAATATTTTTCCAAACACAATCTTGTTTTTAATGGAATGGATTATTCTTCCAATGCGGATGAAGTGAAAGATTTTCCTGTCCTGACAGTCAAAAAAGGTGATAAACAGTTAAAAGTCAAGGCAAATTCCAACGTGGTCAATCTGAATGGGAAGGAGATACAGTTGCAGACAGTCGTGGTTTATGTCGATAAGAACAAGACTTTTTATTTGCCAGAAGACTTGGCTGATCTCTTGAAGTAAGATGACTCGAAATTGATTTTCGATTCCCACTCGATGATGTCTTTTTTTACTTCTGTACCCCAGAAATAGTTGCCTATAAGTCCACCGGACTGAATGACTCTGTGGCAGGGAATCAAAAAGAATACAGGATTGTTACCGACGGCTGTTCCGACAGCCCTATAGGCTTTCGGGTGAAGGGTCTGTCCGGCAATATCGCCGTAAGAGACAAGTTTTCCCATCGGGATTTTCAATAAAGCCTTCCACACCTCCAGTTGAAAATCGGTACCTTTCAGATGCAGGATGATAGGATCGGGTGGCAACTTCTTGGCAAAAATGGATAAGGCATTTTGATGCAAAGCTTCATTCACTTGCCGGAAAGTTGCTTTCGGAAAACTCTTTTTCAGATTTTCGACGGCGGTATTTTCATCCCTGGCAAGACTTGTTTGACAAATGCCTTTGTGGGTCGAAGCAATCAGCATATTTCCGAATGGACCTTTTGCGAAACTGTAATGGATCACCAGATTCTTTCCCTGATTTTTGAATTCTTCGGGTGTCATGCCTATGATACTGACGAACTGGTCATGAATGCAATCTGTGCCAGAATTCCGGACTGCAAATGAATTGATGATGGGAGTGTATGAACTCATGGATGATTGTTTGAAGATGTAGGCAAATATACATTTATTTTTTACCACTGGAAACTTTAAGAAATGACAGTAAATATATACTTTTGGGTATTAAAATATAGTCCTATGAAAGTTTGGCCAACCCCCAACCTATAGTTGATTCTATTCTTAAATCAGTCGGGATGGCCCCTCATTATTAACGTTTGAATCTTAAATCTTTAGTAAATGGAAAAAATCGGTAAAAGATTGCAATCCCTTGATGCATTGCGTGGATTTGACATGTTCTGGATCATGGGGGCACCAATGATTGTGGCTTCTCTTTATGACATCTTCGGTGGAAATACCTTGTCATGGTGTAACATTCAAATGGAACATGCCTCCTGGGACGGTTTTCGTTTTATGGATTTAGTCTTCCCGCTTTTCTTGTTTATTGCCGGTGTCTCATTTCCTTTTTCACTGGGAAGCAGACGTGAAAAAAAGGAATCAGATTCAAAGATTCGCCTTCATCTGTTAAAGAGAGCTCTTACTTTGGTCTTGCTGGGTGTTTTGTATAATGGCTTATTGCATAATGGATTTGATAATCCGCGGTTTGCCAGTGTGTTGGCCCATATCGGAATTGCCTGGTTCCTGGCTACCATCATTTATATGTACACCCCGAAAATGACTTTTGTCGGGATATGGATCGGATGCATTGTGATTGGTTACGGGTTGCTCAATTTGTTCGTCCTATCTCCTAATGCGGTCGGTTCGAATCCGTTTTTGCCCGAAAACAATATTGTTGCACAATTTGACAGATGGTTCCTTCCAGGAAAATTGTATAAGGAAATTTATGATCCGGAAGGTTTGTTAAGTTTGATTCCTGCTGTTGCAACCGCTCTTTTGGGTATGGTTGCAGGATCCTATCTGAAGAATCAGGGTAAACATAGTCCATCCCGTAAATCGCTGGTGCTTTTGACCGCTGGTATAGTCCTGATTTTGCTTGGCGAACTGACCAGTTTGGTCATTCCTTTCAACAAGGCATTATGGTCCAGCTCCTTTATGCTTTTGACCGGTGGCATCAGTTTGTCGCTTCTGGCAACCTTCTATTGGATTGTTGATGTGAAAAAATGGGATAGATGGGCTTTCTTTTTCCGGGTGATCGGGCTTAATTCCATCACCATTTATCTGGCACAGGCTGTTATCAAATTTTCGGATGTCAGTGATTTTTTCTTGGGTAGTTTTATCGCTTTGGTACCTAAACCTGTAGGAGAATTGATTTTAGGTTGCGGATATGTTACTGTCTGCTGGCTGTTCCTATGGTATCTCTACAAGAAAAATATATTCATCAAGGTCTGACTTGATCTACAGTTTAATGATATTTTGCCCATGGTGAAACCGCCGGTTGATCCATGGGCTTTTTTATGCTCTTTTTTAACAAATTCTTAAATGTGGAATATTTTACGTATCTTTGCCCGGATTTAAAGAATCGGGTCGTGGTCGCTATATGCGCATCTACGTTAAATCGATTGATTGACAAACTTCTCCTGTCAATAATTCTGAGTATTATTATTTCTCCAATCAAACTCCAGTTCACAAAAAGGATCCATTCTCATCAGGCCGGTGATGGCGTGTTTATATTATTTTATCCGGTCTGAAAACTAACAACCTATTTATGTCATTTCAAAATTTGAATTTAATTGAGCCTATCCTTGAGGCTTTAAAAATAGAAGGATACATTACACCGACGCCCATTCAGGCAGAAGCCATTCCATTGATACTTGAAAGAAAAGATATTCTTGGCTGTGCGCAAACAGGAACAGGCAAAACCGCAGCCTTTGCCATACCCATTATTCAACTGCTGAGTCAGGATAAAAACAAGACACCTGGAAAACGACAAATCAAAAGTTTGATTCTGACTCCTACCAGAGAACTGGCCATACAGATCGGCGAAAGCTTTGAAAGCTACGGGACAAAATTGAACTTAAGATATGAGGTCATTTTTGGAGGAGTCAATCAAAAACCTCAGGTGGAAATGCTTCACAAGGGGGTGGATGTTTTAATTGCAACTCCCGGACGTTTGCTGGACCTGATGAACCAAGGTTTCATCAACTTAAACAATATTCAATTCTTTGTGTTGGATGAGGCTGACAGAATGTTGGATATGGGTTTTGTGCATGATGTGAAAAAAGTCATCGCCAAGCTGCCCGTCAAAAGACAATCCTTGTTTTTCTCCGCCACGATGCCTCCGGCTATTGTTAAATTGGCGGACACCATCCTGAAAAATCCGTCCAAGGTATCGGTGACTCCGGTTTCAAGTACGGTAGATGCCATCAATCAGGTCATTTATTTTGTCGATAAAGAAAACAAAAAGAATTTGTTGGTTGATATCCTGAAAGATAAAAGTATAGAGCGTGTCCTGGTTTTTACGCGTACCAAACACGGTGCGGACAAAGTTGCCAAAGAACTCACCAAAGCAGGGATTACCGCACAGGCCATCCATGGAAATAAATCTCAAAACGCCAGACAGAATGCCTTGAATAATTTCAAGTGTAAGTTGACACGTGCCTTGATTGCCACAGATATTGCTGCCAGGGGTATTGATATCGACGATCTGACTCATGTCATCAATTTTGAGTTGCCCAACATCCCTGAGTCTTATGTCCATCGTATCGGCCGTACCGGAAGGGCAGGAGCAAGCGGAATAGCCATCGGTTTCTGTGATGAGGAAGAAAAAGAATATTTGAAAGATATCCAGAATCTGATCAATAAAAAAATTCCGGTGAATAACGTACATCCTTATCCATTGATGAATCATGTCGTTATAAAGGAGGCACCCAGATCTCAGCGTCCGCAAAGAAATTCCAGCAACAGGAACTCTTCTCCGAGAACAGAAAAAAAAGGCTCCTCAACGAATGCTGAACCTTTTGAAAGACAGGAAAAAAACAGGTCATTCAATAAAGTGAAAAAGCCTGTTTTCTCAGAAAATAGATTTCAGAGGGGATAATTTCTAAAAAATCTGATTGATAATCCTGACCGAATATGCCTCCTGTTCGAATTTACGGAAAGGTTGGATGGTCAGGATTTTTCAGTACCTTTATGGCTAAAGGTTCGAGATATAGACTTTAAGATATTTAATTCAACGGATATGAAGCTATATGTCAAGTATATGGTCAGCTTGCGGTGCAAGATGTTGGTCAAGGAAGAGCTCAAGAAGCTGGGGATACCTTTTGTCGTGGTTGATTTGGGTGTGGTCGAGATTATGGGCGAACTAACGCAGGATCAGCACGATCAGTTGAAGATGAACCTCCTTCAGTCAGGTTTGGAATTGCTGGACAATAAAAAATCCATACTGATTGAAAAAATCATCAATGTGATTGTCGAAATGATCCACTATTCGGAGGAGGTTCCAAAAGTGAATTACTCCGATTTTATCAGTGAGAAATTGGGTTACGATTATACCTACCTTTCCAATATCTTTTCAGAAGTAAAAGGGATTACGATTCAGCAATTCATCATTATCCATAAGATTGAAAGGGTAAAAGAGCTGTTGTTATATGATGAGCTGAACCTTTCTGAAATTTCCTACAAACTGAACTACAGCAGCGTGGCTCATTTATCCAATCAATTCAAGAAGGTGACAGGCCTGACGCCTTCCTACTACAAAAAACTGAAAAAAAAGCGGATGGCCAATCTCGAAAACGTTTGATTCTGAATCGTTTCCAAAAATTCCGAGCAATTTTATGACATTCGGCAAAAATGTGTGAATGATGTAACTTATTTCCAAAGATGTGTAAAACATTTTGTGAATAAGTTTCTCAACTTTATACTGTATGATTTTGTGTAATAAAATGTTTCTATAATATTAACATAATCAAAATATAAAGTATTT
>Ga0265294_10005100_pt1 | contig 16112 bp, 13 predicted proteins | sample MunlanPumphouse3_FD_192504 | JGI IMG/M metagenome (GOLD analysis project Ga0265294, IMG submission 192504) | Groundwater microbial communities from a municipal landfill in Southern Ontario, Canada - Pumphouse #3 | ecosystem: Environmental > Aquatic > Deep subsurface > Groundwater | place...
GTTGTGATTGTTGTGACGGGCAAAGACATCCCGGGCGAGAAAATGATCGGTGAGTTGTACATTGATCAATATCCGATTGCCTACGATAAGGTTCGCTATCTGGGCGACGTTATCGCAGTGGTAGCGGCCGAAACACAAGAACAGGCAAATGCGGCAGCAGCACGTGTCACAGCAGATTATGAACCGCTGCCTGTGTTAGGTTCTCCTCGTATCGCGCTTGACAGCGAGTATGTGATCAACGAAGAGTATCCTGACAATGTCTGCGGTGTGGTCCACACGCGTAAGGGCGATGTGGCAAAAGGCTTTGAAGAAGCAGAAGTCGTGATTGAGTCGACCTATAAAACAGATTTCGTTGAGCACGCCTATCTGGAGCCGGAATCAGTCACAGCTGTGCCGAGCAGGATGCGTCCGGAGCTTACCATTTATGGTTCCATGCACGCGCCTTATAATGCGAGAATTTCGCTCCATCGTACACTCAATGTTCCGATGGCGCAGCTGACACTTCGTCCGAGTACGGTCGGCGGATCATTCGGCGGCAAAATTGAGACGGCTGAAGCGATGTCGATCCGTGCGGGACTTGTCGCATTGAAAACGGGCCGTCCGGCGAAATACACGCTGACACGTGAAGAGTCCATCCGCGAAAGTTATAAACGCCACCCGATTGAGTTTGAAGTCAAACTCGGTGCCACAAAAGACGGCATCTTAAAGGTGATGCACGTTGATTCGATCTCCGATGCCGGTGCGTACACGAATATGTCACCTCCGGTTGCTTACAAAACAGCCACCTTGGGCCCCGGCCCCTATCGCCTCGACCATGTCGATTACAGGGCGAGAGCTGTTTTGACGAATAACAATCACACGGGCTCCATGCGCGGCTTTGGTACACCACAGGCGATTTTCGCAATGGAAAACAGCATGGATGAATTGGCGGACAAACTAGGTATGTCTCCGACGGAGTTCAGACGGAAAAATATCCTGGTCAACGGTGATGTTTCGGGGACAGGCCATCTGATGGACTTCCACGAAGTGAGTATGCTGTCTGTCATGGAAAAAGCGGCCGAAGAACTTGACTTCGATCGCAAATTTGCCCAATACAAAGAAGAGAATAAAGATCCGAAGCGCCGCGTTCGCCGGGGCGTCGGAATTGCCGTCTCCATGCGCGGCGCAAGCGTTGGCGCGGATGGTAATGGCTTTGACGTCGCGCGTATCTTGATTGAAGTCATGAAGGATGCAAGTGTTCACGCGAATACGGGACTTGTCGAGCTTGGGCAGGGACTTCGTACCGCCCAAATGCAGATGGTCGCGGAAGGCCTAGGCGTTGACGTCAGTCGCGTTACTATGGGTGACACGGACACATCACGTTCTCCTGCGACCGGAGCCTGTATCGCCTCTCGCGGGACGATGCTCGGAGGTGGCGCTATTTTCGACGCGACTCAGCGCATTAGAGCGATTCTCGTTGAAGGTCTCAAAAAGACATATGGTGACGATATCGGGGAGGTCAACTTTGAAAAAGACCGCGTCACGTTTGACGACAAAGATTTAAGCTTTGAAGAAGTGGTCAAGATCTGTTACGGGCATAACTTAACGCCCATGGCGCCCGGTACTTACAGTGTCCCGATCACTGATTGGTGTGAAGAAAAAGGTTTCGGCGAGCCCTTCTACACCTACACCTATTCATGCCACGCCGCAGAGGTCGAAGTGGATCTCGATGTCGGCACGGTAGAAGTCATTAAAATGGTCGGTGCCCATGACCCCGGCCGGGCGATCAACCCGACCTTCCTGCACGGGCAGATTTATGGCGGATTGGCGATGGCTCAGGGAATGGCATTGCTAGAAAACCTGGGTCATAACACGGAGACAGGCGCCTTGAAGAACCAGAACTTTGCCGACTACCTCTTGCCGACCATCCTCGATGTGCCCGACACGAACGTGCCCATTCTTGACGAACACCCCGATCCAAGAAGTGCGTTTGGCGGTCGTTCGATGGGTGAGCCGGCGACCGAACCTGGCGCGGGCGCACTCACATGTGCTGTCAACATGGCGCTCGGTAAACCCGGCATGATAAAACAGTTACCATTTGATCTCGACCGCGTATTCGCAGCCGCACAAGAACTTTGGGGGGAAGACGATGTTGAAATTTCGTAATTATGTGAGAGTAGAATCGGAGGCGGCGTTCAAAGAGGCGATTGCCTCGATTGAAGGCCCCGTTGTATTGCTGGCGGGCGGGAGCGACGTTCTCGTCCAAGCCAGAGAAGACGATCGCTTTCGGGACCACACCGCCTTGGATATTTTCGGTGTCCAGGCCTGGCACGCGATTGTTGAGACAGAAAAGGATCTTGTCATAGGCGGAATGGCAACGCATGCCATGATTGCCGATTCACCGCTTGTCAATCGTTATGCACCGATTCTGGCAGAAGCCTCCCTCTCGGTGGGTTCGCCGCAGATCCGCAACCACTCGACGATTGGCGGCAATATTGCCAACGCTTCACCCGCGGCAGACACATTGGCCTCCCTTGTGGTGCTGGATGCAAAAGTCGTAGTTTTAAAAGACGGCAAGGAACATGTGCTGCCCCTGGATGAAGTCATCACAGGGCCTTATAAAACAAGTCTTTCCGATCGTGATGTGATTGTCAGTGTTCGTGTGCCAAAACTCTCAGAGGATGTCCGGCACAATTACACGAAGATTGGTCGCAGGCGGGCGCTGTCCATTTCACGGATGACCATTGCCACCCTGCTGCAGCTGGATGGTGACGGCGTTGTCACAAAATTTGATATGACGGTCGGGGCAACCTTCCCAAAACCCGCGGCATTCCCGGATATTTCCGCGATGCTCGTGGGCAAGAAGCCCAGCTCAGACGATATCCGTGCGGTCGCACGCGCCCTTTCGGACAAGATCCCTGAGATCGCCGGCATCCGCGCCTCGACACGCTACAAACAGCCTGTCTGTCGCCGCCTTGCTGAGCGCATCCTACATGAACTGATCGGAGATGAATAACATGCGTAAAATACCCCTATCTTTTACATTAAACGGAAAGTCGTATGAAATTGAGGCCGATCCCGGCGCCCGTATGATCGATGTGATCCGAAATGATCTTGAGTTGACCGGGACAAAAGAAGGATGCGGCGTCGGTGAATGCGGTGCCTGTACCGTTATCTTTAACGGCGATCCGGTGGCCAGCTGCCTGCTTTTGGCAGGTCAAATGCAGGGCGCGGACATTCTCACGATCGAAGCCATGAGTGAGCTTGATCTGGGCCATTTGCTGCAAGACAAGTTTTTGGAAGAAGATGCCGTTCAGTGCGGCTTCTGCACGCCGGGATTTGTGCTTGTCGCCTACGCACTTTTGCAAAAGAATCCGAATGTGACAAGAGAAGAAATCAGAGAAGCAATTGCGGGCAATATCTGCCGCTGCACGGGCTATATTCCCATTGTGAACGCCATTGAAAAAACGGCGGAACATTTGAGAGACGCGTAGCCCAGAAGAAAGAGGAATTGCAAATGTCATTGCTGATTAAAAACTGTACCCTGAGACATCAGGAGGGACTATGGGACGTCTACTGCGAGGGCAAGACGATTCATACGATCGGCCAGGGGCTCGACCTTAAGGCTGACGAAGTGATCGACGTGGAAGGAAAACTTGTTGTTCCCGCGTTTATTGATCCCCATATCCACCTTGATAAAGTGAACATCCTCGACAGTGTCCGCAAGAATGTGAGCGGCACCTTGACCGAGGCGATCGAAATTATCTGGGACCGAAAGAAACAATACACCAATGAAGACGTCATCCTTCGCGCGGGAGCGGTGCTTGACAAGGCGCTCATGAACGGGACGCTTGCGATCCGCACCCATGTGGATATCGATACCATTGGCGGCTTGAAACCGCTGGAGGGCGTATTGGCGCTTCGTGAAACGTATAAAGATAAGATGACCCTGCAGCTTGTTGCCTTCCCGCAAGAGGGGATCATTAAGGATCCAGGCTGTGACAAGCTGATGGAAGAGGCCATGAAAATGGGTTGTGACATTGTCGGCGGCATGCCGGCCAATGAGAACACGCCCGACGACAGCCTTGCTCATGTCAAATTCTGTTTCGATCTAGCGGAGCGTTATGACGCCGATGTCGACATGCACGTGGATGAGACGGACGATCCCTTCTACCGCACCCTTGAAATGGTTGCCGATGAGACGATTAAGCGCGGCTGGCAGGGCCGTGTGACAGCGGGCCATACATGTGCCTTAGCCGCTTATGACGACCATTACGCGGCCTATGTCATTGAGAAGGTCAAACGCGCCGGCATCCATATGATCACGAATCCCGTGACAAACCTCATGCTGCAAGGGCGCCTGGACAAGCAGCCGATCCGCAGGGGCATTACCCGTGTGAAAGAATTGCTTGAGGCGGGCGTCAATGTCAGTTTCGGACAGGACTGCGTGAATGACACCTTCTATCCGCTCGGCTCCGCCGACATGCTGCAGGTGGCGAACATCACGGTGCACGCCGCGCAGATGAGCCTTCCGCCCGAACTTGAAAAAGTCTTTGACATGATCACCTTCGACGCGAATAAGATTATGAATCTTGAAGGCTACGGCATTGAAGAGGGTTGTACGGCCAATCTCGTTGTCGTAGATGCAAAGAATATCCGTGAGGCGATGGCATTGCAGCCCAATCGCCCCTATGTGATCCGCGAAGGTAAAGTGATCGTCAAGAACGAACGCAAGACCATTTATAACTAAGACCTTGTCTTAAGCTATAACGATGATGTAAAGAGGTTCGCGCAAACGAGCCTCTTTTCTATTTATATTTTTGAATAAAATAACAATATTCATGCTACTATATACGGTATAGGTCTCCCGCTAGTAAGGGTGCATTGACCTGTAATCACTTCAAAAAGAGGAGAGAAAGATGAAAAGTAAATTTCAGCGCAGAATTATTATTGTTCTCATCATAGCACTGCTTATGGCGCTCATGGTAGCAGCAATCGGGTGCCGAAGAGAAGGCAGTGATCCTTCAAAAGGCAAAGACGGTGACACGATCCTGATCGGTGGCGCGATGTCCATTACGGGCATACAAGCCCCTATTGACAGTCCGGCTCTGGAAGGTATCCAGGTCGCGGTGGCGGAAATCAATGAAGCCGGAGGTATCAACGGCAAAAAACTTGAGTTCCATAACATGGACTCCAAATCGGACGCGGCCACGTCGGCAGAGGTCGCAAAACAACTGATTGACCAAGGAGCTGTTGCGATTATCACATCTTCAGACTATGACTTTGGCGGCCCGGCCGCTCGTGCGGCGCAGGAAGCCGGTGTCGTAGGTATCAGTCCGACAGGCTCTTCACCCTTATTCGGCAGTGATATGCTGGGCGACAAGCAGTTTACACTGTCCATGTGGAATACCACCATGGGCGCGGTGATTGCCGAAAAAGCGTATAACGAAGACGGCATGCGCACCGCCTATGTCATCACGGATGATTTCATTGATTACACAAAGAGCCTTTCGCGGTACTTTGTTCAGTCCTTTGAACGACTGGGAGGCACGATTTTCAGAGAAGACATTTTCAGCCAGGGCAAAGTTGATACGGCAGCCCTGATCGCACACTACAAAGGACTTGCAGAGAAACCGGATTTCATTTACATCAGTTCTTACATGCCTGACCTCGGAACAATCATTAAAGAGTTCCGCACGGCGGGAATTGATCTTCCGATTTACGGCGGCGATGCCTATGACGATCCTTCCATGTTTGAACTCTTAGGTGCGGAATTTGGCAATGACATTATTTTCGATACCCACAGCTATGTCAGCGCAGAAGCGGTGGAAGGTTTTGACGCGTATAACGAAGCTTACAAAGCGATCTTTAACGCAGATGTTATTGAGCCATGGTCACTGGCCGGCTACGATGTCGTGATGGTGCTTACGGAGGCCATGCGCGAGACCAAAAGTACCGACGGTGATAAGATGGCCAAGTACATGGAATCGAAGACCTTTGAATTGAAGACAGGTACCTTGAAATGGTCCGACGCGGCAAGCGGCCATGAGCCGGATAAGTCGGCGGTCGTGGTTGAACTTGTGAACGGAAAACCGATCTTTAAAGGATGGGTTTCACCCGCCTTCATTCCCGCGCCCTAGGCGTGACTCGAATGGCTAACAAATAGCACGTGCAGGAGGATGTAAGAAATGCCAACCTTCGTGGTCGAGTCATTATGCAAAAACTTTGGCAGCTTGAAGGCAGTCGACGACGTAAGCCTGAGTCTTGAAACAGGTGAGATTCTCGGACTGATAGGTCCCAACGGCTCCGGCAAGACGACACTGATCAATATCATGACGGGCATGCTGCCCAAAAATGGCGGTTCTGTCTTCATCGATGGCCACGATATCAGTGATAAGCACGCCTATCAAATCCCCCACTACGGTTTGACACGGACCTATCAGACGATTCGGTTGTTCAGGCATCTCAGTTGTCTTGAGAATGTAGCGATGGGAGCCATTGGGGTGGGCGTTGCTCGACGTAAGGCGCTCGATTACGCCAGGGCGCTTCTTTCGGAATTTGGGCTCGGGGCTATGTGCGACACGCCGGCTCAGGGACTCACTTTCCAAAATCAGAGGCTGTTGGAGATCGCTCGGGCCCTTGCGGCTACGCCAAAGTTTTTGCTGCTTGACGAGCCGGCCGCCGGATTAAACGAGCTGGAGTCGGATGAACTTCTTGCGGTGTTAAAGAAGATGCCGGCAGAAAAGGATGTTGGAATTATAATTGTCGAACATGATATGCGTCTCATGATGCAGTTGTGTAACCGACTGCATGTGCTAAATTACGGAAAAACAATCGCGGAAGGCCTGCCGGAGGAAGTCCGCAAGAACCCGGACGTGATTAAAGCTTATTTGGGGAGTGACGTGGCATGAGCTCAATAAGTGAAGCGACCGACCGTACACCGATATTAGAGGTTCGCGACCTCTATGTCGGTTACGGCTCGGTTTTGGCGCTGCAAGGCGTCTCATTGGACATATACGAAGGCGAACTTGTCAGCATTTGCGGGATTAACGGCGCCGGCAAGTCAACGGTATTGAAGGCGATCGCCGGCGTCCTGAAGCCCAAGTCGGGGCATATTATCTTTAAAAATGAAGAGGTAACGGGCAAGAATCCCGAATATCTCCATAAAAAAGGGATGGCTCTCGTCCCGGAGGGGCGTGAGATATTTTCCACGCTTTCAGTTGCGGAGAATCTTCGCATAGGGGCTTTTGGCCGCTATAATAGCCGGCGATTTGCCGATGATTTGGCGGACTATTTTGATCTTTTCCCGATTTTGAAAGAGCGTTACCATCAGTCGGGCGGGCTACTTTCAGGCGGCGAACAGCAGATGTTGGCGATTGCGCGGGGTCTAATCTCCCATCCCGATCTGCTTCTTCTTGATGAACCTTCGCTGGGGCTTTCGCCCACACGCGTCGATGATGTATTCGAACTGATCGTCAAGTTGAAAGAGCGCGGGATCACCATTCTTCTGGTGGAGCAAAACGCAGAGCGGGCATTGGCCATTGCCGACCGTGCCTATCTGTTCTCAACCGGAACGGTGGAATTTGACGGTGACGCCAAAGATTTACTCGATAATGTGGACATTACCTCAGTTTACATGGGGGGCAAAAAAGGAGCGCATATCTTGTGAGTACGCAGATTTTTGTGGAATTTACCATCAATGTGCTGAGTATGGGGAGCTTGTACGCACTGATTTCTCTGGGCCTCGTATTTGTCTTCGGCATCTGCCGGATTGTCAACTATGCATATGGTGAGTTCATCACGGCGAGCTCGTACGCTTTGTACTTTCTGGGGACCTTCACGCGTTTGCCTTGGGCCCTTGTCTTTATCTTGGGTGTGTCAGCGGGCGTGGCGGTCGGTTACTTAAGTGAACTGATTGCTTTTCGCGCGTTTCGCGGGCGTTCGCTCGATGCTTTGCTGGTCACTTCTTTTGCGGTGAGCATCGTTTTGCAGCGCACATTCCAATTGACTATCAGCCCCCGTGCAAAAGCGGTGCCGGTTCCCGCGTTTTTTAACCACAATATGACCGTTTTTGGAGTCGTGACACCGCTTCGGAATATCCTGATCATTGGAACCACCATTTTGCTTTTGACGGTGTTCGCGCTCATCATGAAGTACACGACGCTTGGCATCGCGATGAGAAGTGCCTCTGAGAATTTTGTGACCGCACGCCTTATGGGTGTGCCGGCCAATCTTGTCATCTCGGTTGCCTTTGTGATCAGTGGCTTTCTTGCGGGTGTTGTCGCGATTTTCTGGTCGGCGAGGACAGGTTCTGTGGAACCCCTGATGGGAGCACCTCCGTTGCTTGTCGGCTTTATCGCGGTGGTCATAGGCGGTATGAACTCCCTTGTCGGTGCGGTCATAGGCGGCTTTGTCTATGCCATTTTGTCGAATATCCTCTCGCTTACGCTTCCCTCAGGAATGTTGTCCTATCGAGATGCGGTGATGTTTATCATCGTGATCGCGTTTCTCGTGTTGAAACCTGAAGGCTTAGTCAGAGGGAACTATCAAGAGGAGAGTATCGGATGAGCAGCAAAAAGGGCGCAAAAGATGTGAAGTTTGATTCACTAATTAAGCGGCTCGACTTTCCCCGAAAATCGTCGACCGTTGTATTCCTGATCGTTATTTTGGCCATCATAGGCTTTTTCATCTGGTGGTTGAATGTCCCCTATATCGAAGATATATTCACCTCTGCCACCATCAGTTTAGTCATGGTACTCGGTTTTCAGCTCTATATGGGCAATTCCGGAATCTTAAATTGGAGTTATATCGGCTATGTCGGGATCGGCGCCTTTGCGTCGGCGATCTTGTCGATGACACCCGCCGTCAAATCGATGCAGATCCCTGCCATGTATCCCTTCTTGGTCGGATTGCAACTGCCTTTCCCGTTGGCATTGTTTGGCGGCGCGCTTATTGCCGCGCTGGTGGCCAGTCTCATTGCCTGGCCCCTGATGCGACTTTCTGACTCGGCCGGCGCCATCACACAGTTCGCCCTTCTCATTGTGATCAACGTCATCTTGTCCCAATGGGAGCAGGTGACGAACGGGCCCAGGACTTTCACCTTGGGCGGAAAACGCCAGACGACACTTTGGGTTGCCTTTGCGGTCGCGGTCCTTGTCATCATTATGGTGTTTTATTTCAAGGAATCCTCGATGGGCCTGAAGCTTAGAGCCACCCGGGATGACCGGAATGCGGCTCGCTCAAGCGGCATTAACTTTGTCGCCGTTCGCTACGTCGGCTATGTGGCGAGCGCGTTCATCGGCGGGCTGGCCGGGGGACTCTATTCACACTATATCTTGTCGATCACCGCTTCCTCCTTTTACATGCTGGAGCTCTTCATGGTGCTTTCCATGCTTGTGATCGGCGGTTCTATGTCAGTATCGGGCGCTTTCTTCGGTACGATCCTCGTCACCGTGCTGAGACAAGGCTTAAGGCAAATCGAGCAGACGCTTTCACGCCGGGGGATTGAGACATCCGGTTCAACCGACATCGTGGTCGCGGTCCTCATGATCGCCTTCTTAATTTGGAAGGCGGATGGTATCACGGGCGGCGGGGAGCTGTCTTTGGACAGCCTCAGGCGAACATGTGCTAAATGGGGCGAAAAATTTCGGGGGCTCAAGCAAAAAGAAACTTAATAAAATACTGTATATGCTTAGAAAATGTATAATAGGGAGGACCATTTATCCGAGCCATCATGATTAAATTTAGACTTTGGTTTAGGCATTCTCGGATTATTTGCGGTTGAGAGAATGAAATAGTCCTCTGATGGACCTTGTTTAATTATGCACTTTTCTGCTATGATGGTGGCAATTGTAAGCTTCGATTTAGTTGAACGGAGTGTTCCATGTCAAGTGGCTTGAAAGTACACAAGTCGGTACTGTCGGTACTTTAGGAAGTATTGGTTTGGGCCGGAAGTAATTCCGGTTTTTTTATTTTCGGAAAGGAGGACTGACATAAAGGAAAAGCCGTACGAAATGCTAGGGGCATGAGATTATCGGAAAGTATGCCTGACAGGAATAGAAATACCAAGGAGGTTTGTTATGAATATTGTTGAAGGCAGGCATGTAGTGTACGCATTTACGCCTGAGATGGAGCCGGTCCTGACCGTCGATGACGGTTCGATTGTGACCTTTGAGAGCAACGACTGCTTCTTCCAACAGGTAAAAACGAATGAAGATGTGCTCGACAGCATCGACCACGATCGACTGAATCCGGCAACGGGACCTGTGTATGTCCGAGGGGCAGAGCCGGGCGATCTTCTGAAAGTCGATATTATGGCGATCGATGTGGCCGATCAAGGGGTTGCCGCGGTGGTGCCCGGTGAGGGGGCATTGAGAGAAGAGGCAAAAGAGAAGATTGTCCGCGTGATCCCGATAGTGGAGGGTGCGGCCGAATACCTGGGCCTTCGCATTCCTCTGAAACCCATGATCGGAGTGATCGGCGTCGCACCGAGTGACGAGGACGGTCCTTGCCCGACAGATACCCCCTATAAGCATGGCGGAAACATGGACACCCATGACATCCGCAAGGGAACGACTTTGTACTTTCCCGTCCGTCAACCGGGTGCCCTGTTCGCGCTCGGCGATTGTCATGCGCTGATGGGGGACGGCGAAGTCTGCTTTACCGGGGTTGAGATTCCGGCGGATGTGACGGTCCGGCTCAGCGTGGTCAAGGGCGTCAACAGTATCTGGCCGATCTTAGAGACAGAGACAGAGACCATGGTTATTGCATCCGCAAAAACGATGGAAGAGGCCACGCGTGACAGTGTCAGCCAGGCCGTGGGTGCCTTGGCAAAAATCTTTGACTGCATGTGGGAGGAAGCGTATGTCTTGGCCAGCATGGTCGTCGACGCTCGCATCTCGCAGGTCGTTGACCCGCTGTTGACCGTACGTGCGGTTATCCCTAAAACAATTGCAACGACTGAACAAATCCTAAACGCTTTAAAAGAGTAGACGAGTTGTTAACGAACGAGGAGACTAAATTTATGCCAGAGAAAAAACCAACGCTAAAGCGTGAATTGTCGTTCATCCACATGATTTCCATTGCTGCGGGCGCCGTCATCGGAGGATGGCTGGCCGAAGCACCCTATTGGTTTTCTGTGACGGGCGCCGGGGGAGCGCTTGTTTTCCCGGTCCTCGCCTTATTTCTTGTGCCCGTAGGCCTGGCCTTTGCGGAACTTTCCGCCATGCTTCCCTTTGCGTCATCCGTGAACGTATGGACGAGTAACGCATTAGGAAAAGAAGTAGCTTGGTACACGAACTGGATGATGTACTTGGTCCAGGTGGTTGAACCCCCGCTCATGGCCTTTATCTTCATCACGGTCATCAACCACTTCACACCGGTTGAACTCGACACGACATCCCAGACGATTATTGCCATCGGCATCGTCTCTTTGTGGTATGTCATTTCAAACTTCAAGATCCGCATCACGGGTACCTTGTCGACGATATTCTTCTTCTCGATGGTCATATTGTCGATCATTGTCGCTTTGACCTTCTTCTTTTCAGGCCACTGGTCATGGGATAACATCAACATTTCCGTCGACGGATTTAAAGGCGGCCTGTTCCCGAAAGGATTTGGCGGGATCTTCATTGCCATGGCGGTGTTCTCATTGAAATACATTGGATTTGAGATGACACCGACCATGATTGAGGAGACCAAATTCCCGGCCAAACGGATGTGGCTTGTCATTATCTCCGCGCTGGTCGTCCCCGCGGTGCTTTATCTTTTTGTCGTGTTTGCCATCGGCGGCATGGCGCCATGGAACGAAATCGCGGGAATGGCGATGCCGGAGCCGGAGCTTGTGACAAAACTCGGACTCCCGGCCATCATCGGGATCATCGCCATCATATCGGGCTGCTTACACGCGCTCACGACCCTGATGGGCTTCTGGACGAGCTCTGCTCGCGTGATCTACGGATCCGCCCAGCTGAATCAGCTCCCCAGGAGCTTCATGCGTTTGAACCGTTACGGTCAGCCCTGGATTGCGAACCTGATTGTCCTCGGCTTCTCGATTTTCTTCTGTATTTTCTCAGGAGAAAACTGGGTTCAATATATTTACGCCATCTCGTGCACCGCGGCCGGTATCGTTTACTTGGTCAGTTGTATCGATGTCATGGTGTTAAGGAAAAAATTCCCCGACTGGGAGCGCCCTTATCGGGCACCTGGGGGGAATCTGCTCATGATTTTGGGCTGCATCATCTCCGTATGGATCATCATCGGATCGGTGTTGGAGCTTGATATGGGCGGCTACATTTCACTCATCATCTATCTGGCGGTCGGTGGCGCGTTGTCGGTGTACATGAAATTCTACCGCAAACGTCATCCCGGCAATGAACCGCGCACGCTTACCCCGGATGATATCGGGACAGAGACGAGTGCGTTTGAAGGTTAGTTCATAACAATTTTCGGCAGGGAGTTTGGCTGGCGCCGCTTATCAGTAAAGCGGCGCCAGCTGTATTTGCCACAAAGCATCACGCCGTTTCGCTGAAACGACTATGATAAAATGGTGAAAGCTCAAAACCATTGCCGGGGTCAAATGCCCCATGCCCGACAAGTGAGGTCCTCATATGAACTTAACCGATGCCATGCGTCGCGCCCTTCAAAACAGTATTCAAGCGGAGCAAAACGCCCATGATTTTTATCAGGCGGCCGCCCGGAAGGTAAATAATGACGCGCTTCGAGCACTCTTTTCACAGCTTGCGGACGATGAAATCGGCCACCGTGATTTCCTGCAAAATCTCTTGGACGACAAATCCGCGGTCGAGACAATCAAGCCCCAGAAGGTGGACTACCATCTGGCCGAAGAAGTGATTGAAGAAAAACCGGAACTCACCGTGAACATGCCCTTTCCCGAAGCCATCGCACTTGCGATTAAACGTGAACAAGAAGCCATGGACACGTATGAAGTCCTGGCGGGCGACACTGACGATGAAGAGCTAAGGGCCTTATTTATTAATCTTCGCAACATGGAACAATCCCATAAGACGTCTCTTGAAGCGGTCTACATGGACGTCGCGTACGCGGAAGTGTGGTAGGAGGACAAACGATGATCACAATCACGATGGACGGGAAGACGATTGAGCTTCAAAAACCCATCAATCTTTTAGAGGCGGCCAAGCGGGCCGGTATCTATATTCCCAACCTGTGCTATTTGGAAGAAGTCACGAACTTCGCCGGCTGCCGCCTGTGCCTAGTCGAAATCGAAGGGCATCCTAAACTTGAGACGGCCTGCTCAACCATGGCCGCAGACGGCATGGTCGTTCGCACGAATACCCCTGAGATCCGCGAGATCCGCCACGAACTGCTCGACCTTCTCATTAGTAACCATCCCATGGACTGCCTGACCTGCGAGCAGGCGGGCATCTGCACACTGCAAAGCCTTTGCTACGAGTACGGCGTGAAGGCGCCTTCGTACAAACGCGGAGAACAGGTCTTCACCATCGATATGGCCAACCCCATCATGATCCGCGATCAGGCCAAATGCATCAAGTGCGGCAAATGCGTGCGCGTCTGCCGGGAGATCCAAGTGACCTCCACCTACGATCATGTCGGCCGGGGCTTCACCTCCACGGTGACGACCGCGAATAATGAGCCGATCAACAAGGATATTTGCCGCATGTGCGGCCAGTGTATCGCCGTCTGTCCGACGGGGGCCCTGTTTAACAAGAACTTTATCGGTTACAGGACGCAGGACTTAAAAAAGGTCCGCACCACTTGTCCGTTCTGCGGCACGGGCTGCAACTTCTATCTGAACGTCGATGTCGAAAAGAATAAGGTTGTCGGCGTGACGCCGGCGATCAAATCCCCAATTAACGGCACGCAGATGTGCGTCAAAGGGCGCTTCCACACAGATTTCATCAGTTCAGATGAGCGCCTGACCACCCCACTCATCAAAAAGGACGGCGAATTTGTGCCCGCCTCATGGGATGAGGCGCTCAACTACGCCGCCGCCCGCTTCAAAGACATTCGTGACCAACACGGACCGGATTCCATTGCGGGGCTGTCATCGGCTCGATGTACGAACGAAGAGAACTATGTATTTCAAAAATTTATGCGCGCGGTGATCGGCACCAACAGTGTCGATCACTGCGCACGGACCTGACACGCCCCTACGGTTGCAGGTCTTGCAACAACACTGGGCAGCGGGGCCATGACAAACTCCGTCAACGAAATACTCGGATCTGAACTACTATTCGTCATCGGGTCCAACACCACAGAAGCACACCCGATCATCGGTAACAAGATGAAGCAGGCCGTGCGCAAGGGCACAAAATTGATTGTGATCGACCCCCGATCCATCGAACTGGCCGAGATGGCCGACATCCACCTGCCCTTGAAATCAGGGAGCGACATCGCGCTTGTCAACGGCCTCATCCACATCATCCTGAAAGAAGGCTGGGAGGATCGTGAATACATCGAGGAACGCACAGAGAACTTCGATGCGCTCGTCGAATCCGTAGAATCCTACACCCCTGAGCGCGTGTCCGAGATCACGGGCATCAGCAAAGAAAAGCTTTATCAGACGGCCGAGCTTTACGCCAAAACCAAAAAAGCCGGTATCTACTATACGCTCGGCATCACGGAGCATACGACCGGGACGGCCAACGTCATGAGCCTTGCCAACCTTGCGCTCGTCACCGGCCACATCGGTATCGAAAACGCGGGGATCAATCCCCTGCGCGGCCAAAACAATGTCCAGGGTGCCTGTGACATGGGAGCCCTGCCGAACACTTATCCCGGCTACCAACCGGTGACGGATCCGAAAGCCATCGAATTTTTCTCCCATCTGTGGAATGTCAAGGTGAATGAAAAAGACGGGCTTCGCATCCCGGAGATGATGGACGGGGCGCACGAGGGTACGGTGAAAGCGCTGTATGTGATGGGCGAGGACCCGATCCTCTCCGATCCGGATGCCAACCATGTGAGGGCCGCTTTTGAAAAGATGGACTTTGTCGCGGTGCAGGAAATCTTCATGTCGGAGACGGCGAAGCTTGCAGACGTGATTTTCCCCGCAACCTGCTACGCTGAAAAAGACGGCACCTTCACCTGCTCAGAGCGGCGTGTCCAGATGGTCCGTAAAGCCGTCGATCCGCTGGGTGAATCGAAACTCGACTGGGTCATCATCCAAGAGATCGCACAACGCATGGGCGCCGAAGGCTTCAACTTTGAAAGCGCCGAGGATATTTTTGAAGAAGTCCGAAAAGCCACCCCCTCCTACCGGGGCATGACCTACGAACGCCTTGTCAAAGAAAACGGCCTGCAGTGGCCCTGCCCGACGACCTCGCATCCGGGGACAAAGTATCTGCACAAGGGAATGTTCCCGCGCGGGAAAGCCTCCTTTGTTCCGGTTGAATACGAGCCGCCGACCGAAACGGTGTCCGCGGACTATCCGATGCTCTTGACGACCGGGAGAAAACTCGGACACTACAATGTGACGACACGCTTTTCAACCCTGTTGGGATCGATCCATCCCTTTGAAGAAGCGGAGATCAGTCCGCAAGACGCGGACGCGCTCGGCCTTGTGACGCACGACTTTGTACGGGTCACAAGCCGAAGAGGCAGTGTCATGACACGTGTCCTTGTGACGGACCGCGTCACGCCGGGCCTGATGTTTATGACTTTCCACTACCCGGAGACACCGACCAATGAATTGACGCAAAACGCCTACGACCCCGTCACTTTAACGGGCGCGTATAAAATATCGGCGGTGCGTGTTGAAAAACTGAACGATGAAGAAATTGCAAAGTTCACGGCTTAATCGCATCTGCGATTAAACCGTGATCTTGTTTCTTTTCCTCGAAATCTTAGCGTACAGATCCGTCAGATCCGAAAGCACCCGAGGGTGCGAAAAATCCTTTTGGTAGACAATCTTTGTCTCTCGGATCATGCTCATGTTCTCAATAGGGAGGATCGTCATCTTCCCCTTACTCACTTCATCCATGCAGGTGCTTTTAGGCAAGATCGAGATACCCAGATTCTTGCGAACAAGATCCTTGATCGTCGCGATGTTATCAACTTCAAGGATGACATGGAACGCATCGATGGATCGGTTAAGACTCTCGAGGCTTGCGATAAACAAATTCATCGTCGCC